>Ga0209536_100005281_pt1 | contig 20137 bp, 20 predicted proteins | sample DeeMarSeWOR28_12_FD_187461 | JGI IMG/M metagenome (GOLD analysis project Ga0209536, IMG submission 187461) | Marine sediment microbial communities from White Oak River estuary, North Carolina - WOR-2-8_12 (SPAdes) (version 2) | ecosystem: Environmental > Aquatic > Marine > Intertidal zone >...
GCCGTGGGGCCGTCCGGTTATTTTGTGGATTTTGTGCGCTGCTTTAAATGTGCCAGCAAGATGAACCAGCAGGAGATCGACCTTTACCGTGAAGTTTACGACTCCATGTATGCCGGCATCGAACAGCTCAGACCGGGCAACACCACCGCCGATGTGGCCGCTGCATTTCCGAAATACGATGATGACAAATACGGCACCGTCACCCTGCAGCAGTTTGCCCACAGCATCGGTATTACCCTTTACGAGGGCATGTGGATTTCCCGGGCCTATTCACTGGATCATCCGGCTGAAATCAAGGAGAATATGTATTTTGCCGCTGAAACCTTTGCCGGCCATCCCGGGCTGCCGCAGACCTGCCGTCTGGAAGAAAATGTGCTGGTGTCTGCCGATGGACCGGTGGTTTTTACCATGATGGAGCATATGGAAGAAGCGATGGCATAGATAATGGAGAATCAATGATGAGCGCAAACTGGGAAATATTCGGATTAAAGGACAAGGTGGCGATCGTCACCGGCCCATCGCAGGGAATCGGGCAGGAACTGGCAGTCGCCCTGGCACGGGCGGGTGCCCATGTTGCCCTGGTCAGCAGAAATCAATCGGCCCTGGAAGCGGTTGCCAAAGAAATCGAAGCACTGGGCCGCAAGGCCTTGGTGATTCCCACCGATCTGACCGACCTGTCACAGCTAAACAAGATGGTCGAACAGGTGCATGCGACCTTCGGCAGCATCGATATTCTGATTAATAACGCTGCCTGGACACCCACGATTGAGGCCCTGGAAGTTACCGAAGAACAATGGGACCAGGCCATCGCCACGAGTTTGAAGGCTGTTTTTTTCCTGTGCCAGGCGGTTGCGCGAATCATGATCCCGCAGGGCGGGGGAAAAATCATCAACATGGGATCAACGCTGGGCGAAGTTTCTTTCACCGGCCGATCCGTCTATGCTGCCGCCAAAGCCGGCGTTCACCATCTGACCCGGGCCCTGTCTTTTGAATGGGCGTCCAAGGGGGTTAATGTCAATGCCATCGGCCCCTGTATCACCGAGACGCCCACCCGGCGTGAGATATTTGAGCGGCCCGGTTACAAGGAATGGGCCACCGGACAAATGCTTCCGATCGGACGCTGGGCCCAGCCCGAAGATTTCGTCGGTGCAACATTGTTTTTGTGCAGTTCGCTATCCGACATGGTCGTCGGGCATGTTTTGATGGTAGACGGTGGCTGGACCATCCATTAACTCAAACTTGCGTTGTTTAGAAGTGGTTTTCAAAACCACTTCTGGATGACTTTCAATAGGGGGAGTGGCCTATGGAAAAAAAATATGTTGTGCCGTTAAAAGATGCCGTCACTGGTGTCCTGCACGGCAATGCCGGGACCTTCAGGGTTCTTATCGACGATGAAATCAGCGGTGCGAAACACTTTTCTTTGCTGGTCAACACGATGAAAGCCGGGATTAAAGGAGCGGCCCACAAACATACCGATAATGAACATTGCTGGTATATCCTTTCGGGCACCGGTACCATAACCATAGAGGGCAAATCTTATAAAATGGAACCGCAAACGGCCGTATTTGCGCCGGCCAACAAGATGCACCAGATCGATGTGGACCCTGAAGAAGATCTGACCTATGTGTTGATTTATGCACCGCCCGGACCCGAACAGAAGCTCAAGGAAAAGGGCGCACACGCTTTCGATGAAAAGTGACCGTGTCTTGGCCCCTGGCCTCGGGCTGCTGGCGCCTGGCTTCCGGTAGCTGGTTTCTTGTCACGGGTCACCAGCCTGTCTCTCGGTCGGCCAGCAACAAGAAGCCTAAAAGAAGACCCTGTTCTGCAAATTACCAGCAGGACGCAACACATGGAAGGTAATCGGCAACTAAATAAAGGAGGTGTCATATGAAAAACGATAAGAACAAGACCAAGGTTCCTTTTGAATCGTCATCCCTGAATCGTCGCCAGTTTCTCAAGATGATGGGCGCAACGGGTGCTGTCATGATGAGCCCGCTCATCATTACACCCGGGGGTGCAAATGCGGCCTCCTATCCCGAACGCCCCATCACGGCCGTGGTTATGTACGGGGCCGGCGGTGGGACCGATACCGTTATCCGAACGATCACCCAGGCGATGGCCGAGGCCACGGGTTGGACGATCAACGTGATCAACAAGCCGGGTGCCGTTGGTGGTGTCGCCACACGATTTGTGCTGAACAAACCGAATGACGGCTACTGGTGGCTCGGTGCAGCCAATTACAACAAGTTTGTGCGCGTCATGGGACATTCGGAATCCAAGGCCTGGGAAGACTGGCAATACTTTCAGGCGGCCAATTCCATCGCCAGCTGGTCGGTCCGGCCCGAATCCCCTTACAAGACTTTCGAAGAGGTGGTTGCTGCCGCCAAAGCGAATCCGGGGAAAATATCCATATCCACCTCAGGCACGGGCGGACTCTGGCAGGAGCTGGCCCTGATCGTTTCCGAGGCCGCCGGCATCAAGCTGAAATACGTGCCTTACAAAGGCGGCAAGGCTGCCACCCTGGCCGGTCTGCAGGGTGAAGTGGACATCGCCGGTGGCGGCGTCCATGAGCACATCGAATTCATCAAGGCCGGCAAGCTGGTCAATCTGCAGCAGACCGGGCGCAAAGATCTGGACGTTGCCGGAGCCGGGACGCTGCGCTCTGTAGGGAACATGCTGCCGCAGCTCAAACCATTGCTGCCTGTGGGCGGAATTTACAATATTGCCCTGAAACGGGATACGCCGCTGGAGATCCTGGAGGAAATCAAAAAGGCTTTTATCGCCGCTGCCAATTCCGAAGCCTTCGCCAAGATTGCCAAAGCAAAGTATTTCGATATCGACATCCGCACCGGCGAGGCCGCCGACCGCAGATCCGCCCAGGTGGAAGCCGTCACGGCCGCCACCTTCTGGAGTGTTAAGGAGATGATCGGCAAGGCAGTCAAGAGTCCGCAGGAACTGGGACTGCCCGATCCGGCGGACTTCGACAAATGGTGGCCGCCGAAGGGTTACAAACCGCGCATGAGCTAATGGCCGTGCACTGATTCCATCTGCCAGGTGGGCTGCATTGTTGAAGCAGCCCACCGGCTTTTGTTTTAGAAGTAGTTTCAAAATTCCAGATCAGGTTCAAGGGCAAGGCGTCAGGCCGATCGGGAAAGCGCAGCATACATGGGTATGTGAGCATTTACTGGAGGCCTGCAACGCAGCCATTGGGCCTTATATTGGATTTTAAACTACTTCTAATCCAGGTTACTCCGACTTATGGTCCCTGAAGATAATAGTCCCGTGACGCCAGGTAACGCGGAAAAAGCAAGCCCCGCAGACAAAGCAGGCAAAGACAAGCGATCCACCCCCGGCAAAGACCTTGCTGCTTCTGCAGTTATCGCCGCTTTTGCCGTGTTCGTCATACTGCTGGCTGTGCGCATGCCGAACCCTGGCAAGGTCGTATTTACGGCCCCCGGGCTGCTGCCTTTTATTACCGGACTCACCTTGCTGATAATGGCCGTTGGCCTCGGTATCCGTTCGATTCGGGCGGGTGGCGTCAGGGGTCTGTTACAGAGGCCCGGCAAAGGCGTGCGCGATTACTTTGCAAATGGCGAAAACCTGAGGGCCCTGTTGCTGATCGGCATCATTATTGTATATGTGATTGTGACCGAACAAATTACGTTCGACCTGCGCCTTCCAACGGGCCTTTTTGTTTTTTACTTCAGCAGTTACGAACTCATCTCGATAATCACCCTCACCCTGATCTTACGGATCTTCTGGCGTGCATCTCTGGTGCGATGCGTTCTTGTGTCCGCCTTATGGACGATTGCACTGGCTTCCACGTTCCGGTACGCCTTCCACATTCTGTTGCCCGGTGGAGGTTAGGAGAAAGACCATGATTCTGGATCAGATACTGGTTACGCTCTCGCCCTACATGCTGCTTATCTGCCTGACCGGCGTTACGCTGGGAATTCTATGGGGTGCCATGCCGGGATTGTCCACAACGATGGCCATGGTACTGCTCATCGGGCTTTCGGCCGGCATGGAACAGAACGTTGCCATCATGTTCATGCTGGGCGTCTATACGGGAAGCGTTTTCGGCGGTGCCATTTCGGCCGTACTGATCAACATCCCCGGAACACCGGATGCCGTTCCCACCATGATCGAGGGGCACACGCTTGCCAAACAGGGTAAGGGCGGTCTTGCCCTGGGAACCGCCATCGCCGCTTCGTTTCTGGGTAACTGGGTCGGTATCCTGCTGCTGATCGCCTTTATCCCGGTCATCCTGTCACTGGCACTCCAGTTCCGTTCATGGGAGATGTTTCTGCTGGCCATGTGGGGCATCGCCATCTGCGGAACGATGTCATCGGGCGAACTGCCGCTGAAAGGATGGATTTCCGGCTGGATCGGTCTGATGGTCGCCTTTGTCGGACTGGATGCGATTCATGGGGTTCCGCGTTACACTTTCGGCAGCCTTATACTCGAAGACGGGATCAGTTATGTACCGGTGCTGATCGGGCTGTTCGGCCTGACGGAAATCATACGGGTGCTGCCTCAGAAAAACCCTTACATTATTCCCACCGAGGTGGGGCGCGTGGTTCCGCCCCTGCGCGCCTTGGTTAAATACAGCCGGGCGGCGATTCGTTCCGGACTGCTCGGCACGGTGATCGGGGCGATTCCCGGCGCCGGTGCCAATGTGGCGTCATTTCTGGCTTACGATGTGGGTCAACGCCGGGCCAAACCCGATGAGCGCGCCAAATGGGGCAAGGGAAGCTATGAAGCGATCGTTTGCGCCGAAGTGGCCAATAATGCCAATATCGGCGGCTCCATGCTCCCGACCCTTACCCTCGGTATTCCGGGAAACGCACCGGCCGCTGCCATTCTGGCCGCGCTGGAGCTAAAACACGTGGTGGTGGGCCCTGCCATTCAGATCGAGCACCCCGGGCTGATCTACTTCATTTACTTTGCGCTGATCATCGCCAATTTTCTGATGTACGGGATGGCCATCGCTCTGGTGAAACCCAGCGTCAAGCTGTTCAGCCTGCCGCGCAGCCTGTTGATGCCCCTGATCATTCCGCTTTGCGTCATCGGTGCCTTTGCCGTCAATCAGAACTATTACGATATCTATGTGATGCTGGGCTCGGGTCTGATCGGTTATCTCCTGCACCGGTTTGGCTTTCCGCTGGCGCCTTTGGTGCTGGCGGTGATCCTGGGCCCGCTGGCGGATGAAAACCTGCGCCGGGCCCTGCTGGTTTTCGAAGACAAATCGATCTGGTTCGTCCTGTCGCGACCGATCGGGACGATCCTGTTGCTGGTTGTGGGTTTTACCTTCTACGACGGAATTTTCAGAAGAAACAAGAAGAAGTAAATAAGGAGAGGACGATTATGAGCGACAAGAAAAAAGAAATCGGGCTGGCAATTGTCGGCTGCGGCACCATCGGCCGTATCCGCGCCATGCTGGCCCACGATTATCCCGCTGTGGGATGGCTGGGTCTGTGTGATATCAATGAAGATTTAGGCAAAAAACTGACGGAAGATGCCAAAGCGGATTTTTTTACCACCGACTATAAAGAACTTCTTAAACGTCCCGAGGTAAACGCGACGATCATCGCAACCGATGAAAACCTGCATGTCGATCCGACACTGGCGGCGGTGGAGCAGGGCCATACGTTATTTATTGAAAAACCGCTGGCAACCGATGCCAGAGATTCGTTGAAAGTTTTAAATGCCATCGAGGAAAGCGGGGTGGATGCGGTGATCGGCTATACGAACCGGTTCCGCCGGCGTTTTCTGGCAATCAAGTCCAGACTGCTTTCCGGCCAGATCGGTGAAGTCACATCGGTGGTCACCCGGGCGTTTATGAACCGGATGGTGCCGGTTGCAACCACCCGACGCACCGACCAGCGCCAGAATCTGACCCCTATGGTGGTCTCGGGCACCCACAGTTTGGATATGAGCATGTGGCTGATGGAAGGCAAAAACCCGGTTTCCGTATATGCACGCTCGGTGGACAAAGCCCTGGCAAAATACGGAACAAAGGATGCCACTTTCGGGGTTTTTACCATGGATGACGGCACCATTTTCAGTATGAACATCAGCTGGGCCCTGCCGGTGGTGTGGCCCGGTGCCGTCTATGGAATCGAAATCGGCATCGTCGGGACCAGGGGTGTGATCGATGTCGAAGACACTCACCGCGATCTGGTGCTGGCATCCGAACTGCCCCAGGGGGCCGGATACAAACCGGAGGGATTCGAGCCCGCATTTGATCGGCATGTGGATTTTCTCACGAGCTATCCTCCCGGCGACACCCATATCGGGCAGATATGGGGTCCGATGCGGGAAGAAACCAACACCTGGTTTGCCCGCGTTTACTCCGGACTTGATTCGCCGCATGCAACCGCGGCCGACGGCCATCGCAATCTGATCCTTACGATGGCAATGGATCTGTCTGCGGCAACCGGCAAAGTGCTCGAACTTCCCATCGACCCTGACGAGTTCTACAAGTAGGAAACTGCGGTTGAAGTAAGACTCGGTTCATATAAAGCGTTCTGGATGCGGCGTTACTGTAAATGGATATTCCCAGTCTGGCGATAATTTTTTTCGTTTCAATCATAGCTTCAGCTTTCGGAGCGCTTATTGGTGGCGCCAGCATTGTCACCATTCCGGCCCTTATTCTACTGGGCCTGCCGCCGCATACCGCCATTGGAACCGATCGATTCGGAATTATCGGTATTGGATTGGCGGGCTGGTATAAATTTCACAAAAAGGGATTGATAAAATACAGAATCGGTTTCACCATCGCCATTCCGATTCTCCTGGGTACGATTCTGGGATCCAATCTGGTGTTGCAGATCAGCGAGGGTGCTTTAAAAAATGTCATTGTCATCCTTAACATCCTTATCCTGATTTTCATTTTGCTCAATCCCGGTATCGGCGTTAAAAAACAGACAGCGCCGCTGGGTAATCATAAAATTGCGATCGGCGCGCTTTTAAGCTTTTTCGTCGGTGTCTATGGCGGATTTTACGGGGCGCTCGCCGGCACCTTCATCCTTTATATTCTGATTTTATGGTTTCGGCTGACATTTATCGAGGGCGCCGCCACCCTGAAGATTGCGTCCCTGTTTTTGTCAGTAACCGCAGCGTCCGTATTTTCGATAAACAATGCCGTAGATTATGCATTCGGCCTGGCGATGCTCGCCGGGTGCCTCATCGGATCTTATCTGGGATCCCATTATGCCGATAGGATCGGAGATGTATGGGTTAAAAGGATGTTCACCGTGTTTATCATTATCGCCGTTATCAAATTGATATTAAGTGATTGAAAGAATACGATATGTCCGCAAAAGATTTTGAACACCCGCCCCTGGTGACCGAAGACGAAAGTGAAAAAGGCCGGCGGCAGTCTCCCATCGACAAAACCGGTATGGAGCGTCTCGAGAAAGCGCTCCGGCCCTATGAAAAACGGCTGGCGGCCCAGGAAAAATTCAGAAGGTTTCTGGGGGTGAAAGAAGTCGACCAGCCCACTTACCAGCGGTATATCACCGGACCCATCGAACGCTTCGAAAAAGAGCGCATGGCTTTTTTATGTATGCGCCCGGAAAATCCTTATGGCGCCGAACTGCGCCGGAAATTTAAGGCGCGTACGGGGCATGACCATTATATCTCGCCTCTGCCATATCAAGAATTAGACTACGAAGACCGCATCGGACGGGCCATGGCGGATGCCGGTTACCGCATATGCAGCGAGTTTGATCCCAAGCCTTTTCCCGTTACCCCGCCGGCGGGTCGCTGTGAGATCGAAGATCGCGCCTGGATGTCGCGGTTGATTAAAAAGGTGGGTTTGAAGATCGGCGCCGATATCGTGCGGATTGCCGAGCTGGATCAACGCTGGCAATATAAGGATATCGATATACCGCACAAATATGCGATCGTTGCGGTCGTGCAGCACAAACCCAGCCTCATTAATCTGGCACCGTCTTATTTCTCCTGGGCCTCGTCTACCGATGTGTATTCCCGGCTCAAGCTCATCACCACGCAGCTTACCGATTTTATCCGCGGCCTGGGTTACGATGCCATGTATCGTGAAACCAGAGGCGGTGGCGAACCGGAACTGAACATGGTGCCCATCGCGCTTGATGCCGGTGTCGGAGAGTTCTGCCGTACCGGCAGGGTGTTATCTCCGGAGTTCGGCAACAACATGCGGCTGAAGGCCGTGACGACGGATTTGCCTTTGCAGCCCGACAAGCCCATTTCCTTCGGCACGCATGATTTTTGTATGGCCTGTGAAAGCTGTGCCAAATTTTGTCCTTCAGGCGCAATCCCCAAGGGTGAACCCAGCGAAGAAATACCCAATCCGGTTCATAATAATCCCGGCTTCTGCAAATGGTGGATTGACGCCGAAAAATGCATCATATTCTGGGGGATGAATAAGCGAAAATGGCCCAGCTGCGGCGGCCGCTGCATTGCGGTGTGCCCCTGGAACAAACCCATGAACTGGTTTCACAACTCGGTGCGCTGGCTCGCTATCCGTGCGCCCCATTCTGTAAAGAAGCTTTTGGTCTGGGGAGACGAAATCGCTTACCGGCGCAAGAAACAGATTTAAGGAGGATTTGTGGTAAACCGAGCCGATTCCGAGTATTTGGCCAGTACCGACTGGATATTGGCCAACCTGGGCAACCCCGATATCAGAATTGTTGAAATCGGTGATTTAAAGAACCTGGATGCTTACGCCTCCGGTCACATTCCGGGCGCCATTCACTGGCCCTGGCGGGAAACATTGTGGCATCCCACAATGCGCGATTTTGTGACACCGCCCGATTTTGCCGAGTTGATGCAAAAAAGCGGGATCAGCCATGATACCACTATCGTTTTATACAGTAACAGTATTCAGTTTTCCACCTATGCCTTCTGGGTGTGCACGATACGTGGCCATGTTAACATGAAAATCTTCAACGGGAAACGGGATCGCTGGATTGACGAGGGACGGCCCATCACCGCTGAAGTGCCCAAAACAAAAGCGGCGCGCTATCCAATCCGGGACACGGATGAAAGCTGCCGGATTGGGCGCGACGGGGTCTTATCGGGTTTGGACGATCCGGAGCGGCAATTGCTGGATATGCGCACACCGGAGGAATATAACGGCGAGCGTGTTTCACCCAAATGGTTTGAAGTGGATTTTGGCGCCGAGCGCGCAGGTCACATCCCGGGAGCCAAACATCTGTTTTATGCCAATCTGCTGAACGAAGATGAATCATTTAAGCCCCTCGATCAAATGAGCAAACGCTTTCAAGAACTCGGTGCCTCACCGGATAAAGAACTTGTTTTTTATTGCCGGTTGAGTCATCGTGGGACCATGGGATGGTTTGTCGCCAGGTATCTGCTGGGCTATCCCCGTGCGAAAGTCTACGACGGTTCATGGACCGAGTGGGGCTCAATGGTTGGAATGCCAATTATCAATGAGTCTTTGAGCAAGAAATAAAAAAAACAACCCAAACCAAATCGTATGAAAGGACTGTCAACTAAAATGGCAAAATATGTAAAATTGGAAGAATTGGCCAAACTAACCCATATTCCTCCCCGGACCGGCCATTATTCGGATGTTGTGACCGATACCGAGTATGAAAAGGGCCTGGCCATTAAATTCGGAATCAACCAGCAGGTGTGCGGCTCCAAACGCATTGCCATGGGCAGAACCATCATCCCCCCGCATACGGCCAATGAACGCCATGTTCATCTGGATGCCGAGGCGGCCATGTACATTGTCAGAGGAACCATGCACCTGTTAATCGGACCGGAAGCCAAATTGATAAAATGCCCCGCCGGAACGTTTGTGTATGCGCCTGAAGGCGTCATCCACGGGGTATCCAATCCGAGTCGCACCGAGGAGGTCGAACTCGTATTTGCTTATGGCGGCGTTCCTTCCAAGGAAGCGGCGCGTATCGTATTCATCGATGATTCTGAAAATGACTACCCGCCTCCCGGGTGGGACCGGGAGGATTAGGTTCTGGCTTCTGGTCGCTTGCTCCTGGCTGCCTGTCTCTGGGTCGGCCAGCAGCCAGCAGCCAGAGACCAGCCTACTTGAATGACCAACGCCGGGAAGGGCACCTTTTAGAGGCAGGTATGAGTAATGAAAGCAAAATAGCCTGGCGCCAAAGATTTAACTTCAACACGATTGCCGCCATCATTTTCATTGCTCTGTGGACGGTGGTGTTTTTTATTATTCCCTACCAGATACAGAAGCCGATGCTTTTTATGGGCCGTTCTTTGATGGGGTTAAAGCCGACCCTGTTTCCGCGCCTGGCAACCCTGACGCTTATCGGTTTGAGCATCTGGTATCTCATCATCAGCTTTGGCATCAATGAAAAAAATGGTTTCAAAGAAGTCGTCAAAGATGGATACTTCCGTATTATCGTCTCGCTGGTGGTTTTTACAGCCTACGCCCTTTTGTTTGAACCGCTGGGGTTTGTGGCTTCCAGCATGCTGGTGGCCGCAACCCTGTCCACCTTTTACGGCAATCGCAACATCTTGATCGGTATCCTGATTAGCTTCGGTGCGCCCCTGGGCATCTATTATGTATTTACACGGCTGTTGAAAGTGTCGCTGCCGGAATTTCCGTTCTTTTAGATGAATTTTTGAGATTAGAAGGCCGAATCCATGTGGGATAATTTTTTACAGGGCATACTGCTTTCTTTGCGATGGGATACATTCGGCATGATGGGTCTGGGCCTCATGCTGGGCATGTTCGTGGGGGCGCTGCCGGGGTTTACCACGATTATGGCCATGGCCGTGCTTCTGCCGATCTCGTTTTTTCTTGATCCCATGGTCGGGATCCCTTTTCTCATCGGCGTTTACAAAGGGGGTATCTATGGCGGGAGCATACCGGCGATTCTGGTTTCCATGCCCGGAACCGGGGCCGCCGTGGCGACGACTTTTGACGGGCCGGCGTTAACCAAAAAAGGTCAATCGCGCAAGGCTATGGAAATGGCGCTTTTTGCCTCGGTCAGCGGTGATCTGTCGAGTGATATCCTCACCATTTTATTCATCGGGCCCATTGCCATTCTGGCCATGAAGATCGGACCGCCGGAGCTGGCCGCCATTATTTTGCTCAGTCTCATTATCATTTCCGCCACTACCACCGGGGTATTCGCTAAGGGACTGATTATGTGTTTCATCGGACTGTTTATTGCGATGATCGGCCAGGATCCCCTGGGTGGCATGTCCAGGTTTACCTTCGGGTTTTTTGCCATCAAATCCGGTATTCCGCTGCTGCCGATGCTCATTGGACTTTTCGCTATTCCTGAAATCCTCCAGGCCGTCGAAAAGAAAGTTACTTCTTTTGTTCGAAAAGAATTCAATCTCCAGACGGGAGAAAAATTAACGTTTAAAGAATATCGCCGCTGTTTCAGGACGATCCTCAGATCAACCGCCATCGGAACCGCTCTTGGAATTATTCCCGGTGTCGGCCAGGTGGTCGCAGCCTTTGTGGGTTACGCGGCTGCTAAAAATGCTTCCAAACATCCTGAAACCTTCGGCAAGGGAGAGCTAGAGGGGATCGCAGGAGCCGAAGCGGCCAATAATGCCGTCAACGGGCCGACGCTGGTGCCCCTGCTTACCCTGGGCATTCCCGGAGACAAAGTCACGGCCATACTGCTCGGGGCCTTTATTGCGCAGGGACTGCGCCCCGGACCCCAGCTTTTCGCCGAACAGGGCTCACTGGTCTTTGCGATCCTGATCGCCATGATTTTCGCGAATATTCTTTTCGTTGTGCTGGGATACCTGACCATCCCGCTATTCGCCAAAGTCGTGAATATCCGCAAATCGGCCCTTCTGCCGCTCACGGCCGTTTTTGCCTTTGCCGGTTCCTATGTTTACCGATCCGACCCGTTTGATCTACTAATACTGGTTTTCTTCGGAATATTCAGCTATGCTGCCAAGAAGTTGAGCTTTGACGTCACGCCCATGGTCATGGGCTATATTCTGGGCCCGGTGCTTGAATACTCCTTTGGTCAAACGGTGAACATGGCGCAGGGCAACACGCTGCATTTTATCTTCGTTGCGCGTCCTGTGACCGCAACGATTCTGGCCATCACGCCGTTTGTGACTTTTTTGCTCTGGTGGCGAGCCACGCGCCTGCGGCGCAAGCATATCGAAGCGCAAACAACTGCTGAACAGCCGGCTCAAGGATGAAAGGAGGTGATATCCAGCACACAGGTTAGGGAGTCATTTTTTTATCAAACGCTACGACAATCTGCATGTCCATAAAAATAAAAAAGGAGGATGCAAAATGACCATTCGAAAAATCTCCCGATTTGTAATGGTGGCAGCGCTGCTGGTCTTCGTCGGCTTTTCGCCCGCCCTGGCCGACACCTATCCGAGCAAGCCGATTACGCTGATCATCCCGCTGGGTGCGGGAGGATCCCACGATTTGAATGCACGGGTATTTACCAGCGTTATCCCGCAATATCTCGGCCAGGCGATGGTGGTCAAACTGATGCCGGGTGCCGGCGGACAAACCGGCACGTCAGCCGCGATTAAGGCCAAACCGGACGGCTATACGCTGCTTTTCACCCACAATTATATTGATCAACTGCAGCCGCTGCTTGAAAAATTGCCTTACGATACCCTCAAAGATCTTAAGTCGGTCTGCCGCATTAACTACGGCGCGGCCAGCGTTGTGGTTCGAACCGAAAAGCCCTGGAAAACACTGGACGAAATGCTGGCGTATGGCAAACAAAGCCCCGGCAAACTTGTTTTTACCACCTCCGGAAACTGGGGTGCCACCATGACGCCGGGCGCAAGGGTATTGCTCAAAGCAGGTGTGCAGGCCACCTATGTTCCGTACAAAGGCGGCGGTCCTGCCATGCAGGCCTTGCTGGCCGGTGATGGCGACTTTATGATGTCTTTTCCTTCCCAGGCCGGACCGTTAATCGAAGCCGGTAAAATCCGTGCGCTGGCCAGTGCCGGTGACAAAGAGGTATTTCCGAATGTTCCGACCTTGAAATCGTTGGGCTATGAAACCGGAACAATGGATCGGATCGTTATGGCACCCAAGGGCGTGCCTGAAGATCGCATGAAGATCCTGCGAGATGCCTTTGCCAAGCTGAATTCGGACAAAACCTATCAAAGACTGATGGCAAGAATCGGCGAAAACATGGAGTATATGGATGGACCTGAATACGATAAAATCCGTCCGATGCAGATGGATGAATACCGAAAGCTGGTCAAAGAAATCTCGGGAAAATAACCCGGCACAATGTTTCGCATATAAGACTGGCATCTCCTTAAGGGGGTGCCAGTTTTTTTCATCACAGGTTCAAAGGTTCTGGGTTCAGAGGTTCAGCTGGCAGCCACGGAGGGCGGCCCTACTATCAGGTTGTCCTCTGTCCTCTGACATCTGTCTTCTGTTATCTAACCGCTGAACCTTTTAAAGGGAGTGACTCCATGACAAGAAGAATCGGTTTTGTGGGCCTGGGGTTGATGGGCAGTGGAATGGTCGCTAATTTGATATCGGCCGGTTTTCCAGTAATCGGGTACGACATTGATCCCGACAGGGTTAGCGCGTTTGTCAAAGCCGGGGGAAAACCGGTGGATGATCCGGTTTCCATGGCCGCCCGGGTGGATGTCATCATGCTTTCTTTGCCCAACTCCGATATCGTTGACACCGTTGTCCGTCAATCGCTCAAATTGTTCGAAGCCGGCGGTAAAGGTCTGATTTTGATCGACACCACCACCGCCGATCCGGTTCGCTCGGCGCAATTGGCTGTGGAGCTGAGAAAAAAGGGCATTGAAATGCTGGATGCCACCATCAGCGGGACCTCCAAAATGTGCGCCCAACGGGACATAACCTTTATGGTCGGCGGCGATGAAAATGAATTTAAGAAATGCGAGTCGATTTTTTCAGCCCTGGCGAACAAAACCTATCATCTTGGCAAAAACGGATCCGGGGCGCTCATGAAGCTGATTGTCAATCTGGTGCTGGGGCTTAACCGGATGGTTCTGGCGGAGGGGCTTGCGCTTGGTGAGCAGGCCGGAATGGATATGCCGCAGTTGTTGGAAGTTCTTAAACAATCGGCCGCATACTCCCGGGCAATGGATATGAAAGGCGGCAAAATGATTGCAGCGGATTTTTTACCGGCTGAAGGCAAACTGGCCTTTCATCTTAAAGATGTTCACCTGATGCTCGATTTGGGACGGCGATTGAATTTTCCGTTGCTGCTGAGCAGCCTGCACGCCCAGGCGCTGACGTCGCTTGTTGCCCGAGGAAAGGCGGACTGGGACAATGCCGCCATTATTTCTTTCTATCGTGACTTTGTTCACGGCTGATGGCTACTGGCGCCTGGCTACTGGCAGCTGGTCTCTCGTCACTGGTCACTGGCAGCTTGTCTCCGGGTCGGCCAGCAGCCAGTGGCAAGATTGCGACTTTGTAATATTTTGGTAGGTCACAACAACATATTGGAGGATGAAGGACATGGCGGAAGCAAAGAAGAAGTACAGGTTTTTGTTCATACAGCCGTTTCAGCTGTCCACCGGCGGCAAGTTTGTGGACAAGTATCACTCGGCTGAACTGCCCGAAGCGCAACGGTTGCGGATGGAATATCTTAACATCGGGCATTTGCTGGAGGACGTCGAATGGGATTTCCACGGGGGCCCGACGCCGCCTTACGGTGATTGGGCGGTAGAGACGCGCGAGGAGTTTTGTCATGTGGCTGCCGCCCGTTTGCCGATTGTTCGTGAGGCCTGTGAGAGCGGCAGGTACAATGCCATCATTCTGCTTGGCGGCGGAGAGCCGGGCTATGTGGAGTCCAGGGAGATCGCCCGAAAATACGGCATCCCCGTAACCTCGTGTGCCTTTTCCCAGATGCACATTGCATCCATGCTGGGCAACAAGTTCAGTATCATTGATTTTACCGAAACGCATAACATGTTTTATTATGACCTGGTGGTGCGCCACCGTTTTACCGACCGCTGCGCGTCTATCCGCAACATCAATTTCTACCACGGCCGGCCCGGCTATAAGGACGAGAGCACCATTGATGAGGAGCGCGACAAGGCTTTAAGGGGTGAGCCATCGGAGGCCGTGGAACGGGCTGTCAGGGAGGCCGTTGCTGCCATAGAGGAAGACGGTGCCGAGGTCATCACCTTCGGATGCTCGGACGTCTTCTGGCTCCAATCGTTTCTGCAAACGCGTCTGGATGCGCTGGGCTGGGAGATACCCGTACTGGAAGGATATAGCTGCGCCATCGTGCTGGCCAAACTGTTTGTCGATCTGGGGGTGGATGCCAGCGGGCTCAATTTCCCGAGCGAGCGGCCAAAGCAGTGGCGCCGGAAGAAAGTTTTTTAGGCTACGGGCTTCTTGTTACCGGCTTCTGGCATCTTGCTGCTGGCCGACGCAGAGACACATCGTCAGGAACAAGTGACCAGCAGCCAGCGGCTTCTATTTAGATTTCTCCCACTTAGCGTGCTTTACACTCCAGCCTTCGACAATGTCCTTGATGTTAATGACCTGCAGGTCTTCATCGAGAACCTTGATGCTGTGTTCTACGTTCGGCGGATTGTAGACCACCTCTCCGGGCCCCAGGATTTTTTCTTCCCCGCCGACGTTCCATTTGGCCCTGCCTTCCATTACGATCATGAACTGCTCGTTGGGGTGGGAATGCGGCTGGGCCTCTGTCTGGGCAGGGAAGGATAAAAGCCCCACCTCTATCTTTTCCCCCTGGATGGTTGGGCCGAATGCCGTCGAGTACTTGGGGGTGATAAGTTCCGCCTTAAGATCCTCCCATTTATAAAAAGTCATAGTTCTTTTCTCCTTTTTGCCGGTTGTGGGCAGGTTTGCGTTCCACTAGTAATTTATAAAACAAGGTTCAGGGTTTAAAAATATGTTAAATTAGTTTTATTTGTCTTATTGGTTGAATTGGTTGGCATAAACCGAACCAATTGAACAAATTAAACCAATCAAACCAATATAACGTTTACTCAATGCTGACACCTTAAACCTTATTGATTGTGACCTTTATAGCATTCTTGTAGTCTATAAAACCAGATTGGACTAAATCACCAATTTGATAATTAAGATTACCAGAAGAATAATAAAAAGCCTTCTGATCCAGACATTGCCGATTCGATCGGAATAATGCGCGCCGATATAGGAACCGATGAAACAGCCGCAAAACAAGGGTACGGCCAGATAATAGGAGAGGGCATCATTCAGCCCAAAGACAACGGCCGCCATGGCATTCATCAGCATCGCTGCGATTTTCTGGGTCCCGGCGCTTTCTAAAAAAGTTTGGCCGAACCACAGGATCAGGATATACAATAAAAGCGTGCCCCCCATTGCCCCGTAAAAGCCGACATAAACCCCGACGGCAAATGTCATAGACGCGCCGAACAGGTATTTATATTTGCCATAGTCCTGCTGGGTCCTTTCGGTGCCGAGTTTGGGATTCAAGACGATAAAAAACAGACAGGCGATGGATATGATGATAATGATTAACTTTAAAATCGATTCACTGATCTCAAAAACAAGATGGGCGCCTAAAAAAGAGCCCAATATAACCGGAATGGCCAGGCTAAACCCGATCCGGTAATTGATCAGCTTTTTTTTATGGAATTTATACCAGCCGGCTAAACAGACGCCCATGATGCCGAATCGATCGGTGCCGATGGCGGTGTGAGGCGGCAGACCCAATAAAATCAGCGTCGGAATCGTTAACAGACTGCTCCCGCCGACCAGTGTACTCAAAACGCTGACAAACATGCCCACAAAAAAAATAGTGAATAATTTATAAAATTCCATGGATTTTGATGACCGTATAGCGGGTTACGATGATCGCTTCTGCAGATACCTTCTCAACAGGTCCAGGGCGCTATTGGTTATGCGGGTACGGGCGTCTGCTGAAATCCCGCCGATGAGGATGTGGCGGCTTGTATTTGTATTGCCGTCACTGATGCCGATGTACGTGCTTCCGGTGCGCTGATTATAAGGGCCGACTTCCGGGTCTTCGTCTCCGACCAGCGCCATTCCGATATCGACACCGGCCTTTTTTTGAATCGCTTCGGCAAGTCCTTCTGAAATTTCTTTGGAGATGGGAATCCCTTTGCCCGAATGATCGGGTACCAGTTTGTCAACCCGGTGGATGGAGGCCACAAGGGAATGATCGACAACGTCTATTCCCTGCGGGACGCTCGTTAAACGATAGGTCAGATGACCCCCGGTATTGGTCTCGTAAACCACCAGCCGCAGGCTTTGATCCGCAAGCATTTTAATAACGACCGCTTCGATGGTTTCTTTGTCGGTGCCGAAGATCATATTGCCGAGACACCCGCGAAGCTGCATTTCCATATCATCCAGCATTTGTAGCGCTTCCTTCTCGTTTGAGGCTTTGGCTGAAATACGGATATCGACAGCGCCGGGATGGGCGGCCAAACCCACCGTCGGGTTGGCGGATTCTTCAAGCGCGGCAATGCGGCGATCGATATTGCTCTCGCCCTCCCCGGCGGTTCGGAGCACGCGCGTTTTAATGACGGCGTTTATGTCAAATTCTTCCTTCAGAAACGGCAGCACCGTATGCTCCATTAAATGGTGGAGTTCATGAGGTACTCCCGGTAGAGAAATAACATAACTTTGGTGAAACTTTACAATAAAACCCGGTGCGGTTCCGACCGGGTTCCGAATGGGAATCGAATCTGTGGGAATCTGAGCCTGGAGGGGATTATTTTCCCCCAGTGTCAGGCCCCGTCTCTTAAATAATTCTTTGATGTCCTTCAAAAGCGTTTTATCCAGGAAAAGTTCACGCCCGGTTGCCATCGCCACGGCTTCGCGCGTCTTGTCGTCGACCGTCGGACCCAATCCGCCCGTCGTAATGACGACATCCGAGCGCTGCAACGCTTTGGATACGGCAGCGGATATGCGGTCTTCATTGTCGCCCACGGTTGTTTTTTTATAAACATCAAAGCCCAAATTGGCGAGCTGTTGCGCAATAAAGGCCGCATTGGTATCGATGATTTGACCCAGAAGAAGTTCGGTTCCAATCGTAATAATTTCCGCTTTCATATTTCCTCATCAAATAAAAGTCTATTGGGTTAATTGCCCGGGGAAAATTCCTCATCTTGACTTCGCATTTTTCCACTGTTGAGTCCATCGGAAATCTTCAAATAGAAGAAACCGGAGGGCTGTGATGGCAAAGACATATAAATACATCAAAAAACCTTTTTCAGAAGAAAATAAAAAAGGCGACTCCGGTCTGGCAGAAGGAATATTTTTAAATTCCAATGGTTTCAGGCGGGATGCAACACTAGGAAATACCCAACACTTTGGCAATATTCTGACCGCAGATATTGGCCCGCTGAGTTTCATCTGCAACCGCCGCCGCAACCGAACCGATCGGATCTGTATCGGCCATGTCATAGGGGTAATCGGTTCCCATAAAAACATGTCCTTCGGGCATAATTTCCAGCACGAAGCGCAGCGTGTCGGGCCGGAAGGTAATGGTGTCCACGTAAAAATTCTTCAGATAATGCGAGAAAGGATGCCGGCAGTTTTCCTGTGCCTCGGGGCGCACGGACTGGCCGTGTTCCAGGCGACCCAGCAAAAACGGCAGGACCCCTCCGGCATGGGATAAGCAGATTTTGAGTCCGGGATAGCGGTCAAGAACGCCACCGAAAACCAATTTAGCCGCAGCGATTGCGGATTCCAGCGGGTACGCCAGGAAATTTGCCAGGTAATATTTTCTGACCCGTTCGATTCCCCCGGGATTGAAGGGATGGATAAAAATCGGTACATCCAGCGCTTCGACCTTTTCAAAGAACGGCAGAAACTGCTGCTCGTCAAATCCCTGGCCATTCACATTGGAGCCGATTACCACGCCTTTTAATCCGAGTTCTTTAATCGCGTAAGTCAGTTCACTTACGGCCAAATTCACATCTTGCAGGGGTATGGTCGCCAGGCCAAAACAATGATCTGCGTGCTTCCGAACTTCTCGAGCGGTGTATTCGTTGACCATGCGGTTAAGCTCTGCAGCCGCAGACGATTCGGCCCAATAGAAAAACATGGTTTGGGTCGGCTGCAGGACGCTCATATCCATGCCGGCCGCCTTCAGATCCGCGATATTTTCGTCAAAATCATACATCTTGCGGTTCCATACCACATTCTTTTTGCGATTAATTTCTTGAGAGGTTTCATGGATGGCCGGCGGATAAATTTCCGCCGACCGGACCGGATCAAGCTTGCCGGCAACCTCAATTGCCTCTGGTAAAATGATGTGTCGGTGTCCATCAATTTTCGGTTTATTCATCAAAAATCTCCTTTTTCAGGTCTCAAGGTTCAGAGGTTAACGATTCAAGTTTCGAGAATCTGTTAAATTAGTTTTATTTGTTTCATTGGTTGGATTGGTTGGTTTAAACCGAACCAATTGAACAAATTAAACCAATCAAACCAATTAAACAAATTTAACACCGTTGCAAATTACTTCCGAGCCGCAACGCCAGAAGCCGCTTTGTTACCCATGAATTGCTAAATGATTAAGGCCGCTCTCCCCGTAATTTTGTTTTCCTGGATCAGTTGATGGACCTTTTCGGCTTCCTCCATCGGAAATGTTTGGGAGACGATCGGCTTGATTTTGCCCTGTTTGACGAGATCGACGGCCTGAATCAGTTCGGCCATGGATACATATCGAGATCCATGATGACGACCGTCAGCCCGACACCCGTGGCCCTGACCCGCACCAGGGCCTCAGAAGGCCCGATGGTGGGCTTGTCCATCTCTTCAAGTGTAACCGGGCCGCCCAATTCATGAAGGACCATTGCGCGCATGTTAAAAATACCTCTTCTACTTTAGGTTTCAGGTGTCGGGTGACAGATTACAGAGGTCAGAAGTCAGATATCAGGAGCCAGAGATTAGTCGGCTATTTGTCATCTGTCATCTGTTTTCTGTTCTCTGTCCTCTGTGTTTTTCTAGAGTTGATATTTTTTGAGGGTCTTTTCAGTCGGGACACCGGCAGAATCCCATCCCCGGAACGCATAGTATTCGTCTATCATCCGGTTGAGGTTTTCCTCGCCAATACACTGTCCCGCGGCCGGACCATCCGGGAGCGGCTCGTGCAGGGTCCGATAGGGCAATGTATCGTCTTTGCGTGTCAGCCCCTCTCTGAGATTGAACATC
>Ga0209536_100005283_pt1 | contig 20127 bp, 19 predicted proteins | sample DeeMarSeWOR28_12_FD_187461 | JGI IMG/M metagenome (GOLD analysis project Ga0209536, IMG submission 187461) | Marine sediment microbial communities from White Oak River estuary, North Carolina - WOR-2-8_12 (SPAdes) (version 2) | ecosystem: Environmental > Aquatic > Marine > Intertidal zone >...
GGCTGGGCCTGGCTCGTCGCCGAAGGTGACAAGCTCGCCATCAAGAAGACCGGCAACGCCGAGACCCCAATCACGACGAGCGCCAAGCCACTCCTCACGATTGATGTCTGGGAGCACGCCTACTACATCGACTACCGCAATGCGCGGCCGAACTACATCCAAGTGTTCCTCGATTCGTTGGTCAATTGGGACTTCGCGAATCAGAACCTGAGCGGCTGAGCCCGAGCGCATGTCGACCGCACCTCGCTGGAGCCGGCGCGCTTCGTTTGCGTGGGTGGCGGGAGCCTACGTGGCAGCGTTTGCCGTCGCGTGGTTGACGCTGCTTTTCGTTCCTGAAGACCTCGGGTCGTTTTGGAGCGTCGTCATCGCCGATCTGGCCGCGACCTTCGTGGTCTTTGCGTTTTCGCGCGGGCTCAAGTGCTCGAGCATGTACGACGCATACTGGTCGGTCGCGCCGATCGTCATCGTACTTTACTGGGTTTTCCAGGGGGAGCAGGGGGTCCACCCCATCCGCGCTGGAGCGGTCTTGTTCCTGGTGGCCTGGTGGGGTGTGCGCCTCACGTACAATTGGGCTCGAAGCTGGCCGGGGCTCCACCACACCGATTGGCGCTATCTCATCATGAAGGAGAAGGCGCCTTCCCTTTGGTTCTTCTCCGACTTGTTCGGCATTCACTTGTTCCCAACGGTCGAGGTGTTGGCGGCGCTGAGCGGCGCGTGGGTGGCGCTCACGCAGGGCACGAATCCCCTTTCGTGGATCGACGCTGTCGCGTTGGTCGTGACTGCCGGGGCGATCAGCATCGAGACCGTTGCCGACCAGCAGCTCGTCGCCTTTGCCAAGGTCAAGCGGCCCGGCGAGATCATCAAGACCGGCCTGTGGCGATATTCGCGGCACCCGAATTACTTCGGTGAGCTCACGTTCTGGTGGGGGCTCTACCTGTTCGGGCTCGCAGCGGACCCTGGTTACGTCTGGACCATCGTCGGCCCGATGATGATGACGGGCATGTTCGTCGGCGTTTCGATCCCGTGGATGGATCGGCGAAGTTGCGAGCGACGCCCCGAGTATGCCGAGCATATGACGCGGGTAAGCGGGCTGGTTCCGTGGTTCCCGAAGAAGAGCAGCTAGAGCTAGAAGAACTGGGGCCAAACCAGCGGGTCGAGGAACGCCGTCTGCAAGGCGAAGAACAGCAGTCCAAGTAGGGCGAAGACACCGGCAAGCCCCTCGGCCCGTGGCTTCATCGTGAAGAGCGCGATCATCAAGCCGATCGAGCCGACCGCCACGCCGAGCAAGTCGACCCGTACGGCGAGCCAGCGCGCGGACGATGGGTTTTCGAGGTACGCGAATGTGAGCGGCATCCACGCCGCGGAGGCGATCATGATCAATGCGTAGAGCGCGTTGATCAGCCCGAAGCCGAAACGGCCGAAACGCACTTCATCGGCGTCGGTTCGCGCGAGAAAGTAGTACGAGAAGAAGAAATACCCACCCGCGGCGAGCCACATGGTCACGCCGTAGACGGTTTGGAGCTCCGACGGAACCGACCCCCAGAGCTCGTTGCGCGTTTCTGGGTGGGTCGTGAGCCCATGAACGTAGCTGCCAAGAACGGCAGCTCCGCCCACGGCGTTGATCGCGAGCCAGGTTTTCTTCAGGGAATGCACCCTACGCGTCTAAGGCTCTTGGTTTGCTATGCAAAGGGCTTGGGTGTCCTCTTCGGTTTCGCCGTCGCAGCCGCTCCACCCGGGATAGCTGCAGACGCCGTCCTCGATGGGTTGGTTGGGGGGATCGGGTTGGACTTCGATCATCTCGCAATGGTTGGTGCCCGTCCCGTTTTGAAGGAATTCGTCGAGTTGGATGCGGGAGGATTCGAGTCGTCGGGGGCGCTCGTGCGGATCATTGCAGAGCGGCATCGGCACGTTGCAGGCTGGCTCCCCGGGTAGCCCGAAGTCGAGCTCGATGTAGAAGCTGCCACTTTCCGTCGCTTCGACTTTGTCGAGGCCCCAGATGTCGTAGCGAATGCCCGCGTCTTGGAGCCCCGAATCGAGCAGAGGCGCTTTCATCGTGCGCGCCAAGATGTGTGCGCCGAGCGTCGTGACCTGGTGATCTGCAATCGCCGCCCGCATCAGCACCTCCTTGGTGTTGACCCCGCCCACGGGATTGTCGGTGACATGATGCGCCCAGCCCATCGGCTCCACGCGGTCCCAGGGCATCTGACCCATACCAAGCAGCAACTGGTTTGTTCGTCGGTCTGGGTAGAACAGACGAATCAGCGTCAGAAACTGATCGAAGTCGACGCTGCGGAACACGAGGAGGCTGTAGGGCATGCCCATGACGCCGAGCGCGCCGCGGTTCACGTCGTCCGTGGCTGCGAGGATGACCGAGCCCATGATGCCGCCCTGACTGATGCCGTGATAGTACGCTTCGTCGCCCTTGACGTACTGCCCCAGCATCTCGTCCTGCGAGAACACCGTTTTCATCATTCGCAACAGAACCAGGTGGTTCAGGAATCCCTGATGGAGTCGATCCCACATGGTTTGAACTTCCGAGAACTTCCCGCTTCCGAGCGCGGCGATGACAGCGTCCACGTCCCGGCTCGACATCCCCTGCAAGTCGGTGCCGACGAAGATGTAGTTGTATTGGTTCATGAACGAGCGGAAATGGCTGGACTCGATCTGGTCCTTCTCGCCGAATAGGCCGTGCCCATACTCGATGATCGGCGCGGGCGCGTCCTTGGCGCTCTGCGGAATCAAGACTTCGAAGGGAACCTCAGTCCACGGGGTCTGCGAGTTGACGATTGGCATCTCGTCCTCGTCGAGGAGGAGAAGCGAGCCAGGCTCCTCGGAGCTCATGAACAGCGGAACTTTGAACGTGCCGAAGACCCGAAATGCGATGTTCGTGGGGTCGATGGCCCCGTCGTCCGTGTCGCTCTCGATGCTCTCGATCGTGTATTTGAACCCGCGGTCATTTTCGATGAGGTCGAAGGCGGTGTCGCGCATGTGAAGCAGCCACCTGGTGTTGTTCGCGTCGCTGGCCGTGTTGAAGTCCCAAGCGATTTGCACTTCGCGGCGACTCCATCCCTGCTGCTCGATCTTGGAGAAGATGTCTTCGTAGAGCGCGCGACGGGCTTCGATGGATTCGTCTTCGCCTGGGGTGCCGTCGCGGAGCGCAGCGAACTCGGGAGAAGCCTCGATGAGCTCGTCGGCTTCGTTGCTCAGGCTCCGGAAAGCCACGATGTAACGCGCATCGTCGCGAAGCCTCACAGCCGGCCGAATAATAGTCGCGCGCTCATCTGCGGTGCGTGCCTGTGCGTCGATCTCGGCGAAGTGCGGGACGAGCTCACCGGTCTCGGCGTCTAGGAGCATCGTCGGCGAGGAGGGGGAAAGAGATTGCTCGATGTTCAGTGCACCGCCTAGCTCCTTGCCCGTTGCGCCGGTCAGTTGGGTCATGATCGGCGTGCCGGCCGAGAAGCCGTCGCTGTAGTCCCATGGAGTCGAGTCGTTGCCGCGAAGCATCTCTTCGCCGAACCGCACGCGCCGACCGGTTACAGTCGTCGAGTCCTCCAGCGTGTAGACGTTGGAGGGAAACGGAAAGCCGCAGTATTCGGGCACCAATGGGTCACAGTCGAGTAGAGGATAGACCAACCGGTCGCCTCCGGTTCCGTCCGATGACGAGCTGCAGGCAGCCACCAAGAGCGCCGGTGCCAGAACAAGCCAAGTATGTTTCATGAAGCCTCCGGCGCCGAGGCTAGCGGTTTCGCCAATCTGTCACAAGAGGAAGCGGGATCACCCGGAAGGCCCGACCCATTGCGAGTTTTGAGTCGCGCGGCTACATCCTCGGGATGGCCGAGCGCAAGTGGATGTACGTGCTTCGCGGCGAGGGTGAGAGCCACGCTGCCTGGAGCGACCAGATGAAACAGGTGGCGCGAGAGGCGCTCGGGCTCGGGCCGTCAAAGCTTCAGCTCACCGTGACCGAGGCGCCGCCCCCGAAGGTGAACCTGTTTCCTTTCAAGTCGCAGCCCATCGCGATCTTCAACGTGTACGACGGGGTCGACGCCCCTTCGCGCTTCACCAATCTATTGCGGGGCGCAGCGAGCTCGGTGTCTGGCTACCTCGTCGAGGAGGCCTACCCGGTCGCTTACGAGAAGACTTGGAGCGACGGAGAGCCGACGCCCTCGCCGATTCTGCTGACGATGCTTCGGAAGAAGGCGAGCATCTCGACCGACGAGTTCATCGATCGCTGGCACAACGGCCACACGCCACTCTCGCTCCAGATACACCCGCTTTGGTACTACCAGCGCAACGTGATCGTCGAGCCCATCACCGAGTGGGCTGACCCGTCGGACGGCATCGTGCTCGAAGCGTGCCGCACACGAGGCGATCTCTTGAATCCGGCCCGCTTCTTTGGCGGCGCGCTCAAGATGGTTCCGAACATGTTGCGGGTGGCCATGGACATCAATGGCTTCCTCGACATGAAGAAGACCGAAACGTTCTACGCAACCGAGTACCACCTACGGAGCTGAGCATGACTGTTCGCTACGAGCTTCGAGGCGCGGTCGCGGTCGTCACCATCGACCGCCCCGAGGTCCGGAACGCGGTCGACGTGCCGACGGCGAGAGCGCTTGCCCACGCATTTCGCCGTTTCGACGCCCACGACGAGGCGTTGGTGGCGGTTCTGACGGGTGCGGGGGGCTACTTTTGCGCTGGCGCCGATTTGAAGGCGGTTGCGGCCGGTGAAAATCGCGATTTCTCTCCCGAAGCCGAAGGGCCGATGGGACCGACGCGGATGCAGCTCGAAAAGCCCGTGATTGCCGCCGTTGAAGGGCATGCCGTGGCCGGGGGGCTCGAGCTCGCACTCTGGTGCGACCTTCGCGTGGTCGCCGAGGATGCGGTGCTCGGTGTGTTCTGCCGCCGGTTCGGCGTGCCGCTGATCGACCTCGGCACGATTCGGCTGCCGCGCTTGATCGGGCACAGCCGAGCGATGGATTTGATCCTCACGGGCCGCCCGGTTCCGGCCAAAGAGGCAGCGTCGATCGGGCTAGCCAATCGCGTGGTACCTGCGGGCCAAGCACTCGATGCGGCAATCGAGCTTGCCGAGGAGATCGCCACGCATCCGCAGCAGTGCATGCGAGGAGACCGACGCTCGGCGATCGAGCAATGGGGCATGAGCGAAGAAGAAGCGATGCGAAACGAGCTTCGGATCGGTGTCGCCACGATCGAAAGCGGGGAAACCGTCAGCGGCGCCCAGCGCTTTCGCGACGGCGCCGGTCGCCACGGCACCTTTCACGAAGACGATTGAAAAAGGGTTCCGACCCATTTTTGATGCATGGTAGGGTGAGATGTGTGCGACACGCTTGCCGTAGTGCCCGACGAAGGGCCCGTTTGGTTTGCCAAGAATAGTGATCGCGAACCCAACGAGCTCCAGCTCGTCGAGTGCGACGAAGGCGACGCGACCCAAACGGCTCCGAAGGGCTGGCCGGTCGATCCGCCGAGCGAGCGCGCGCTGTTGAGCCGGCCGGCATGGATGTGGGGCGCCGAGATCGGCGTCAACGAGCACGGAGTCGCGATCGGCAACGAAGCCGTGTTCACGCGCCTTCCGGTTCCCAAGGAGGGCCGAAGCGGCATGGACTTCCTGCGTATCGCGCTCGGGGTTTCCCGCACCGCCGAAGACGCGCTCGACTTGTTGATCGATCTCACCGAGCGGTTTGTCCAAGGGGGCCCGATGGGGCACCGAAACCGAACGTTTCGGTACAACAGCTCCTTCATCGTTGCGGATCCGACGTCGGCGTGGGTCTTCGAAACCGCGGGCAACCTCTGGGCGGCCAAACGCATCCGTGGCGCCGCGACGATTTCAAACGAGCTCACGATTCAAGACGATTTCGATCGCGTGCACACCGGAGCCTATGAAGTCGCGCGCAAACGCGGCTGGGTGAAATCGGCGAGTGCGTTCAGCTTTGCGGCGGCATTCTCGGATCCCGTCATCTCGAACCTGGCAGGCGCAGGCGCCCGCCGCGCTTGCACCAGCAGGTCACTTGCTGGCGTCATCGACCCCCAGGTGCGCGACTTCATCGCGGCGCTGAGCGATCACGGTGGCATGGAACCGACGAAAGGCTGGCGCGGCATGTCCCCCTGCGCGCACGCGTCGTGGTTCCCAACCCGCCACGCATCCCAGACGACCAGCTCGCTCATTGCGCGGCTCGACGCAGCCGACCCGAAAGTGTGGGCGACGGGCACCTCGTCACCATGCCTCAGCGCCTTCAAACCGGTGCCGTTCGATGCGTCGCTCTTTCCCCTGCACCCGATTGCGGATGATGGCTACGAGAGCTCGCGACTATGGTGGGCACACGAGCGCCTTCATCGTGCTTGCCTCGAGGACTACGAGGCACGGCGCGCGACATTCGATGAGGAGCGCCAGCGCTTCCAAGACGAGTGCCTCCAGCAGGATGCCGACCCCCGGCGCGTCTGGAAAAAGCACCGGGCGTTGATCGACGAGTGGCTGCCGCGGGCGCTCGCAGTGAAGTCATCGCCGACACCGCTGCCGACGCGGCTCTACTGGAAGAAGCAGTCGCGCGCGAGCTCGATGCCTGCTCAGCCCTCTATCGGCTCAACCGAAATAACCAGTCGGTCACCTGGTCGGCGAAATCGATCGTGAAGAATGGGATGTGCGCACCATCGTTGATCGTCCAGAGCTCCACTTCGAGCCCGGTGTCACAGCCGGTCGAATAGGCCACCTTGTCGGTTTCCTCCCCGGGTAGTGACGGCACAAAGTCGGCGGAGCCGAGCGGCGTCGTCATCTCCGGGTCACACCCTGCGGATGCTGCCGAGCGCTCTGCAATTGCGACGGCGCCCGGATATGCGTTCGGTGAGCCGTCGTATGGAATCGTATCGTCTGCCGTCCCGTGTACCACCAGCACACTGACCGGCGGTGTGCCCGGCTTGCAATCTGCCGGGTCCCAGTAGGTGCCACCGGCCAGACTCATCATCGCGGTGAATAGCCTTGACGCCTCGCACCCGAGGCGGAACGACATGAACCCGCCGTTCGAGTGTCCCATCAGGTAGACGCGCTTCGGGTCCACGTTGTAGGTCTGCTTGGCCTCTTCGATGAGGTCGCTGAGGTAGCCGACGTCATCCACGCTGTCGTCGCTCGTGCAGCATCCGGCGCCGTTCCACAAGCGCCGATCCGCATCGCTCAGCTCTCCGTTCGGATACACCATCACGAACTGCTTCTCGTCGACCAAAGGAAAGAGCTGGAAATATCCGGCTTGCGTTTGACCGTCCGCGCCCGCTCCATGGAGCACCATCAGCAGCGGGTAGGTCGTATTCGAGTCGTAGTCCTTGGGGATCGCCACGCTTGCGGGTCGGTCCTCAGTGCCGATGACCGTAGGAGGATCCGGCGAGAAGTCGCTGCCGCTCTCGCTGCTACTGCCGCAGCCGACCAGAAGAGCCAAGCCAATGAGGAGAGTTCCGTGCTTCATGGCGCGGAGGATATGGTGGAGGCGCGCTCGGGTAAAGGTGATGCCGTCTGGTCCGCCGCGCGCGAAACGTATAAGCTCCGCCCATGGCGGACACGATCTTCAGCAAGATTCTCCGTGGGGACATCCCCTGTCACAAGGTCTACGAGGACGACCTCATCTTGGCTTTTCTCGACATTGGCCCGTTGAGCTACGGCCACACGCTGATCATCCCGAAGGAGGAGGTCGCCACCCTCGACCAGCTCTCGGACGATACGGCAGCGGCGATCGGGCGAATTCTGCCGCGTCTGTGCCGCGCCATTCGCACGGTCACCGGGGTCGATCAGTTCAACATCCTTCAGAACAATGGGCCCATGGCGCATCAGGCCGTCTTCCACGTTCACTTTCACATCATTCCCAAACCGAGCGTCGATCAGGGGCTCGGCATCGAATGGCCGTCGCGCAAGCTCGATCCGGAGGAGGGCGCGAAGTTGGCAACCGCGCTGAGCAAGGAGATGGGGGGGTAGTCCGATGGGGGGACCACGCTTCGACGAATCGATTCCGTTCAAGGGGCTTCGCATCGCCATCATGACGGTCTCGGACACGCGGACCGAAGAAACCGACAAGTCGGGCGCGCTGCTCGTCGAGCTCGCGCAGAAAGCCGGGCACCACGTGATGGACAAAGTCATCGTCCCCGACGATCGCAAGCGCATCGGGGTTCAGCTGCGACGCTGGATCAACGAGCCGAACGTCGAGGTGATCCTCGCCACTGGCGGCACCGGTGTCACGGCGCGCGATGTGACACCCGAGGCGTTTGAAGAGGTCTGGGAGAAGCCGATCCCTGGCTTCGGTGAGCTGTTCCGGATGTTGAGCTACGAGAACATCGGTACGTCGACGATTCAATCGCGTGCATGCGCAGGTGTCGCGCGCGGGACGTATCTATTCGCGCTTCCGGGGTCTACCGGCGCTTGCAGAGATGCGTGGGATGGGATCCTGCGGTACCAGCTCGATATCCGGTACAAGCCCTGTAACTTCGCCGAGCTGATTCCGCGACTCGTCGAGGGCTAGTCACAACCGACCCACCCACCCCACGCGTAATCCTCCCTCCGCGCTCTTCGGGGTCGCGCGTCGTTAGCGCCCAAGTGTCTCCACGGGGACGGGCATGATGTTCCAGGTCATGCGGGACATCGGAATGTCGCGCTTGTGGATGACCTCGCGCTTGGGTCGGCCGCGAACCCAGACGTAACGGCGGAGCTCGCCCTGGACGTCGGCGGCGACGTAGAGCTCATCGGTGCCGTCCCCGTCGAGGTCGGTCAGTAGTGCGGCGTGCTCGAAGCCGCCCGAATCCCGGTCGACGCTCTCGACGCCCCACTCGGACTTGGGGTCCTTGCCGGGGCGGAGCAGCCAGAGGCCCTTGCTGAACGACGCCGCGACCATCTCCTTCTTTCCATCGCCGTCGACATCACCCACCGTGAGGAAGCGGCAAAGCCGATCGGGGATCGTCGCGATGATCACCTTGGCATCCGGCGCGGTGTCGGCATCGTATCGGCGGATCTCGACCGGTTCGACGATCTCGAGGTTCGAACCACGGCCTTTCGTGAGAGCCTCGACGGCGACGTAAAGCTCGTCAGTACCGTCCCCGTCGACGTCCCCGACGTAGATCTCCTTGGCGTGCCGATTACCGAGATCCGCCACAACCGTGGGCCCTTGCTTGGTCTTCGGCACGTACCGGACCACCTCGCCGCGCTGGGCCTCCGCGTCGAGCTTGTTTGGCTCGCTCGGGGTGGCGTAGACCTCGAGCGTTCCATCTTTGTCGAGGTCCCCGATTTCGATCTCGTGCACGAACGTGTCGGGCTTTGCGTCGATGCGTTCGACCTTCCACTTGTTCACGCGCTGTCGAAGCACCGCGACGACGCCCTGGTCATGAGTCGCCACCGCGATCGTCGGCGCGCCATCGCCATAGAGGTCAGCGACCTCGGCGTCGCGCATGCGATTGAACTTGCCGCCGAACTCCGCGTGCCAGAGCGTATTGGGCTCGAGCTTGGCCCCGTTACGCCGCCAGAGCTTCACGTAGGCTCCCGAGCCGCCGAGCGTGAGGATGCCGGGTGCCTGGCCGCGGGGGGCCAGCACCATGGCTTTGTGGAAGACGTTGCTCTGCGCGTCTTCGACCGTCTCCGTCTTCCACGCGCCGGCTTCCTGCGTCAGGATGTCCAAGCGTGCGGGGCCCGGCTTGGCGGTCGCCTTCCCATCGACGACCTGGAACTGCGAGTAGGCGAGCAGAAGGCCGTTTGGAAGGGTATCGGTCGCCTGCGCGGTCGCTGGCTTCCCTTCGGATTCCGGCTTCTCGACGGCGGGAGGGGTTTCGGGCTCCGCCTGCTTTGGGGCGGCCGCTTCGGGCTCCGCAGATGGGCTCTCTTCGGCCCCCTTGCAGCCGAGCAGGAAGACCAGACCGAGAGTCCCGAGAAGAATCAGCGTACGATTTCGCATGAGCGGTCGCTACCAACCGTGGAAGCTCCGCGCAAGTTGCTGGCGTGGCAGGTCCAACGGCCCATCAATTTGACCCTTTAGCGTGTAACAGGTACGGCAGGCCGAAGATCAAGTGCGTGCAAGTTCAAAGAAAATAGGCCTGTTCGTTCTCAAGCTCGTGTTCTCGGTCGGGATGCTGGTGTTCATCTTCCGCAAGGTGCTCCGGCGTGACGGGGCGGAGGACCTTCTCGGTCGGTTGAGCGAGCTGCACTGGGGTTGGGTCGTGGCCGCGGTGCTGATGCAGCTCATCGCGATCGGCTTCAGCACGGTGCGGTGGCAGCGGCTTCTGGTGGGGCAGGGCATCTTCGCCCGATGGCGGTTCCTCGCAGGCTCGATCATGATCGCGCGCTTCTGGGGTGCCTTCACGCCCGGCGGGTTCACCGGGTTTGGCGGATGGCGCATCTACGACGTCGCCAAGCACACAGGCAAGACCGCGCGGGCGACCGCAACCATTGGCGTCGAGATGATCCTCGGCCAACTCGCCTTTGGCGTGGTGGTCATGGCCGGCAGTTTGTTCGGGATGCGATTCATCGGCACTGACGGCGTGCTGCTGGTCAACGCGGTCTTCCTCGGGATCATCGTGGTGGGCTTGGCTTTCCTGGCGCAGCCGCAGCTCTTTCTCTTCTTCACGCGTTTCGTTCCGGAGGGAATCCGCGCGCGCGTGCAGACGCTCATCGATGCGGTTGGCGCGTACCGGGGCAGGGCCGGGCTCCTGATTCAAGCCGCCGCGCTCGGTGTCGGAACGCACGCCTTCAACAACCTCATCTACGTGTGCGCCGCGCGCGCGCTCGGCGTCGAGCTCAGCTTGGGCGAGGTGTTCTTCGCCTCCTCGCTTCAGATCCTGGCAACGCTGATTCCGGCGTCGATCAATGGCATCGGTCTCCGTGAGGCAGCCGCAGTTGCGCTCTACACCTCGCCCGCCATCGGCCTGCCGCTTGCGGTGGCGGTCCTGATTCCGACGCTCGGTTTTGCGTGCGAGATGTTCGTCTCGGCGTTCGGCGGCGTGATCTTCCTGCTTCGCAAGACGGGATACGACCCCGAGATTCGTGTCGAAGACCCGGACCGCGAGAAGCTCGTCGCCGAGGCGATTCCCAAGGCCCCTCGCGAAGCATGGCCGCATCCGTGGCGCGGCCTCTTGGTGGGGTTCAGCGCCGGCGTGTTCGGCGGTGCGTTGGTCGGCCTCGGTGAGGCCGCGGTCATCGCGCTCTCGTCCGCCGGTGCAACGGGCGCGCGCGTGTTCTTCTACGGACCGCTCGCCTATGCCTTGTTCTGCGGCGCGTTTGGGGCCGGCCTCGGTTTTGCGACCGCGCTGAGCGGCCGGTGGATGAAACGGTATGCGCTCCCCGAAAAGGAAGCGTTCGGGTATTTCGCGGCGGCGATCTTCGGCATGTTTGCCTTCGCGCTCGGCGCGTTTCGAATCCGCCGCGACCTGTTTCACGAGGAGCTCGTCTGGAAGAGCGCGATCGGCCTCGGCGTCCTCCTCGGCTGCGCATTCGTCGCCGCCGGCGTGAGCGCGGTCCTGGCGCGGCTCCTTCGCAGGCTGGTGCAACGCCCCGGCTTCGAGCGCTTGGCGCGCGCGACCACGGGCCTCGCGGTTCTAGCGCTTCTCGGTGTGGGGCTTGCCGGCGCGCTCGCGCTCGGCAGTCGAGGCTCGAGCGAGGGCACCACGACTACGACGGGCGATCTGGGTGCTTCGGGGAACGTCCTCTTCATCGTGATCGACACGCTCCGCGCCGATCATCTGCCGGTGTACGGGTACGAGGGCGGCGACACACCGAACCTCGACCGTTTAGCGGAGGACTCAATCGTCTTCGACCAAGCATTCACCAACTCGAGCTGGACGCGTCCGAGCTTCGCTTCGATTCTCACGGGGCGGCTTCCCTCGAGTCATGGGGTCATGGCGAAAAGCGATGCACTTCCCGACGCGGTGACGACGCTGCCCGAGGCGTTGAAACCTGCCGGCTACGCGACGGGTGGCTTTGCCACGAACTTCAACGTCGCTCCTTATTTCAACTTCCACCAAGGCTTCGACGAGTACGTTTTCCTCGAACCGGAGTTCGTGCTCGGTGCAGACGACGCGAGCGCCAAGCTCTTGCTCATGCAGTTCGTGCGGCAGCGCATCGAGAAGCTCCGCGCGGCTTCGGGCGACGTGCTCCCTGGGACGGCGTACCAGGATGCTGCGACGGTCAACGCCGCGGTGACCCGCTGGATCGATCGGCAGACCGCCGCGCCATGGTTCCTGTTCGTCGGCTACATGGATCCGCACGACCCGTATTTCGCGCACCCGTATGATGGAAGCGGCTACGCGAGGGCGGCCCATCAGCACCCCGATCCCTCGGAAGCCGAAGCCCTCGTCGAGCTCTATGACGGCGAGGTCAGCTACTGGGACGCCGAGCTCGGAAAGCTGCTCGCGGGCCTCAAAGCGCGGGGCCTCTACGACGAGCTCACGATCATCGTCACCGCCGACCATGGCGAGGAATTCAACGACCACGGCGGCTTCTGGCATGGGACGACGCTCTACGATGAGCAGGTTCGCGTGCCGCTCTTCGTGAAGCTTCCGCAGAGCCGGCGCGGCGGCACCGTCGTCCGGCACTGGGTGCAGAGCATCGACTTGATGCCGACCCTCTTGAGCGAGCTCGACATCGATGTCCCTGAGGGCGTGCAGGGCGGAAACCTGTTCACCGGCACCGACGTCGTGTACGCGGAGGAGAGTCACGAAGGGAACGTGCTCGAATCCATCCGCCATCTCGATGGTACCGACGAGCACAAGCTGATCACCGCCAACTCGGACAACCCGCGGGGCCTTCAGCCGGTGGAGCTGTATCGGGTCGACCTCGATCCTGGTGAGCGCGAAAACCTGGCCGGCTCTTCGCCAGACCAGGTTCGACTCGCCACCAAGGCCTTGCTCCAAGAGCGCGCTCGAGCCGACGAAGACGCGGTCGCCGCCGACTCGGTAGAGCTCGACGACGACGTAGCCGCGCACCTCGAAGCCATCGGCTACATGGAGCGCTAGCGCGCGGCGGCGGAGTAGGGCGCCTGGCGGCGAGCCGGGCTGCCTTCCTTCAGGGTGCGGTGGACGAGGTAGGCGAGCGCGCCAATCGAGCCGAGCGTCAGAATGGTGATCACGTAGGGGGCGGCCGGGATCCCGCGCACGCGCGCGTCTGAGATCATCCAGGTCGTGAAGAGCAGCAGCGCGATCACCAGATCGATGAACATCTGCGCGCCCCAGCCGCCAGCTAGCGCCAGCTCGACGAAGCCCGTGTAGCCGTGGTTCATGACCACAATCGCGCTGTAGATCGTGAAGGCGGCGAAGACTGCGATGAGTGAAAAAGCTCGTAATTTCATAGGACCTCCTTGCTGTGCCTTAGCTTGGGGCTCGCCATCCCCAAGGGCCATTACCTCAGAGGTCATCGGCAACACGAACCCCGGCGTTAGAATCGGAACATGCCTTCCACGATCGCCCCGCTCGGCTTCGGACCGCTGCTTCGCCAATGGCGCACCGCGCGCCGCATGAGCCAGCAGCAGCTCGCCATCGAGTCCGAGGTCTCCACCCGTCACATCAGCTATGTCGAGAACGGCAAGTCCTCACCGAGTCGCGAGATGGTGCTCATCCTCGCGAGCGCCCTCGACCTGCCGCTGCGCGAACGGAACTCGTTGCTTTCATCGGCGGGTTTCGCGCCGGTCTATCGCGAAACCGACCTCTCCGAGCCGGAGATGCTTCCGGTGCGGCACGCCTTCGACACGATCCTGTCGCACCACGAGCCTTATCCCGCCATCGTGCTCAACCGGGGGTGGGACCTCGTCCAGATGAACAACGCATTCATGCGCTTGTTCGCATTCTTCCTCGTGCCGCCGTTCGATCCGATTGTGGGGCAAAACGTCATGCACTCCTTGTTTCATCCGCAAGGCGTGCGTCCGCACGTCCAGAACTGGGAGGAGGTCGCGGGCTTCCTGATCGATCGTTTGTATCGAGAGTCGATCACGGAGCTCGAAACCAGCGAGAGCCGCAGACTGCTGGACGCGCTATTGGCCTACCCAGGCGTGCCTTCCCGAATGACTGAGTTCGATTTGAGCGCCGCGCCCCGTGTGTGCGTAACCGTCAATCTCGAGAAGAACGACACGCGACTCCAGCTCTTCTCGACGCTCACTACCCTCGGCACCCCCATCGACGTCACCGCGCAAGAGCTTCGTATCGAATCGTACTTCCCCGCCGATGAGGTTACCGGTGAATGGTTGCGAAAAGCGGCAGCATCCGCCGCGAACTAGGCTAAGGTTCTTTGCAAGTCAGGGATGGAATCTCTCGCCGCGGTCGACCTGGGTTCGAACAGCTTTCACATGGTGATTGCCCGCGTCGATCACGGAGGCGTTCAGATCGTCGACCGCATTCGCGAGCCGGTACGCCTAGCGGAAGGTCTCGAAGAGGGCGGCCGGCTCTCGGCGGCCTCGAAGAATCGCGCCATCGACTGCCTCGAGCTCTTCGGTCAGCGCCTCCGCGACTTTGGCGCAGAGCAGGTGCGCGCGGTCGGCACCAATACATTGCGCCGCGTTCGCAACTCGCACCGAGTGATTCACGACATGAGCGAGGCGCTCGGCCACCATATCGAGATCATCACTGGGCGTGAGGAAGCACGCTTGATCTACCTCGGTGTGTCGCATGGCATTGCTGGCGCGCCGGCGCGAAGGCTCGTCGTAGACATCGGTGGTGGAAGCACGGAGTGCATCATCGGAGATGCGTTTGAGCCAGTGTCGGTACACAGCCTGTTCATGGGCTGCGTCGGCTTTACCGATCAGTTCTTCCAAGACGGCAAGATCAGCCGTAAACGCATGAACAACGCAAAGATCGCAGCCGGCCTCGAGCTTCAGCCAGTCGAGGCACGTCTTCGTCAAGAAGGTTGGGAGCGCGCGATCGGGGCGTCGGGCACCATCCGCTCGATCGCGACCATCTTGAGCGAGGCCGGTTGGGCGCACGGCACCATCACCGCCGAGGGGCTCGGCATGCTGGAGCAGGCGATGCTGACCGCGGGCAGGCTCGACAAGCTCGACCTGCCCGGCCTGGAGGCTGATCGGCGCCCCGTCTTCGCTGGCGGCGTCGCCATCCTGAGCACGGTGTTCGAACGTCTCGGCATCGATGAGATGTACGTCTCGCCGACGGCGCTTCGCGAAGGCTTGCTCTACGACATGCTGGGGCGCCTCCAGGACGAGGACCCCCGCGATCGAACAATCGCCATGCTCGCCAAGCGCTATTCGATCGACCAGGCTCATGCCGATCGGGTGCAGGCCACAGCGCTCGGCCTACTCGGCCAGGTCGTCGACGATTGGGATTTGCGCTCGGAGGATGCAACGCACGCTCTTGCGTGGGCAGCGCAGCTTCACGAGATCGGCCTCGCGGTCAACTATACCGGCCATCACAAACACGGCGCGTACCTGGTTGCTTCCTCCGATTTGCCGGGCTTTGCCCGCGACGAGCAGGCGCTCGTGGCGGCGCTGATACGCGGCCATCGACGCAAGCTGGACGAAGCGTTCTTCGTAGAGCTTCCGGAGCAGATGCAGCTCCCCGCCAAGAGGCTCTGCGCCTTGCTACGCCTCGCCGTCTTGCTCAACCGCAACCGTGATCCTGAAGTCGTTGCCCTTCCGCACATCAGCGCGAGCGGCAACAAGCTGAAGCTCACCTTCAACGACGATTGGCTCGACGCGCATCCGCTCGCACGCGCCGACCTCGAGAGCGAGCAACGCCGGATCAAGCCCATCGGCCTGAGGCTCACCGGTTTCGAAACGGAGTGAGGCGCGATGGACCTGTTCTTGATCCGACATGCGATCGCCGAGGAGAGAAGACCAGGCCTCCTCGACTCAGACCGCGAGCTCACCAACAAAGGACGCGCCCGATTCGAGGCCATGGTGAAGAGCCTCGACCGCTCGGGGGTTTGCTTCGACCACGTCTATTGCAGCCCGTGGCTCCGCGCAGTGCAGACGGCAGAGCTGCTCGAACCGATTACCAACGGCCCGCTCATCGAGACCGACGAGCTCGCCCAAGCCCCCCGCGCAGAGCTCTTCGCCTTACTCGAGGGCGAGAAGGTCGCCTGTGTCGGCCACGAGCCATGGATGAGCGACGCGCTCTCCCTATTGACGACAGGCGACCCCAACAGCCTCTCGGTCCGCTTCAAAAAAGGCGGCGTAGCCTGGCTCCGAGGCACCCCCCACCCAGCCGCCATGGAGCTCCGCACCCTCTGGGGACACGCTCCCCCCCAATAAAGCCCGAAATTACAGAGGCTTCCATCCTATAACGCGCGTTCTAGTAGCAGCGCTCCTGCCCTGCGCAGCCGCCAAGGAAGACGACGAGCAGTGCTTCGCGGAACACCAATACATCTCGTGCGGACCCGGGGTAGGGCGCGGCCTTCAACTCAACGACGGCACTGTCCAGAACCAAACCCGCTCGGTCGAAAACATGAGCATGCTGCTCGCAAGCCGCGCCGAAGGTCTCGAGCCCGGTGAGCAGATCAACGGCAAGCGCGCGCACCCGGCGACGGCGCTCATCACGGCCATGCAGGTGGCGGGCCATCAGGACAACGCCCTCGGCGATCTATCTCTCTAGGGGGATTGCGCAGGTCGACGCGTAGACCCATATCGTCCCCATGCTCGAGGCGATGTGGCAGGTTTGGCTGCAGCTCTCGCCGTGGCTTCTTCTCGGGGCTGCGGCGGCTGGCTTGCTGCACGTGTTGCTCCCGCGCGACTTCGCGCGGCGCCAGTTTCGCGGTGTGCCCGGCGTCGCAAAGGCCGTCGCTCTCGGCGTGCCACTTCCGCTTTGCTCGTGTGGTGTGATCCCCGCCGGCCTCGGCCTCAAGAAGGACGGGGCTAGCGACGGCGCGGCTGTCGGCTTCCTGATCAGCACGCCGCAAACCGGTGTCGACTCCTTGCTCGTCAGCGCGTCGTTCCTCGGATGGCCGTTCACCATCTTCAAGTGCCTGAGCGCGTTGGTGATGGGTTTGGTCGGCGGCATCGCGACCGAAGCCCTCCACACCGACGCCAACGACGCATCGACCTTCGAGGAAGCGACCGCGCCTCAGTCCACCGTCGGCTTCTTCGAGCACATGATCGACGTGGTTCGGCCGATCTGGAAATGGATCGTCTTTGGTGTCGTTGCATCGGCGGCGATCACCGTTTGGATCCCACCTGAAGCCATGGCCGGCTGGTCCGACGTGCATCCCGCGCTCACCGGCCTCGCGGCGCTGGTCATCGCGGTTCCTCTCTACGTGTGCGCCACCGCGTCGGTGCCGATCGCGGCAGCGCTGGTCATGCAAGGCATGCCCACCGGCGCTGCGCTCGTGTTCTTGATGGCCGGCCCCGCCACCAACATCGCAACCATCGGCGCCGTCAAACGCGCGTTTGGAAAGCGTGTCCTCGGCGTCTACCTCGCTACGGTCGTCCTCGGGAGCGTCGGGCTGGCGTACATGTACGACGCATTCATTCCTTTCGAAGCACTTGGCACGATGGCACATGAGCATGGGCACCCTTGGTGGGCATGGGCCTCGGCCGTCGCGCTCGGTGCGCTCTTCCTCTACTTTTTGCTCGACGACCTTCTCGCAGCGGTTCGCCGGCGGCGGACCCCGACGACCGCAGCGGCGGTTATGCTCGAGGTCGAAGGGCTCACCTGCAACAATTGCGTGCGCAAGCTCGAACGCGCGCTGCAAGAAACCAAAGGTGTCAGCTCCGCCACCGTCACGCTCGACCCTAGCCGCGCCACCGTCGAGAGCTCGTTAGCGCCATCCGAGCTCGAAGCGGTCGTCCGAGCAACCGGCTACGCCGTCAAGTAGACAAGGGCCTGACCCCCTCCTAGCTGCGGTTATTGAGGAGCGCCTCGATGGCGGGCGTCACTGGGATCCCTTGCTCGGAGAAGATCGCGCGAATCCAAGAAGCCGAATCGGAGACCGAGGCAAACGGCATGACCGGCACGGGAATCGGCGCGACCCAGGTGACCGCCTTGAGCGCACCCCGAATGATTGCGTTGCTCATCAGCACCGCTATGCCGAAATGGTGCTCGCCGGCGAGCGGGCCGGTGACCTCGAACCATTCGCTCAGCCGCTTTCGCTGCTGCGCCGTGATCGCGGTCGACAAGCCGCGCGAGTCGAGAATCGTTGCGAAGGGGACTCGCCGCTCCACCATTGCGGTGTAGCGCGTGATGAAATACTCGAAGCCTTCGTTGCTGAGGGGCTTCGAAGGAAACCGAACGTAGGCAAGCGGCCACGCCGTTTCGTCGAAGATGAGCCCGAACTCGTGCACGGCGGGTCTCGTCGCCGTAGTCATGCCTGACTCACGCCGTTGGTGGCGAGCGGGAGTGTCAGCCGGAAGCGGGTCTCTTTGTCGTCGCTCGACGACACCGCCAGCTCACCGCCGAGCTCCTCGGCGATGCGTTTCGAGATCGCCAGGCCCACACCGGCCCCTTGGAGCCTGCCTCCTACGCCAAAGGGCTTGAACACTGCGCCGAGGTCGCCGCCGATCGCCGGCCCGTTGTCGGACACGTCGAGCACGGCGTGGCCGCGAAGGATCGCAGTCGACACGCGAACGACCCCTTGGCCGTCTTGACGGTTCGCCGCCCGCTGAATCGCGTTGGCCAACAGATTCAGCGCGATTTGCACGACGTTGGTGCGCGGTGCCATGACAGTCGGCTCGACGCCGGTTGCTACCTCGATCAAGGCGCGTCCTCGAAGCCCGCTGCGTTCCGCTTTGCGAAGGGCGATGCGAACCGCGTCGGCCAGGTCCACGACCTCCGCCGGAGACTCCTCGGGCCCCTTCGACATCTGATCGGTGAGCTCGAGGATCCGTTTCACCCCGTCGCGCGCATCGGTTACCGCGTTTGCAACTTGGGCTAGCGTCCCGCGCGCCCGATCGACGTTGGGTGTGCCCTCTTCGAGAGCTGCCACGGCCGCATCAACCGAGGTTTCGATGACGGTCAGATTGTTGCGAATCCAGCCCACTGGGTTGCGCATCTCGTCGGCGAGCCCACTCGCGACGACGCTCAGTGAGTACGCCCGCTCGGTGTCGAGTAGGCGCTGCTCGAGTGCCTTTACGCGCGTGTTGAGCGTGTAGAGATCGATCGCATCGCGAAGCTCTGCGCGCAGAGTCTCGGGCTCCCAGGGCTTACGCATGTAGCGCCGAACGTGACCCCGATTGATGGCGTCTTCGGCGGCCTGCAGATCGGAATAGGCGGTGATGAGCAGTCGGATCGTGTCAGGATACTGGCTCTCGACCTTCTCGAGCAGCTCGATCCCGGTCATGCCCGGCATCCGTTGGTCGGTGAGCACGACCCCAATCTCGTGTTCCTTCATCAACTCGAGGCCCGCCGCGCCGCTCGACGCAGTCAGTACGGGAAACTCGTCCCCACACACTGCCTCGAATACGACGAGGTTCGGCTCCTCGTCATCAACGAACAAGACGTGCGCTGTCATGCCGCCTGCTCCATCGCTGGAATCTCCATCACGAAACGGGCCCCCCCACCTGGCCTAGGCTCGTATCTTAGCTCACCACCACACTCCTGTGCGATTCTTCGGCTCAGATGCAGCCCGAGCCCCGTGCCTTCTCCTTCCACTCTCGTTGTAAAGAAGGGGTCGAAGATGCGGTGCACGGCGTCAGGCGGAACGCCGGGGCCGTCGTCGGCGACCGATACGGAGACGAGCTTGTCGACCTGGCGGAGCTCGATCCAGATGTTCGACGCTCCGGAGCGCACCGAGTTGTCGACGAGGTTCAACAGAACTTGGTTGAACGCCCGTGCAGGTGCAAAGACCTCTCCGGTGACTTCGTAGTCCTCGTGCACGTGGATCTGCTTCATCTTGTGTTCGAGTAGGTCGAGGGTGGATCGAACGGCCTGCCGCACGTCGCATGGTGCGAGGTCGGTGCCGTCGGCGGGGCGAGCGTGCGCGTCGAGAGCGGAAATGACTCCGTTGATGCGGTCGAGCGCGTCGATGATGACGCCCATCAAGCGCTCGTTGGAAACGCGAGAAGAGCCGCCTTGTTGGAGCACCCTGGCTGCATTCACTGCGGCATTGAGCGGGTTCTTCACCTCGTGTGCCAAGCCTGCTGCGAGTGTACCGGCGGAGGCCAGACGCGCCTGGTCGGCAAGCTGCAAGCTCAGTCCGCGCATCTTGAGGTGGGCGCGAATGCGCGCCTGCAG
>Ga0209536_100005284_pt1 | contig 20124 bp, 21 predicted proteins | sample DeeMarSeWOR28_12_FD_187461 | JGI IMG/M metagenome (GOLD analysis project Ga0209536, IMG submission 187461) | Marine sediment microbial communities from White Oak River estuary, North Carolina - WOR-2-8_12 (SPAdes) (version 2) | ecosystem: Environmental > Aquatic > Marine > Intertidal zone >...
TATGCGATCTGGATAGTCATTCTTGTGAATGCGATGGTTTCCAGTGAAGAGATTTCATTGACAGTGGCTACCTTACCCTTCATAGTCACCTTTCCAGTTGCACTCATATTGGCTGCTTGGACAGAGGTTTACATTCCTGGGATATTCATTGTAGATGTAGTGCTGACAATGATAATTGGAGTTCTGTTCTTTGTGAGATGGGTGATGGCAATCGTCGGTGAATGACCTACTTGCCCTGACGCTTGAACTCGGTATATCCGCAACGGCCACATGCAAAACGGTCGAAATGTTCAGCCATGAAGGTGCCCTTCTCGCAACGGGGACAGGTCTTCTTTGTCCTAGTGATGTTTCCTGACTTGTCTACTTTGTACATATCGTGTGCCTTCGGCATTAGGCCTCACCCTCTTTCTTCTCTTCTGTTGCATGTCTCTTGACGATATGGTCAAGCTCGATCTTTTTCATCTGCTCAGGATCAAAGTATATCCTCGCAGTCCCCTCAGTCATACCAGCCCCGAACTTCGTGTTAAGACTCTTGATTATCACACTCTCCTTGTCCGCATCAAACTGTGCGACTAGCTTCGCACGAATGTCTGCTCGGCTGGGAGTGCCTGCTCCAGCATGGTCAACTCTGAAGTCGACCTCCTTTCTTGCAAGAGGCTTGTTTTCCCGTTCATTTAGAATTTCGATTTTCATTGGTATCACTTACCGAAAGTCGGACCACATCCGGGGTGGGTAAACCGTTCGACCTGAGGTTGTCTAATAAAGCTTTCACCACAGACAATGAATTGTCTAGCGCACCTTCAGTGCATACTTCCCAGGTTTGTCGATATTGAGTCTTGAAGCGATATAGGATGATTTCCTAGGATCTTCGCGCTTCTTCGTGCCTGGTAGAATCACAACGATTCCAGTGTATGAGGTTGTGAGGTTTGTCGCCTTACAGTTCGGACAGACATTCTCCGAAGTGAGGAAGTGACATGCTCTACAAGCTTTCATCTTTGCCATCTCAATTCACTCCGTTACTTCTTCTTGTCCTTCTTGGATTCCCCTCGTGCAGCCTTCACGTCATCTTCAATCCATGATCGGTCGGGTCCAATCTTGCCGAGGAAAGGCTGTCTCATTGTTAGGCCTAGTTTTCCTGATTTGTTGCCTGATTCAAAGCTGATAGAGGTCACTCTGGCTCTGACCATATCCCCTTCTGCAAGGGTTCTTCCGGTCTCCTTACCCAACAGGGCATTTCCCTTCGAATCTTGTGTGATGAAGTCGTCACATATCTGACTAACATGACACAGACCATCCAGTGGTCCCATTCGTATGAAGGCTCCAAAGTCCATGAGCTCGACGACATTGCCCTCAACGAGTTCATGTCGTAGAGGTTTGAACACGAGCACTCTATAGGTGACTGAATGATAGGTTGCACCATCACCAGGCATCAAACGTCCCTGACCAATCTCGTCGATTCCGATGACTGCGATCATCAGACCCACATCTCGATCGAGGACATTCTCATGCTGTTTTCGCAGGTGCAGCATGGCTGCGTCTTCCATTGGGGAACCAAACTGAGATGGTGGAATTCGCACCACATCTTTTACTGTCACTATGCTGTACAACGATTGTCGCTCCTTGCCTTGCAGGACAATTCTTACCAGAACAATAAGACTTGGGAAGAACCCAAGGTCTTGACCCGACGGCTCAGCGCAGATTCGCTTTGTAAAACATAAAAACGTTGTGACACGGTCTCAAATTATTGAGCCTTCCAGTTTGAGGTGCTTCTTCCCCCTGAGCAGTAAGACTGGAATTCCTTGTGACTTTGCTCTCTCCCTGAGTTCTCGATCGTTCGTGGCTAGGACCCCCTCTACGGATTTTGTATAGTGTATGAGCTGATCATCCACAGGAGCTGCTTTCACAGTTTCGTCAACTGTCACAATAGTGCATCTCTCGACGAGGTCCAATGCAATCCTGAACATCCGAGCCTCAGTCTTTTTGGCTCTTTCAATTTTGGACCGTATCTCCTCAATAACTGAATCCAGTAGAATGAAGTCCAGACTTCTCTCAAGGACTCTCTCGGCTTCAGAAAAGACATCCACTCCGAACTGTGCAGGCACTGTGAGAAAGTTTGTGTCCATTATCACAGGGAGGGGCATGTTATTCACCAGAAGTGGCTGTCTAGACCTCGGCATAGCCGATTAGTCGCCACTTATTTTCCACCCTTCGTCCAATTGCCATTCGTTGTCCCTTTTCGGCCACTACAGGACGTTTGAGTGTTAGTTCTATCTCATCGCCGTGAAGACGAGTTATCACACCAACGGTGGGAGCGGTCCCTAGAACAAGCATCATTGGTTCATTCAGCCTGAGGTTCTCAACCTCTTTCTTTGATTCTATTCCCACTACACGCTGCATTAAGATTGGCTTAATCATGAGCTTGTCAAAGATCTTGGGCATCTTACCGACTTTACCGACCACATTCCCAACAAGCCTGTCTGCTCTAGTGGAAGCAGGATCGAGTGCTGTTCCGACGCCAATTAGGCCTCCAGGATAGGCCTCCTCCAGTTGATTTCCGCTACCAGACAACAGACTAGCAACCTTTGCTTTGATGGGTTTGAATCCCTTCTCAGTCTTGGCGCCAGGAGATATCTCGATCTCGTCTCCGACTGCAAGTTTTCCCTGAACAATTGACCCACCTACTACGCCCCCCTGTATGTTATCAGGTAGTGTGCCCGGTCTGTTGATGTCGAACGAGCGGGCTACGAACATCTTGGGTGGAGCTTCATCGTCGCGGTTAGGGGTCGGGATGATTTCCTCAATCTTTTGTATGAGCAGGTCTGCATTGGCTCCGAATATGGCAGAAACTGGAATAATGGGGGCACCTTCGGCAGTAGTTCCTTTGACAAAGTCTTTGATTTGCTGATAGTGCTCTTGTGCTTGTTCCTTTGTCACAAGCTCGATCTTGTTCTGTACGATGATGATGTTCTTTACGCCAACAATCTCAAGCGCGTGTAGATGCTCTGATGTCTGTGGCATTGGACAGGGCTCATTGGCAGCAATGACCAGGATTGCACCATCCATGAGACTTGCCCCACTAAGACATGTTGCCATGAGCGACTCATGACCAGGACTGTCGACGAACGAGATTTCTCTGAGAACTTCTAGCTCTCCTCCGCACTTGCTGCATGTGCCTTCCTTTGCGAGGTGCGAAGTGGTGTACGACGCAGGCTCAGGACACTTACTGCATTTCATCAGGGTCGTTGCAGCATATCCAAGTCTGATTGAGATACCTCTTCGAATCTCATCAGAATGACGGTCAGTCCACTCTCCTGTGAGATATGAAACGAGTGTGGTCTTGCCATGGTCGACATGACCCAATGCACCAATGCTGATTTCTGACTGTCCCTCGTACTTTCTGGTCACCTAATCTTCACTTCCGGATTGTAGGGCGTTAGTCACCTTCTTCACGTTGCCCATAAGAAGTCTATGGTTTGTTCGAGCAGTTGACCCGAAACTCGGTTGGAGGAACCTCATGCAGCCTTCATTACGAGCTCTTCGAGGGGTGTACTACCCTTCTCTTCGATTCTCATATTGACCTGAGAGATGCCAGGGCTGAGCTCTCTACCACGAACAGTCTTTCGTCTTGCGACTCCCTTTCTTTTGGGCCTAAAACCGGGAGTTCCTCGTATCAAAACTCGCTTCTTACCACTTCCATGTACATCGGGTCGAATTGGGAATCCGGATGTATCACTTCCTCCAGTGATCTTTAGCTTGTATCCAGGAAGTCCTAGGACATCTCCCTCTATAACTTCGCCAACTGTCTTGCCCACAAGTGCATTTGTTTTGACGTCATCTAGCTCGTACTGGATGGATTTTCCAGTTTCGGGGTCAGATATCACGAGTTTGTATGGCAATTATCGCTTCGCCTACCTGAAGTAGTGGTAATGGGTCCCATGGGACACCAGCGGTAGCCAAATTGACTCACTTTATGAGGATTGTGGTCGGACCTCACTGGACAGATTCTCGTTATGCTTATACCTCGTACCAAAGCATTATATCCATGTGCCACATCGACGCGCTACAGACCCCTCGGATTGACAATACATGGATACATTGACAGCTTTTGCACTCATCGGAATCATCTGGCTTGTGGTCTATTTCATTGCTCAGTCGATTGGCGTAGAGAAACTCCAAGAGAGGGGTATTGATGCCGGAGTGCCATTCTTCTTCATGTGGAGAACTCAGCGTCTGAATGCGTTTCTAACTAGAATGGGTAAGAAGTTCCCCCGAGCCTTCTTCAATATTGGGATTGTAGTGGGATTCGGTGGGATGATATTTGCATTCTGGATGTTTGGGGACAACCTCATCAAGTTCTTCATTCAGCCCGCAGCTGCAGGAGGAGTCGTACCAATAATTCCAGGTATAACAATAACAGGACTTCCATTGATCTACATGCTGGTCGCTCTAGCGGTCACACTCCTGACCCATGAGTTTGCTCACGGTCTGGCTTCATCGAGTGACGACATTACAATCAAGAGTTCAGGACTCCTTGCCTTTCTCGTTCTGTTTGGAGCTTTTGTGGAACCTGATGAAGAAGAGTTCGAGAACAAGGTGACTCCTCAGGCCAGAATGCGAATGCTTGCAGCTGGATCTTATGCGAATCTTGCTTGGGGACTTGTGTTTCTCATAATTCTATTGAACTTCAATCCAATGGTTTCGATTGCCTATAATCCACCCAGTGGTGCTTACATCTACAGTCTTCAAGATGGGAGTCCAGCTGCTCAAGCCCTTGAAGTGGGAGATGTCATCATAGGTCTCAATGAAACAACAATTGCTAATTGGTCTGCAGTCAGTGTATTCATGGCAGATGCTGGGGCTGGAGACCGACTGACGATACACACGCTTGATGGTGATGTGACTATCATACTTGCGCCTAGTGAGCTAAATGCATCTAGAGGGTATATGGGAGTGTATGGTGCTGACTATTGGGAGCCCAAACCTGGGTGGGACCTGTTCCTTACACCCATGTTCGTGTTCCATCTGAATCAGGTCATCTTCTGGTGCTACCTGATCCTGCTATCAGTCGCATTGTTCAACCTGCTTCCGATTCCTCCACTTGATGGTGACAAGCTTCTGTCCAACGGTCTCAGTCTGTACATAAAGGATGAGAAGAAGATCAAGTACATCATGTGGCCTGTGCGGATTGCGGCGTTGTTAATCGTGGTACTCAGCATAGTTCTGAGCCTGATAACAGGAAAAGGACTGTTCTAGAGAAATTCTTGGCTTCCTGTGGGCCTAATATAGCTTGAAAATGCATGTTAGTCCGATGAAAGATGATGACCCACCAGATTGGTACAAAGCAAGAAGTTCGAGAAAGGGCCAGAAAAGCACTGGCTGACTATCTTACGATGTTTATTCCCGGTTCATGGAAAGAGCCACTCGCCAAGCTGAAGATACTTCTCCAGTCAAATGGTGACGTAGACTGGGAAGCACTCAAGGGCTATGCCCTTATGATCTTTGACGAGCAACGACTGTCTGAGGACAGAGTAGAGTGTCTAGCACGTGTAGAACGCCTGAGCGAGTCGTTCAAGGAGATTCACAGTGTTCTGTCTCCAGCTGAATGGCACAAGACGGTTGATGATATCATTCATGCCGCTAGTTTCAGAGCCAGTAAGGCTGCTCTACACGTCAAACGGGTCCAGATAGTGGACGAGATCAAGGTAAAAGAGAAGAAAGACGAAAAGACCAAGCCTTGAATGTTCATGTGAACATCTTTAACTAGAATTCAGTTGATTTGCGTCTTGGAGCCGCCAAGATGCAATCTGGATGTTCAAAATGTGGAAAACCTGCTGTATATCTCCGCAGATATACTGCAGAGAGGCTATGTAGTTCATGCCTGATTGAAACCACATTAGATAGAGTCCGGAAAACAATCAATCGTCAAAAGATGTTCCGAGAAGACGATAGGATAGCTGTTGCTATCTCAGGCGGGAAAGACAGTGCTGTACTCCTTGACGTCCTACACAGAATTGAGAGCGGTTTCCCAAACTCAGAGATAGTTCCTGTCACCGTTGATGAAGGCATTGAAGGATACAGAAATGAGGCTCTGGAAGCAGCCAAAGAACTGAGTAAGTCCCTGGACTTAGAACTTGAGGTCCTCTCTTTCAGGGATCTGATAGGGCACTCTCTCGATGAGATTGTGGAGGGGCGAAATGAGAAGTCTCTGGGTGCGTGCTCGTACTGCGGGGTGTTTCGGAGACGCACATTGAACGAAGCTGCAAAACGGATTGGGGCTGATGTGATTGCAGTGGGTCATAATCTTGATGACGAAGCACAGACTGTCCTGATGAACATAATGAGAGGAGATAGTCGCAGAATAGTAAGAACAAACGTTCCACGTAATAGATCGATCGAGGGACTGGTTCCACGTGTCAAACCAATTACTGAGCTCTCAGAGAGAGATATTGTAGCTTATGCACATCATCTTGATCTACCCTACCATGATGTTCCATGTCCATATGCCGGAGAAGCGTATAGGAACGATCTGAGACTGTTTTTGAACGAAATGGAACACAAAAGACCTGGCACGCTTCTGGCTGTCCTACGGTCAGCTGAAACGATGACAGATATTTTTCTTGAGAGTTCATCACCTTGGAAACCAGTGCTATGTGAGAGATGCGGAATGCCATCCCCCTCTCTCGTCTGTAAGGCATGTAAAATGCTGGAAGAGATAGGGAGTTGACTCAAGTGGCTAAGAAGCCCGAAGTATTGCATGAACTCAGACAGGTCCAATATGATCAGGATCATTGGGACCATCTGAGTGATTTGAGAGAGAATGCGCTCAAAACGATGAAAGCAATCAAATCGATGTCAGTAGATCCCTATGTATACGGTTCTGTGGCAAGGGGTGACATTAGCAAATCATCTGACATAGATATCATCATCCTCAGCAAGGTGTCAAGCTACAGATTGGAGCTAGCTCTTGGGCAACCTGTTAAGAGGGAGTTGGTCCAAGCCACTCCATCAATGGTCCTCAAGGGCCACATTCATCTTCCAGAGAACATCGTAGTATCATTTCCATTATTCAAGATGAGGCCAAGAGAGGAAGAGTTCTATCATTGGGGAGGAGTTGTAGACGCAACTGGTCTAGAGAACAGCTTACGAGTTCCTGGCGTCGACAAACGTCTAATTCTCATAGAACCCACAGATTATGGACATAAGGAGCATGGGGTTATCGGACACGAGATTGAGATTGCGAAGCAACTCGGAGTCAGTATTGGAATAGCGAAAGAGCGTGTAAGGGTCCTCTCTCGTCGCGACGATGTGGGAAGGACAGGAGTCTATCTCACACGAAACCTCGATGAGGATGAGAGCTTTGAAGAGGTTGCAAAACAACTACAGGACAGCGACCCAGCACTACGACGCACTATTGAGCGCCGCAAGAAAAGGAGATGACATCTTGAGTCGGAAAATTCACGAGCTTGAAGGAGACTCACGCATTGTTGGTGAATTGCCAATAGGCTGTCAGTTGTGTGCAGAGGGTGCTAAGATGGTGCTTTTTGTCACTGGTCTTTGCGACAGTTCATGCTACTATTGTCCCCTTTCACAGAATAAGACAGGACAGGACGTAGTATTTGCAGATGAGATGCCAGTCTCTGACAAGAACGATATCCTCTTTGAAGCGAGAGCAATCGTGAGTAGGGGTGCAGGAATCAGTGGCGGTGATCCACTCTGTAGAATGGACCGTACCCTAGAGTACATTCGGTTACTGAAGAACGAGTTTGGCCAAGAGTTTCACACACACCTCTACACAAGTAAGACCGATGTCAGTGATGTTGATCTAGAAAAGCTGATGAACGCTGGACTTGATGAGATTCGATTCCATCCACAGACGGAAGATTGGTCAGGGATAGAACGTGCAATAAAGAAAGGGCTACTCGTCGGAATTGAGGTGCCAGCTCTACCCGGTAAGGAGGAAAGTCTAAAAGAAGTAGCCAGACGCGCTGAAAGATTGGGGGTTTCCTTTCTCAACATCAATGAACTAGAAGCAAGTGAAACCAATTTTGACAGACTGGTTTCTCTGGGAATGAGGCTCACAAACATGGAGAGTGCAAGTATTGAGGGGAGTGCTTCAACAGCTGTCAAAGTTCTAGAGTGGTCCAAGGATAATCTTGAGGAGCTCTCAGTGCACTTCTGTTCTGCCAGGTTCAAGGATGCAGTTCAGATGAGAAACCGGCTTGAACGAAGACTCAAACAGACAATTCGAGAGTTTGAGGAACGTGACGATACAGACCCGCTAGTAGTCCTCGGAATTGTAAGAGGTAGTCACGGAAACCGGTTGACTGTTTCAGAGCTAGAGATGCTCCAGACGGAACTGATGACAAAGTTCGAAGTGCCAATGGATCTCTTTAACCTTGATGCTGTAAGAATGCGTATCGAGATAGCACCGTGGATACTGGAAGAGATTGCTGGAGAATTAAGAGACAGTTTTTCAAACATGGAGAATCTTGAGATTGGTATTGCATACGAATACCCAACTTGGGACAGGCTTCAGACTATGTTTGACCCGCTCTAGTCAGTGGCTGATTTTGAAACGTAGAATTGCTCCCAGTCCACCAAGACGTTGGAGCTGGTCCCCAGCAGGATGTTCAGTTGAAACTACATGGAACTTGCCTCTGGTCTTCTCAGTGTTCCTGATCAAGGCATCCATCCATCGACGGGTCTTGTCATCACCCTCTCGGAGCTTCTTGTCAGTGATGAGGAGGTCTTCTACAGCCCCATAGTCTACTGCATTGGATACCTCTTCGTTTCCATATGCCCCAAGACCGTCGTCCTTTGCAATATGTTCAATCAGGCTCTCAACCAACTGGGTTTCTGTTTCGACCTTCAATTCAGTCACTGCTTTTGCAATGACTCCTCGAAATAGGATCTCCTTTGCTCCAGGAATGCCGATTGAGTTAGTACCCTCCACAACAACAGGAGGCAAGTCCTTGATCTTTGCGGCTACTAGAAATTCTCGGAAATGGTCCTTGACAAATCCAGGTCCTGCAATAACAATCAAGCCGAATTGATGTTGTTCAGTCTGAGACCGAATTGCCAAAACAACATCAGAGAAGAAGTCATTCATTGTGGCGTCGTATGACTTCTGGTCACCCCGTTTTCTGGAGATGCTAGTACGTATTCGTACGGCTTCACGTATCCCAAAGTCTGCAGCAAGGAAAAGCTCTGCTGTTCCGTCTTCTATCGTTACTATCAGAGCCATTGGGCGAAGTTGTGACTTGGATGCCTCCTTTAGCCTGTCGAGTAGAAATCCAGGCCAGTGCTCCTTTATGATGGTAAGAGTGTCACCAGTTTCGATGTTTATCGTATGGTACGAACCGATGTTTACGAGATCACTAGGACCCTCGAGGATTTTCCCCTTAATTCGTACCCTGTTTGAGAATGTGTGAAAGGATACCTCTTCGACCTCTAATTTCAGTACCATTGTCTTTCTTACACTGTCTTGTTTTCGACTATCTTCATCACCAATTCTGACACGTCTGGAAGTCTTGGAAATGATGACATCACTGGGTCCGACTACATTGTAGAGATGCCAAAGATCATCCAGTATTTCGATCTTCAGCACAATCTTGCCTTCTTTGAGGACCCGTTTTATGATTTTCAAGACGTCACCATCTTCTGTCTGCTGTGTCTGTCAGAAGAAATAGTCTTTGCTAACGGAGGATTCTGATTTCCTTCCTAGATGGTACTGATGGTCATCACTGATTCCTCTAGCCAAAACACTTGAGCGGTTTACATGGTCTGGCATAATTAGCTCGCAGTCATCCTGGACTGCTAGGTCCCCAGCTATTCTTATGAGACCACCTAGTTCGCGTAATCGCAGTGTGAATGAGTTTTTCGCGCCATCGTATTGTAAAGCCATCTTCTCTGCAACATTCAGGACCAATTCTAAGGACTCAACAGTCATGTGAGGGATTCGACCATCCTCCTCTATAGTCTGTGACACAAATCGCACTATATCATTAGTAGTGTTCTCATTCTTCTCAATCCAAGAGTCCAACATAACTTCGTATCCATAACCTCTAATCCGTGATCGTAGAGGTGCAAGAATATTCGCCAGATTTTCAACATTACACGAAGCAAACAAGATGAAATCGCAGGGAACATCATCCACCCGTACAGCAGCTCCAGAACTGAGAGGATTGTGTCCGGATATGGAGTATACCCGGTCCTGCATTGCCGTGAGAAGGTGGCTCTGGTAGCTTCCTAAGGCTGCTATCTCATCAATGTAGAGGATCCCTTCATGAGCCTCATGAATTGCTCCAGGAACTACACGGTGATGTGCTGCAAGACCGAGAGACTCAGCACTTCCATAGGGATCATGTTTTACATCACCTAGCAATTCGACTGGACTGGCTCCACTGACCCGTACAAAACGATTGGAAGTCCATGAAACAAGCACCCGTTCCTGATGGCTTGAGTCATTCAGTGGGTCATCCGCTTGAGGTTCAGTGCCCCTTCTTGTAATCGTGATTTCACCTTGATTTGTACGCTCATATGTGACCTGATACGACCTTCCTCCAATATCTTCAAGGTTTGTTACAGTTTTGAGTGCAGGTTCTCTCACAACATCCAACATTCGGAATAGTCCATGATAGGACTCTCCACAAGCCCAATCAAATCGTTTCTCGACACCACATTCTGCGCATGAATTCTCCTCTGGGGTAGAGATGTAACCACATGCTGAGCATCTGAATCCCATCTTTATGGATATGTCAAATGGAATTCTATCAGGAGTGGTGTAGATTGTATCATGGATATTGACGACATTGTCTTCTTTAGTGGAGTCATCTAAGAGTGCGGGACGTCTGACAATGACATCCGGTCGATCGGGTTGAGATGGATTATATCTGAGACGGATCTCTTCTCTTGGTTCTTCTAGGAGTGAATAAGCCGCTTTCGCAAGCATTGACTTACCAATTCCAGGCACTCCACAAAGCAATACATGTCGGTGTTGCTTCACTGCGGATTGTACAATTGAAACCGCATGCTCCTGACCTATTATTCTCTGGAATGGATTTGATGGTATTTCCACCTGTGCAGTCGTTTCTAATCCATCCAAGATTGATGTCACGTTGCTGAGCCTCTCATCTGCTCGGTAGGTGAACTTCTATGAGCGATGAGATAATTGTGAGTATTACTTGTTTGAAAAAAGAGGGATGAGGCTCAGAGAGCCCCATTATTGACCTAAATCGTCAAATGTTACAATCTTCATGCTATCGGGTTTGTTCGCGATGTCTGCAACAGCCGCCCCGATCAAGAACTCAGTTCTTTTCTTGGAAGCTATGTCTACAAGGCGCTGTGTAATTACTCCATCAAAGACTATTGCAGGAACCGTTTCCTGTGCTTCTAGTGTTTTTGCCAGTTCAGCGACACCGCATTCTACAAGCACCTCTTTGTTCTCATCAAACAATATAGCTTTGAATGCCTCTTTGATATCACCAATCTTTGCACTGTATGCTTCGTCAATCTTTATGGGATCACTGCGTGCTGGCCGCCTGCTTGGAGTCCTACGTTCAGGCCTCTCTTCGCGTTTCCTTGGTTCTCTTTGAGGTCGAGTAGTGCGAGTTGGTTTCTTTGTAGGTCTCTTTTGCTTCGCAGGAGTTGATCTTCTCTCCTGTACTAGGGCGAGTGCTTGATCTGCAGGGATTTGTGTTTGAAGTGCTTTTGTCACCTCTCTTCTGGTGAGGTCTTCGACTTCCTTTCCTTCGGGAGCTCTTGCAATATAGTCAACTTTTGCTACCTGCATGAGTTCTCTTAGTATCAGGTCGCCACCTCTGTCACCATCAAGAAAAGCTGTTATTTTCTTCCCTCTCTTCTTTGTGAGATCAGAGATACTCTTTGGTACATGTGTACCCTCAACCGCAACTGTATTTGTGATTCCACACTTCATGAGGTTGATGACATCAGCCCTGCCTTCTACAATGATGATTTCCTTGCTCTTTGCAAGATCAGGACCTGCTGGTAGGTTGTCTGGTCCGAACTTAGACACAGGAACCCGCTGGCCCTTTGTGACAGCTGTCTTTATCTCATCAGCACCTGGGGAGATGTCTTCCTCCCATCCTTTCAAGATACTAATTGCTCTACTGACGACCTTCCTTCTTTTTGCGCCACGAATGTCCTCAAGTTTTTCAAGAATGACATTGGCAGTGCAAGGACCTACTCTGTCCACAGTTTCCAGAGCTGCTGCAAGTATCGCAGTGGCTGTCTTGTTGAGGGATACTGGGATTACAATCTCTCCAGTACTCTTGCCCTTTGCTGATCTGATAGCAATCTGAATTCTTCCTATACGACCAGTCCGCTGAAGTTCTCGTAGATCGAGGTCTTCACCGAGCAACCCTTCGGTCTGGCCAAATACTGCGCCCACTACATCAGGCTTGTCAACCACGCCATCGATTTCGATTCGCGCTCGGATGACGTATTTGGCTGTACTCTGGTCGAAGTCTGTTCCTATTTCTATACACGTCTCCTATTTCATGCTACCACATACCCTCGTGTATAGACCGAGGCGATTCTACTGCGTCTTGTCACGGTCAGACCTATGCCTTTTGACTGAGGTTGGAATAAGACCTCACTAGATACTACTCTAACCCATGCCCGAACATATGCTGTGATGATCGTGATGATAATCCTGTGAATGATAATCGTCCTAAGACTTTGCGCAGTGTTTCACCGACTGTATTATTGGTCCATAGCCGGGGCCCACGTGGCGCTGTGATATGATGATTATGATGATTTGTAGAGCATGACTGGACTATTTCCGTCATGCTGTACATCGGGGCTGTTTCCCGAGTGTATTTGAAGATGTCGCTATCGCCATATAGCCTGTACTCAGATGTACTAAAGGACCAACTAGAGAACACAGATTCGCGCCAAGTGATAAGCCTAATAACAATAGAAATTCAGATTCTCTTGTTCAGGAATATTCTGTCCCGTTCACGAGGGCGCACTGAGGATTTCCGATGATGTGTTGCGCATAGGGCGGGTCACATCCTGAATGTTTGCCTGCCAAACACCAATAGGATGAACCTTAACGGACTCGCTGGATAGGGATGTTCGTCCTTTAGATGATGAGCGGGTCACCCCGGTTTCGTACATTGGCGGGCCGGTCGGTGTCAGAAGTCCCGACACGAGACAGCTCAGTGGAGCCAGAGGTAATCTCTGATGCTGTGATACTGGGAGTTAGTGTGCAGGGTGACAGGCACCGACCACCTTTTTCTTAGATTTCTGTCGACTCACCAGGTTTGATGATGATTACATTGGTTTTCGGACTACGTTCAGAAACAAGAGCTTTGAATTTCTCAGGATTAGCTTCTATTACGGGAAATGTGTCATAATGCATTGGAATGACATTTTTTGGTTTGAGAAGCTTTGTTGCTAATGCAGCTTGATGGATGTCCATCACGAAATAACTACCAATGGGTAGGAGGGCAAGGTCAATTGGAGAGTACAGTTCAGCAAACAGTTCCATGGAAGAGAATATGCCTGTATCTCCTGCATGATAGAAGGAATTACTAGGGAATCTCACTATGAATCCTGTTGGTGCTCCAGTTCCCGCAGAATGATATGCTTGAACAAGAGTCACAACTACGCCACCAATGTTCACACTTCCACCAATATTCAGTGTGTGTATATTTTCTACACCTTGGTCTCCTGCTTTGTGTGCAAGCTCATTGAGTGCCACAAAAACAGCCCCAGTCTTCTTACAAATATCTCGACCTTCGACAAAACCATGATCAGTGTGGTCGTGAGTGACCAGTACAATGTCTGCTTTATCGACATCACCTACAGTGATTGGCGACGTTGGGCCTGTAAGCCAAGGATCCACATAAACTATCTTTCCATCTTCCTCTATCTTGAATGATGCATGACCTAAGTAAGTGACCTTCATTATGCAGTCTCTCCAAACGAATTGACTGTAAATCAGCCTTCTATGTTTTTTGCTCAATCTGAAAGTTAATACATCATGAAAGGACCGATTCTGTAGTGACAATCCATGGAAACCAAGCCTCATCCAGACTTCATGAAGGCAGGAAGCATTGCTGCACATGTGTTGAGTTTTATTGAGGGTGAGGTCAGACCAGGAGTCAAAGTGCTAAAAATCTGTCAACTTACTGAAAAGAAAATACTCGAGTTTGGTGCAACTGGGATTGCGTTTCCCACAAACATCTCGATTGACAATGAAGCGGCTCACTATACAAGCCCGCATGAAGACGCCAAAGTGTTTCCTGACAAGGGTCTCGTGAAAATTGACATTGGCGCTCATGTGAACGGTCATATCTCAGATACAGCAATCACTGTGGACCTTGACGGCTCGTTTGAGAACTATATAGGGGCTGCTAGAGATGCATTGGATGCTGCAATCGAAGTAGTAGTCCCCGACATCTCACTCGGAGATGTGGGAAAAGAAATTGAGCGAGCGATAAAGGGATACGGTCTGAAACCTGTCCATCAGCTAACAGGACATCAACTCAAACCCTGGAATCTCCATGCAGGGAAGAATGTCCCAAATATAGGGATGAAACTGACAGGAAAAATGCGTCTTGGAGAGACCTTTGCAATCGAACCATTTGCTACAAATGGAAATGGGACAATCAAAAGTGGGTCAGAAGCGTATATTTTCTCGAACAACCTGAGGAGTAAGAATAAACTGGATGATTATTCTCTTCGTGTAAGAGACATCGCACGAAAGAAGTTTGGGAGTCTACCCTGGGCATCACGATGGATTCGCTCAAAGAGTGGTGATATCGATGTTGATTCTGCTATTCACAATCTTCATCGTGCTGGAGCAATTCACGGCTATCCAGTCCTGTATGAGGGAAAAGGCGGTATCGTTTCCCAATTTGAGCATAGTATATTCGTAGGAGAGAAAGGAGCAATCGTATCAACAAGGCGTGATGAGGAGCTTGTCTAGCGCGTATGGAACCGCTTAAGAGTGTCCGCATTTCCTTCGGAGTCAGGTGGTACTGTGCCAAGTGGTCCAGATCCTTCAGCCATTAAATCGGGAAAGATAGCAGCACGAGTACTACGTGAGATACGTGAGGAAATTGAACCTGGAAAGAGGATCATAAAGATCTGTGCGCTTGCTGAGAGTAAGATCAAGAAGTATGGGGGGCAACCTGCTTTTCCACTCAATGTTTCAATCAATCATATTGCTGCTCACAGCACATCTCCGCGTGGTGACAAGAGTGAAATTCCTGAGTTTGGATTGGTGAAGCTTGATGTGGGAGTTGTCGTTGACGGATATATCGCAGATACAGCCTCCACAGTGGATATTGATGGGACACTTGATGGTTTTGTAGCATCGACTGATGATGCTTTGGCTGAAGCCATCGGACTAATGCAGCCGGGAACCAATCTTGGTGACGTTGGAAAACAGATTGAGCGTGTAATCAAGGAATACGGTCTCAGACCTATCAAGAACCTATCAGGACATAACCTCAAGAGGAATCGATTACATGGAGGGAAGATCGTGCCCAATGTTGGCAAGAGGACTCAAGATGTCGTCGAAGAGGGAGAGTATTATGCTGTCGAACCATTTGCAACCAGCGGCACTGGAACTGTGATTGATAGTGAGTATGTCTACATTTTTGCAAATACTGGATTGGACAAACAACTCGAAGACACCACTGAGAAATTGAGGACGTATCTTCGTAAGAAATACGGACCCTATCCCTTTGCATTACGTTGGATAGGTACTGGAAGTAAAGACATCGATATCGTGGAAGAAGTCAAAATACTGCTGAAGGAACAGGTGATTCGTGGATATCCAATTCAGATAGAGAAGAAGAGCCGCCCTGTGAGTCAGACTGAACACACAGTCTATATCTCAGAGGACGGTCCTGTAGTTCTTACCAGACCAGACTAGATTCTGTCCTTCTCGTCTGGTTCCTCTCTTACCATGTACACGCCTTCGATTGTCATGGTACTCTGACATTTAGGACATGTGGTTTCTACTGGTTTGAGGACATAGTCGCCCTTCTGGAAATCTCGGATCTCCTTGAAGTCACAGCTGTTACATCTAATCTCAGTTACAGTGGGTGGGGGAGGTTTCTTCTCATCCTTTTTGCTGCCTGCAGTCAAAAAGGCGAAGCCCATGGCCATGACAATCATTCCGAGGAACGAATAGATATACGAAAGAGGATCTGCGGGGGAGCCCATTCCAAACCAGAGAATGAAGAACCCACCTGCAGCCAATGCTAGTCCAAAGATTCTACTTGCTATTCCCATTCAGTGCACCTCACAGACCGATACCTATGGTGTTACCAATCCCTGCGAGAATCACACTATCTCCAGGTTTTGTTCGTTTGAGGATTGATGCTTTGATTCGCTCTATAACTTCAGGTACAGAGTCAAGGATACGCTTGTCCATGACGCCTACTGCTGCAGCCTCATCTTCCTTGATGACAATGGCCTCGATACCAATTCCGCGCTCTGTTGCGGACTGCTCCATGGCGTGTTTCTCAGGACCCAGATCGCCTATGGCGGCACCAGTCCCCTCTGAAACTCTTCCCAGCTCTTCGCCCTCAAGTTTCAATGCAGCATCGATTGTTATTATTCTGGTGACCTTGTCTCCATACTTGTCAACAAGTTTCTTTACTGCCATTCCAGGCTTTCCTACTGTGCCTCCTGGACCAGTTGCTCTCATGGCGTAGACTGTTCTGCCTTCGGCCTCAACCTTGTAATACCCTACCTCACGTGATATCTCGTGGTTGTAGCTCTCAGGTGTTGCACCATACTCCCTGGCAAACTTTGTGACTACAAGTGGACCAATGCCATCTCCAATGGGTTTACCATCAGCGAATGCGCCGAGAGCGTCGAAGTAAGCCTTTGCTAGTCTAAGCAGGTCTGGGAGTTGCATGTGGACCTGCATAATCATGATTTGGCTACCAGTCTTCTTTCCTAGTAGATAGAAGTGTCTAACGACCCTGTAGATGAGCCCTAGGACTTGAGTGACCTCTAGAGTATTCTCGAGGTTCTGATTCATCCCCTGATTGGACTCAGGAGCAACTTCTGCAACGAACTCCTGGAACCTGTCCCTACGTTCGTCTAGAAGGTGGTCTAGTCTCTTCAATATTCCAGCAGGATCAAGATCAACAGGCATGATTGTGAAGTAGTCCATCCATCTGTCTAGGTCCTTTGCGACCTCTTCCTCAGATCTGCCAAACTCCTTGAATGTGTCAATGGCAATCTGTCGAGACTCGATGAACATCTTCTTGAACTCATGCAGTCCTGCTTCAATCTGTTTCAGGTACTGCCAAATCTGAAACTTTGCTCCATAGAGACTGAAGAGTATAATGAATGCAAAGAATCCGATGTTGATTAGGACACCTAATTCGCTTGTTTCTCCTAGCTGCATCTATATCAAGCTCGGTTTCTGTCGTTGCTCTTTTAATGACTTCCATCTCTACATTTTTGTACGATATTGAGAAGAAGGAAGAAAGTGGCAGCTTTGTGGCCTGTCACGCGCTCGCGCAGCGCACATCTCCACAAACGCCCTGAGACTTAACTTCTGAGTTCGGCCGAGATCAGGTGTACCCTCAGGACTATGGCCGCCATCAAGACGTTGCGTCAGCATGTTTCGTTTTAAGCATTACTCTCTGACAGCTCTCTTCTCTTTGACCTGGCCTGCGAGAGAAATGCACTCACGTCTTCGTCCCACGTTCCATCAGGTTTCAAAAGACGATGATAGAGTGTCGAAGTGTAGCTGCGGAAGGCTCGCGGTCTCATGCATCTTATTCCCACTTTCGTCTGCAGTCCTAGTTGGGTCAGTTTGGAAGCCAATCTATAAGCTACGTCTTCTGGGAACTTGGACATCACGATACCGGTATCAAACTGCTTGTTTAGCATGGCTACAGAAGTAGGTGCAAAATTCAGCAGAGCGTCCACTATCGATGTGACTTCTTCGCTACTCCCTTGGATGATTGTTGCCAATGATACAAGACGTAGATCAACCACCTCATAGGATATGTCCAGAACTCCTTCTTTATGCAATTTCATGATAATTGAGGAAACGTCCTTTCTACTCATATCCCAGTATTTGAAATACCCTGGAATTTCGAAATCCTCAAGATTCACCAAGCTAGAAGCAATCCCCAAAACTTTGGCTTCGACAGGTGTTGTTTGATAGATTTTTGAGTTAGCACTACTACCAAACCGTCTAGTGAGTTTTCTTTTTGATAGAGGTTCATTGACGGAAGTCAGAATCCTGTCAATGGGTATTTTCCAACTGTCTGACTCAATGTCGTATAGTGTGAGGTTGACGGTACGATTAGACCAGGCGACTTTGATGCTACTTGGAAGTGTTCTAATGATTCGTTCCACGGCAGAAGGAGGTGCAGTGATAATCTGTAGATGCGGCGGATTGTCACTCACTTCCCCCAAACGAGTGATATATCTCATGTGTCGATGAGGCCATCTATATGCAACTCCAATATACACAAGCTCAGAGAGTCCAATGGTATTTGGATTGACATGCCCTCCAATTCTCAAACCATAGTTCATTGCTGCTATTCTTTTCTTCCACATTTTCTTTGATTTCTTTGCTTGAGGTATTGAGATTGGAAGTCGAAGCTTCAGTCTTTTTGCTTCATTCAATTCCTGTGCACTGGTGATAGCAGTTCCAAACCATTTGGGAAATGACTCGAACATCTTTTGTAAAAGTACTCTTTGAGAACTGTCAGGAGTATCTGGCATTGTTCTCTTAGGTTGCCCAATCTGTCCACTTGCTGATTGTTGAATTATGTCCAAATAGGAGGGCCATTTGACATTGTCAATCTTGCATCGAAGGTGCCCACGAATCAGGCTGCTAAATATTAGAGCTGAGTAAAGGTAAGATGATGGATCAAGAAGATCTTCGATTTCTATCCAATCCATCATTGCAAAGGAAGAATCAAGGGACTCTTCAGCCTCTATCTCATCCAGCATGACAAATGCGAGAAATGCCATTAGATGGTCACGTACATCTTCCGAGAAGGACTCGGGAACCAATTGGGTCAGTGTTTCTCGTATGGTCTTTTCTCTTACCAAGTCATCAGAGATATATGACCCAACAAAGAGTTTCGAAATAGTGCTCCATGAAGGTGATGGCCCTTCAAGAATCTTGATTATCTCCTTTTCCAGTAATTCTCTTTTGTCAGACCATACTTCCTCATCCCAGGATTCTATTATTTCTTGGTCATCAGTCAATCCAAGAGCTTCTGCTTCATATGGCTGGATAATCTGGGTTTCGAATATCTTGCCCGTTCTAGAGTCTCCGATGATGAGCCAAAGTTTAGTATCATGAACTATCTTCTGAACTATGAAGACTGCTTTTTCCCTACCTGAACGAATTCGTCCATAGAATCCTCCTGAGGATGGAGGGAAAATGTCCTCTGCCACTTGTCCAATGGCAGCATCATATGACAATTCTGTTACAAGAATCGGATTTAGAACAATCCTGTAGAATGGTCCACTGGAGTGATTCGGCAGTGAATATGTAACATTTGACCTGTTCTTCCCTGAAATCACTTCTCCTGAATCGAGGACTACTTTCACTTCACCATGTTTGACATTGAGGGTACCTCTTTTGGCCTCATCTAGAGAAACCCAAGTGTCCACGACAATGCCAGTATTCGACATCAATGGTGACTCCCAAGAAGTACACAGAAGGGTCTGGACCAAGTCTATTTTTAATTTGCTTTCAAAACTACCAAGTAAGAGTTAATGAAAAAGAGCTGGGTGTCGTCCTCAATCTGGGACGACATGGACATGTTATTGAAATTCCATCTAACCTATCTAATCCAAGGTTCAGGTATTGCTGCATTTTCGGGTCTCATTATTCGATCACTAACTAGACGTTAGTGCTTAGGTACATCCAGGGCTTGTGACATCAAGTGACACTTTGTCCATCTTAAGGTGACGAAAACTGACACTGTTTGCATCAAATTCTCAGACGGTGTGGTGCCCCTTATTTAGTTTGAACCAGTACTTCTCGAAAACATACCAACTTCCTCGAAACAGCCTGCATTTTACTGACGAAAAGTTCTTATCCCGTTCTCATGTGATGACTCTCGACACCGGGGCGGTGGCCTAGTCCGGCAT
>Ga0209536_100005285_pt1 | contig 20119 bp, 22 predicted proteins | sample DeeMarSeWOR28_12_FD_187461 | JGI IMG/M metagenome (GOLD analysis project Ga0209536, IMG submission 187461) | Marine sediment microbial communities from White Oak River estuary, North Carolina - WOR-2-8_12 (SPAdes) (version 2) | ecosystem: Environmental > Aquatic > Marine > Intertidal zone >...
CCGGCGAATGGCTCGTCCAGTAGTATAAACCGCGGCTCCATAGCAAGCGCGCGCGCGATTTCGACGCGCCGGCGCTCACCGCCCGACAGGCTCAAACCCATGTTGTTCCTGACATGCCCTATATGCAGCTCTTCCAGCAGCTCTTCGAGGATCCTCTCCCGGTCGGCCCGGGTCAGCTGTTCTCGTGTCTGCAATATCGCCATGATGTTTTTGGCGACCGTCAGTTTGCGGAAAATCGAAGCTTCCTGAGGTAGATAGCCGATGCCGAGGCGAGCGCGCTGATGCATAGGCAGGGCCGTCACATCTTTCCCGTCCAGCATGACCTTGCCCTTGTCTGCATCCACCAGACCGACGACCATGTAGAACGCTGTCGTTTTGCCTGCGCCGTTCGGCCCCAGTAGCCCGGCGACTTCGCCGCTCTTGAGGTCAAACGAGATGTCTTTGACTACTTCTTTAAGCTTGTACTTTTTTTTGAGCCTCTCAGCGCTAAGAATACTCATGGGGTTTGATACTTGTCCTTAAGTTGGCCTGGTGGTTCGATGAGTATTTTTACCGGGCCGCTATCGCCTGAGCCGGCTCGTAAACGCCTTGCAGCAAGATCATAAGTGATCAGGTCGCCGGAAATTTGGTTCGATCCGTCCGAAAACCGGGCCTCGCCGCTGAGCTGCAGTGTGCTGTCCGAGAGCTTGTAAATGATAAGGGCTGCCTCGCCGCTGTTAATGCTCGACGCTTCTTCCAGGCGCTGTTCAAATTGTGCGGGGCTGCCGGTCAGCTCAACTTCTGCGAGCTGATGGTTCTTGAACGTAATGCGGGCGTTATCGCAATACAGCTTGGTGTTTGCAGATTCTACGATTACGTTACCGGTAAAGACCCAGAGGCCTTCGGTGAAGTCCAGTTTATCCGTTTCTGCTAAATCGGCTTTTATGCGAAGGTCGCCCTGATCCATCCGCAGGCCATTAAAAACCAGCTTTCGGGTCTCATAGTCGAACTCAGAGGAATCAGCATCAATGGTTATGGGGGCATTAGGCTGCAGCTCGGGCGCAGCGATTTGTGCATTCAGGTTGCAAGCCACGAAGATCATTAACGTGAGCGCTGCCATACCGAAGCGGTTCGATGGACTCACGTGTTTAGGGTAAAAATTTTCCATTGACGTTCGATAACAGGCTCAGTTGGTTCTTTGCAAAGTTGGCGCGCATTCCGGTGGCATAAATTGTTCGCCCGTTGTAATCGATGCTCACTTCACGGTCGGTGGTTGCGAGCCGTGTTTCCGGATCGATTGCAAGCAAACTCGTATTGATTATGGTGGAATTGTCATCGGCATCGCCTGACACGGCAACTACATCATCGATAAGTTCTATAATGCTCGCATCAGCAGGAATTCTGCCCTTCTGAGACTCCAGTTCCCATGTCAGCCCATTGGGCGGGCGGTAGCGCATTTTTACTCCATTCAATTCAATGCTCTCATCGCCCAGCGTTTGTGCCGCGCGCCTGGTCCAGACCTGATAGACAATATTACCGTCAGCGCCGGTGCCGACGAGTTCCGCAGTGTCCAAATAATAGGCCAGGCCTAGCTCTGGTTTGGCCTTTTCCTCTTCCGCTGTCCAATCGTCGATAACTAAAAGGCTGCTGCCTATCGCGCCTGTGAGCAGTAGCGTTAGCGTCAAAATGTTGCGGGCCTCAGGAGTTTGCATGGGCCTTAACTGTTTGCGTCCGCGTCCAGAAGCAAGTCGCAGACTTCACGAACGGCGCCCATTCCGCCCCCACTGTGGGTGTGCCAGTCCGCGAGTGCATCCAGGCTCGGGTGCGCGTCGGCCACAGCTATCGCGAGACCGGCTGCTTCGAGGCAGGGCGTGTCGGGCACGTCATCCCCGACATAGGCTATGTGCTGCATATTTATGCCCAGTTCGGAAGCAAGCATTTTTAATACGGGCAGCTTGTCGCCGATGCCTAAATAAACATGCCTGATGCCAAGTTCCCTGGCCCTTGCCTGCACTGGCAACGAATCCCGCCCCGAAATAATAGCCACCTCGATCCCGGCCTCTATTACTTTGCGGATGCCGTAGCCGTCCCGCACATGGAAGACCTTGCATTCGCGCCCCTCGGCATCGAACTGCAATTTGCCGTCGGTGAGAACGCCATCTACGTCGAGCGCCAGTAAACGCACGTCTTGCGCCTGGCGGCGCACTTTGTCCAGATCGACTTTCTTGTAAACCACGTTACATGACTCCCGCGCGGAAGAGATCGTGCATGTTGAGGGCACCGACGAGTGCCCCGTCCGCATCGACTACGACCAGCGAATTAATGTTGTACTGTTCCAGCAGATGGACCGCTTCCGCGGCCAGCATTTGCGGCGACGCGGTTTTGCAACCTCGGGTCATGACCTGCTCCATGGTTGCCGTGCGAATGTCGCAGCCTGCATCCAGGCTGCGGCGCAAATCGCCGTCCGTGAAAATGCCCGCCAGCTGACCATTCTCGTCGGTAACCGCGGTCATGCCCAGCCCTTTACCGCTGATCTCCATCAGCCCGTCTATCAGCAGTGTTGTGGCGCTCACCACCGGTATGGCATCGCCGGTCCGCATTATATCCGCGACGTGCGTGACCAGTTTTCGGCCCAGCGAGCCGCCGGGATGCGAGAGTGCAAAATCTTCCTCGGTGAAGCCGCGGTATTCGAGCAAAGCCACCGCGAGCGCATCGCCCATGGCAAGGGCAGCGCTGGTGCTCGCGGTTGGCGCCAGGTTCAGCGGGCATGCTTCTTCAGCGACGCCGACATCAAGGACCGTATTGGACGCAACCGCAAGGGTCGATTTCAGGTTGCCGGTCATCAATATCAGTTCGACCGCCAGTCGTTTCAACAAGGGCAGGAGCGTTATCAACTCTGCCGTTTCCCCGGAATTGGACAGTGCTATTACGACATCTTTACGGGTAATCATCCCCAGGTCGCCATGGCTGGCTTCAGCGGGGTGCACGAAAAAAGCAGGCGTGCCTGTGCTCGCGAGTGTCGCGGCGAGTTTGCTGGCAATGTGCCCGGATTTTCCCATTCCCGTGACAACCACACGGCCTTCGCATGCCATGCAGAGCTCACAAGCTGCCGCAAAGCTTTCGCCGAGCCGAGGTATCAGGTCGAGGATAGCTTGAGCTTCAATCTGTAACACCCGGCTGGCGGTTGTCGCGAGATCTTTATTGTCATTCATGCAAGGATGCTCCCGGCCGAAGCGATCAGAGTGATCCGCTTATTACTAGTGCTTCATAGGCTAAGAAGGCCGCTACCAGCAGAAATCCCGCCAATCGACTCAAGCCGTTGTTGCCGAATGGATTGTACGCTATGAGCAGCAGCGGCAAGGTAAATCCGATCATTACAGGGTAGTGCAAGTACAGCAGGGACGGGTCGAGATCCGCCGGACTTATCCACCCGGCGACGCCCACCACGGCCAGCAGGTTGAAGACGTTTGAACCGATCACGTTGCCGACCGCGATGCCGGCATCGCCTTTGATCGCACTAACCACGGACACCGCGAGTTCGGGCAGGCTGGTACCGATGGCAATGACCGTCAGGCCTATCACCAGGTTCGAGACGCCGAAGTGAATCGCAAGGTTCGCTGCACCGCTAACGAGTAGTTCCGCTCCGGCGAGGAGTGTTGCGAAGCCTACCGCGAGCCAGATGCCGGCTTTGCCAATACTGATGCCCGCGGGTATTTCGTTCACGAGTTCTGCGACGATCGGGTCTTTCTCGGCGCCCATGCGTAAACCCACTCGCGTCATCCAGAAGATGAACAAGGCCAGCGCGCCCAGCAAGATCATTGCATCCATTCGATCGATCCTCTGATCGAGGAACAACAGCAGCGTCGCGGGAGTTAGCAATATAAGTATCGGCAATTCTTTGCGCAGCGTCACCGAAGCACTGCCGGTGATCGGTTGGATCATCGCGGCCGCCCCGAGAACCAGGCCAACGTTGGCGATGTTTGAACCCACCGCGTTGCCCACCGCCATGGGCGTCAGCCCGTCGGAAGCCGCCGAAATCGACACCATGATCTCCGGCGCGGAGGTCGCAAACCCCACTATGGTGAGCCCGATGAGCAGGGGCGGAACGCCCAGCGCGCTGGCCGTCGCTTCGGCACCGATGACGAAGCGGTCTGCGCCCCAGATGAGCAGGGCGAATCCGCAGACGGTGTATATAATGTCAAGCAGCATAGATCTCTTCTGCGCGTCGGCTGCGCCGCGAAAAGCGCATAATCATACACAATCGGAGTATGGCCACCCTGATTTAGGGGCCACCGCCACCTATTTTCTTACTTTAGGCTAGAATCGGCGCCGGTGTGCTCACGCGCTCGCCTCTCTGTCGCGAGCAGACAACATGAACAGCGGGTTTTAAATATGACGTCGGACGAAATCGAAAAATTGATAACTGCAGGATTACCGGGTTGCTTCGTGAAAGTTATCAGCGATGACAACACGCATTTTGCAGCCGTTGTGGTCAGTGCTGATTTTGCCGGCAAGCGCCCGCTCCAGCGCCATCAAATGGTTTACAAGACGCTGGGTGATGCCATGGGGGCGGAAATTCATGCCCTCTCTATAGAGGCGCTCACGCCCGAAGAACAGGCGGCGGGCGCATGACGGGCGCGGTAGCCGCTGTCCGGCCTGCCCGTTTCGGCAGGAGCGGCGGGCGCCCGTAAATGGAAAAACTCGCTATCAGAGGCGGTAAGCGCCTTGACGGAGAAATCACGGTGTCGGGCGCAAAAAACGCCACGCTGCCGATTCTGGCCGGGGCATTGCTTGCCGACGGCAAGGTCCGAATTGCCAATGTGCCCCATTTGCGTGACGTCACCACGACCATAGAGTTGCTCGGGCGCATGGGCGTGGATGTGATGATCCATGAGCCTATGGAGGTCGAGGTCGACGCGTCCACTATCAGGGAGTTCACCGCGCCTTATGAGCTGGTGAAGACCATGCGTGCGTCCATTCTGGTGCTCGGGCCGCTGGTCGGCCGCTACGGGCGGGCTGATGTATCGCTGCCGGGCGGTTGCGCGATTGGCGCTCGTCCGGTCGACCTGCATGTAAAAGGGCTCAGGGCCCTGGGCGCTGACGTCCGCATCGACGACGGCTACATTCGTGCCCGAGCCGACCGACTGAAGGGCGCGCACGTGTTTTTCGACACAATTTCGGTAACGGGCACGGAAAACCTGCTGATGGCGGCGGTCCTGGCGGACGGTGAGACCGTGCTCGAAAATGCCGCGCGTGAACCCGAAGTGGAAGATCTGGCCAATTTCCTTATTGCCATGGGGCCCCAAATCGAGGGTGCGGGCACGAACCGCATCGTTGTGCAGGGCGTAACGAGCCTGAGCGGCACTCGCTACCGAGTGTTGCCTGACCGAATCGAGGCAGGCACTTTCCTGGTGGCTGCCGCGATTACCGGTGGCCGCGTCCGGTTGCGGCGGGTGGATCCGCTGACCCTGGAGGCGGTGCTGCAAAAGCTTCGTGATGCGGGCGCGCATATCGAATCGGGTGCGGACTGGATCGAGCTGGACATGCGTGACCGCACGCTGCAGTCGGTTGATATAAGTACCGACCCCCATCCTGGCTTTCCAACCGACATGCAGGCCCAGTTCATGGCCCTGAACTGCGTCGCGAACGGCACTGCCGCGGTGACAGAAACGATTTTCGAGAACCGCTTCATGCACGTTCCCGAATTGCAGCGCATGGGCGCAAACATTGGCCTGCAGGGGCATACAGCCATCATTCGGGGTGTCGGCCAGCTGCGCTCGGCGCCGGTCATGGCGACGGATCTCCGTGCGTCGGCCAGCCTCGTCATCGCGGCGCTGGTCGCGGAGGGCGAAACGGTCGTCGACCGGATCTATCATATTGACCGGGGTTACGAATGTATCGAGGAAAAACTGCGCCAGATTGGGGCGGATATTCGGCGCTTGCCCCGGTAAATCGGCACCCAGAGCAGTAGGCAATGCTAATTCGGCATGTGTATAATCCGCCAGCTCACTAGGGCGCTGGCCTCCGCGGCGGCGCATATCCAAAAAGTTTCGAGTCTTTGCCAAGGCTTTTTCGCGGGTTTCCGGGCACGAAAGAATGTGCTCATGCTCCTGCAGGCCTGGCCTCCGACACGACACAGAAAAACTTAAATGGTCAATCCATGTATAGAGACATGGGTCGATAAAGACAATTGTTAGGAGATCTGCAGGATGAGCGATGACACAGGCTTAAGCCGGCGACGCTTTCTGTCTGTTGCGACCACCGTTACCGGTGTGGTTGGTGCGGGCTTTGCGGCGACGCCGTTTATTGCTTCGTGGCAGCCGAGCGCGCGCGCACGAGCGCTGGGCGCACCGGTTGAGGTAGACATCAGCAAGCTCGAAGACGGCGCCCTGATGAAAGTAACCTGGCGGGGTAAGCCTGTTTCCATACTCAGGCGCTCCAGCGAAATGCTTAAGCGCATGGAAAACAGCTCCGTCGCATTACGTGACCCGGAATCGGAAGAGGATCAGCAGCCAAACTATGCGCGCAACGAATTTCGTTCGATAAAGCCGGAAGTCCTCGTGATCGTCAGTAACTGTACTCACCTTGGTTGCGTTCCGACGAGCCGTTTCGAAGTCGCCCCGGCAGATCTCGGCCCGGACTGGGTTGGCGGCTTCTTCTGCCCCTGTCATGGTTCGAAGTTTGATCTATCAGGCCGCGTTTTTGCGGGTGTGCCGGCACCGACCAACCTGGTCGTGCCGCCTTATCGTTTCGCGGATGACAACACTCTGATTATAGGTGAAGACGCGGAGGTGGCAGCATGAGTAATGCGTCTGTAAATAACGAGTCCGGCTTGCTAGCCTGGATCGACGCGCGTTTCCCGCTTAGTAAAATGATGCGGGAGCATGCCACCGAGTATTACGCCGGGAAGAATTTCAACGTCTGGTATGTTTTCGGTGTGCTGGCGATGGTCGTGCTGATCATGCAGTTGCTTACCGGCATCTTCCTGACCATGAGCTATAAGCCCTCGGCGACCGATGCATTCGCATCGGTTGAGTACATCATGCGCGATGTGGAATGGGGCTGGTTGATTCGCTACCTGCATTCGACCGGTGCTTCCGCATTCTTTATCGTGGTCTATCTCCATATGTTCAGGGCCATGCTCTACGGTTCGTATAAAAAACCGCGCGAGCTACTGTGGCTTATCGGCATGCTGATTTACCTGGCACTGATGGCTGAAGGCTTCTTTGGTTACCTGTTGCCCTGGGGACAGATGTCATATTGGGGTGCGCAGGTCATCATTTCGCTGTTCGGGGCCTTGCCCGTTGTAGGCGACCCGCTTGTCGAGTGGATTCGCGGCGACTACAACATTTCGGACATCACGCTTAACAGGTTCTTCGCATTGCATGTCATTGCCGTGCCACTGGCGCTGGTCATGCTGGTCGTCATGCATATTCTCGCTCTGCACGAGACGGGTTCGAATAACCCCGATGGCATAGAGATCAAGGAAAACAAGGGGCCCGACGGGATACCGGTTGATGGCATTGCGTTCCACCCTTACTACACATCCAAGGATCTCGTGGCCATCATCGTCTTTCTGATCCTGTTTTCTGCGGTGGTGTTCTTCGCGCCGGAAATGGGCGGTTACTTCCTCGAACACGCCAATTTCGAGCCGGCGAACTCGCTCAAGACGCCTGAGCATATTGCGCCCGTATGGTACTTCACGCCTTTCTACGCAATCCTGCGTGCGGTGCCCAGCAAGCTTGGCGGAGTGCTCTTAATGGGCGGTGCGATATTCGTGCTATTCCTGTTGCCCTGGATTGACCGCAGCAAAGTGAAGTCCATCCGCTACCGCGGCTGGGGTTATAAACTGCCCCTGGCGGTTTTCGCAGTCAGCTTTGTCGCGCTCGGGATCCTCGGAACCCTGCCGGCAGAGGGTGTCTACACGCTTCTGGCAAGGCTGTTCTCATTCCTGTATTTCGCTTTCTTCCTTTATCTGTATATCTACACCGGGTCGGAGCAGGGCAAGCCTGTGCCGGAACGATTGACATACCACGGGTGAGAACGAACATGATCGAATTAATTAGAAATAGAGTTGCTCGCCGCCTGGTTTCGCGCATTGTGGTTGCTATCTTGTGTGCAGCGCCTTTGACCGTGCTGGCCTCGGGAGGCGGGTCGATTATGCAGCACGCGGGCAATGACGTAAGCGATGTCGCGTCTCTGCAGCGTGGCGCGCGCAATTTCATGAACTACTGCTCCGGCTGTCATTCGGCCAAATACATTCGCTTTAGCAAGATGCAGGAAGACCTGCAGCTTACCGAAGAGCAGATAACCGAAAACCTGATGTTCGCCGCAAAGAAGACCGATGAGCTGATGGAAATCGCGATGCCGCCGGCTGATGCGGCGCGCTGGTTCGGTCAGGCGCCGCCCGATCTGACGCTGGTGGCTCGCAGCCGCGGTACGGACTGGGTCTACAGCTTCCTTAAGTCGTTTTATCTCGATGAGGAGGCGATGACCGGCACCAACAACCTTATGCTGCCGAATGCAAGCATGCCGGCGGTTCTCTGGGAGTTGCAGGGCTTGCAGGAAGCCACTTTCCGGGAAACTACGGATGACGCCGGTAAACCCGTATCGCATTTTGGCGATCCGGCATACTTTGAGCATTTTGAGCCGGTTTCTGCCGGGACCCTTTCAGAGGAAGAATTCGATCAGTTCGTTCGTGACACTGTAAATTTTTTGGATTGGGCGGGCACGCCCGAGCAACTGAAACGTCAGCGCCTGGGCATCTGGGTCATTATTTTCCTGGTTGTGTTCCTGATTTTCGCTTACTTGCTGAAAGTCGAAATCTGGAAGGATGTTAAATAGATCAGGCTGCCAGTCTTTAAGCCAATGATTATTTGTGACTGTCTCGGGTTACGCAGTTTTTGCCTGTAGCTGTCACGCGCACTATTACTAATAGGTAAGTACCACATGACGCTTTATTCGAATCCAACGTGTTTTTATAGCCACCGGGCGCGCCTGGTTATGGCCGAAAAGAGCATTAATATCGACGTGATCGATGTGGACGGTGTGAACCTTCCCGAGGACCTCCTGGACCTGAACCCGTATCACAGCGTGCCGACGCTGATAGACCGTGATCTGGTGCTCTACGATTCCCGGGTCATCATTGAATACCTGGATGAGAGATTTCCGCATCCGCCCTTGATGCCCGTCGATCCTGTGACTCGCGCGCAGTTTCGTCTGGCCCTGTTCCGTATCGAAAAAGACTGGTATACGCAGGCACAGCAGATAGAGGATGCGCTTGATAAGCGCCAGGCCACGCGCGCCCGCAAGATATTGGGTGAAAGCATTGTTGCCAGCAACGAAGTTTTTGCGATGAAAAAGTATTTTCTGAGCGATGAATTTTCACTGGTGGACTGCAGCATTGCACCGATACTCTGGCGGCTATCCGTTTACGGAATCGACCTGGGCGATGAAGCTGGCGCGATAGAAAAATACATGGACGAGGTGTTTAGTCGTCCTTCATTCCAGCTCAGCCTCACCGAGCTCGAGCAAGAGATGCGCCCTTAGCCGAGGCGCCGCTATTCCTGATGACTGAGACCCCGCTTTCATCGACCCGGGCATACCTGCTAAGGGCGATGCACGAGTGGATGACGGATAATAATCAGACCCCATTAGTCGTGGTTGATGCCGAACTTGATGGCGTCGCGGTGCCGCGTGAGCATGTCAAGGATGGCCGCATCGTGCTGAATATCGCGTGGGCCGCGACCCGTGACCTGCAGCTCGGGAATGACGTCATCAGCTTCCAGGCGCGCTTCAGCGGCGTTCCTCATGTTGTGACCTTACCGCTGGCGGCGGTCAAGGGTATCTATGCCCGGGAGTCGGGCCAGGGCATGGTCTTTCAGGATGAACCGGGTCTGGGCGATGCTTACCAGGGTCAGGATGCCGACAATACGGCTGACCCTGATGCTCGCGATACTGACCAGGTCGACGCAGGTGAGTCCGGTGACGGCCCCGAAAACCCGCGGCCTCGCCCGGGCGGACCTAATTTAAGGGTTGTTAAGTAGCTGACCGCACTTTGCGCGGATCCCCTGGCCGGCGGTTTGCTTGCGACGGTTATTCAGCCGGGAACAGGCTGGTGTCGATAACGTCGCACAGGCAGTGAATGGCCAACAAATGAACTTCCTGAATACGCGCCGTCCTCGCAGATGGCACGCGAATTTCCGTATCCCTTGGTGCGAGCGCCGGCGCAATTTCACCGCCGTCGCGACCGGTCAATGCAACTATAGTCATGCCCCGGTCCTGGGCTGCATCGATGGCGAGGACGACATTGGTGCTGTTACCGGAAGTTGAAATCGCCAGAAGCAGGTCGCCGGCCTGGCCGAGCGCTTTTATCTGCTTGGCAAAAATATCGTCGTAGCTGTAGTCGTTGGCGATTGCGGTCAGCGTAGAGCTTTCAGTGGTCAGGGCGATGGCGGGCAGCGGAGGCCGCTCCATTTCAAAGCGGTTTATCAGCTCCGACGAAAAATGCTGTGCATCTCCGGCGGAGCCGCCGTTGCCGCAACTTAAAATTTTGTGACCATTGCGCAAGCATTCGACCATGCTTTCGGCCGCTCGCGTTAATGCCGGCAGGATCGAGTCCAGAGCAGCTCGTTTGACGCTCAGGCTCTCTTCAAAATGGTCTCGCAGGGTTTGTTCAATATCCACCGAATGAAATATACACGCGCAGGCGTTATTCCAGAAGCAATCGTTGATTAATCGCCGTCAAAACTGAAGGCATTCTTGCGCCAGTCGACGACGGGAGCCCCTGCTTCCCCGCTCAGCGCCATTACATCGAAGCGCAGCGGAGCAGCGCGCAGCGCACGATGCTGCTTCATGAGCATTAGGGCGGCCCTGGCCAGTCGCGCGCGTTTAGCGCGTGATATCGATAGCAGAGCTCCGCCATACGAGTTACGGCGCCGAAAGCGCACTTCCACGATGACGAGGCAGCCTTGGTCACGCATGACCAGATCCAGTTCGCCAAACCGACAGCGGTAATTGGAGCAGACGTGGGTCAGGCCACGCTCTTCAAGCCAGCGTCGCGCATAGAGTTCGCCTTGCCGCCCGCTTTCAAGGTGCGGCGCGGTCATGGTGGTGATCCGTTATTGCTGGCTGACTACTATTTCCGCTTCCTGGCTCAAACTGCTGGGTATATCCGGTAATACTCGGGGTTGCCCGCGGTCGATACGCGCCCATTTGAGACCGCGGTGGAGTTGGCCATCCTTGTCCAGAGTTAATGTGCCCGTCATCCCCTCGATAAGAACAGCAGAGCGGCTGGGCGCGCCTTGCAAAATCGCAGTAAGGTAATAAGCGTCGTAACCCATCGCATAGAATCGCGCACCACGTTTGGCGGTGGCACCCCAGTAGCGCTCCAGGGTCCGCTGGCTTTCCTGCGCGGTTTGGTCGGGATCCAGTAGCCATGGTATGTCGGGAAACATAATTCCATTCAAGTCAGCAGCATTTGCAGAGCCCGGTTGAAAGATTGCCGAGGTTGCAAAGGTAGGCAGCCCGCCGGCATAGTGAAATCGCAGCTGCGGTTTCAGCAGTTTTGCCACTGTCGGGTTCGCACCCAGAAATACTAGGTCGACGTCCTGGCGGCGGCGAGGCTCGAATTCGACTGTTTTGCCGATATTTGCGGCGAGCCTGTCGCGCCTCGCGTAGCTTTCGTTCAACAGCAGAATTTCCCGAATGGGCTGGGAAAAGTCGGCCGCATCAGTCGGGTAGGCGCGTGCAGACAACAGTGCGCCGCCTCTTTGCTGCAGGCGTTCCCGAAAAGCATCCAGCACCCTTTCGCCCCAATTATTATCGGGTACGAGCGCAACCGCATTCAGCATCCCTTCGTCGGCGGCCCTGTCAGCAACGGCCCGTGCTTCGTCCTCGGGCGAGAGCGCGAACTGGTAAATATCCACATTGCTCTCTGTCTCCAGAGTTACGTAATTCAGCGCCAGCAAGGTGACTCCATCGGCGATGGCCGCTACTTCCGCAATCTCATCCTTTAACAGGGGGCCGACCACAAAGCCTGTGCCATTAAGAATGGCGTTCTGAAACGCCGCCGCTGCTCCGTTGCGTGCCGTGTCATACACAAAAACTTCGGGCCGTGCGGTCTCTGCACCGAGGTCGTAATGAGCGGCCATGAAACCGTCCCGTATGGCTTCGCCGATGGCTTGTTGCGGACCTGAAAGCGGCAGCAACAATGCCACTCGATCGGGGTAGTTGGACAGGGCGCCGAGGTTTGCGAGTACATCGTCGAGCAACTTGCCGCTGGCCGGGTGGCCAGGGTAGCGTTGTTGCCACTCGCTCAGGCTTTCGCGCAGCTTACCAATAGAGCTGCGATTGATATAAGCGAGATAACCAAGCTGCATCCAACCTGCCAGCACAGGATCCTGACGGGTCTGCTCGGTGTCCGGATTAATCGCCGGCCCGGCGGTTTGCAGGCCGGACCAGATGAGCCTCCGGTTGCCCTCGATGGCCTCGTTGCTGGTAAGCAACCCTTCTCGTTTCAGCAGGTTCATTACGGCCGCTTCGGGCTTGTCCAGCTGGAACAGCGCATCCGACCGGAGCGTCAAAATTCTCGAAGCGGTCACCTTGTTCGCGGTGCTCTTTACTCGGTTCAGCGCTGCCAGCGCCGCTTCCGGTTCATTTCGTGCAAGCTGGAAAACAGCGGTTATCTCCGCCCAGACCTCCAGGTTGGAGTCAGCGATATCGGTGCCGATCTGGTTCATGATCCGTTCCGCGCCGTCCAGATCATTGGCGAGGTAGAGCTCGCCCATGGCGAAGATGAGATAACGCTGTCGCTGGTCACCCTTACTGTTCACCGCCAGGTTGAGGTACTCGCGGCTGGCAGAGACGTGGTCGCCTTCGGCCGCCATCTTGCGCGCGGTGCTCGCGGTCGGTTGCGTGTCTGAGGGCTGCATTGAAGTACAGCCAGTTGCCACAAAAGCTACAAGCATGGCGAGGCCAACAGCGGCGGATACTGGTATCTGCATACGAGCCCGCTTTGCAAAGCGGCTCCGGACGGGTTTAAAAATATTCATAATGTTGGCCTGTAAGCCGATGCTCTTGCATCCGGTGTCACTGACACTGTTCAATGTTCATCTTCAATTAGCGACCGCATCCATAATAACCCCGGGCAAGTCTAGTGCACCCTGACCCAAACTCAGCTGGAATACTGTTTGTCGTCGCGACGCCGATTGGCAACGTCGATGATATCAGCCTTCGGGCGCGCAAGGTCCTGGGCGAGGTGGATCTTATTGCGGCGGAAGATACGCGCCATACCGGCAAATTACTGCAATTGCTTGGGATAGAAGGGGATCTGCTCTCCTGTCACGAGCACAATGAAAGTTCGCGGACGCCGGAGATCATGCAGCACCTCGCGGACGGCAAAAACGTGGCGCTCGTCAGTGACGCCGGTACGCCCTTGCTGAGTGACCCGGGTTACCGGCTTATTCGCGCAGCGAGCGATGCGGGCTATACGGTAACGCCGGTACCCGGTTGCAGCGCCATGGTTGCAGCGCTCTCGGTTGCCGGGCTGCCGACGGACGCGGTCTATTTCGGCGGTTTCCTGCCGGCATCTGCCGGTCGCAGAGCCGAGCGGCTCAAGTCTCTCGCGGACCGAAGCGAAACACTGGTGTTCTTCGAGTCGGTGCATCGCATACAGGCTTCGCTTGCGGCCATGATCGAGGAGCTTGGCGGTTAGCGTCAGGCTGCCGCCGCCCGGGAACTGACGAAGCTGCATGAAACGGTCTACCGCGGCACGCTTGAGAATGTGTTGGACCAGATTGCGGCTGATCCCGGCGGCAGCAAGGGCGAATACACGCTGGTTATCGCCGGGGCGGAGCCGGCGCCCGTCGGCGAGCCCGAGCTCGACCGCACGTTGCAGGTGCTGCTGGGCTACCTCGGCGTGCGGCAGGCGGCTGAGGCGGCTGCGAAAATACTGGGTGTTAAAAAGAACGCCGCCTACAAGCGGGCGCTTGAATTGCGCGAAGACACCGACGGCAATTACTAGCCGATCAGCTTGCCAAAAACGGGCGGCGGGCAGGCCGCTATCGAGTTCCCTCCTGATGGCTTCGACTCGAGCAACGCCAATTGGCCAGCCAGCGGCCGCATCGGCCCACCGCCAGGATCATGCGAGGCCGGCGCTTCCTCGCAAGCAAACTGGTTTCCGGCGTCCTGCGTATCACAAAGCGATAACCGCCGGTTTCGGCGGTTAGAGCAGCATAAATCCCGGAATTTGGCCTTAGGCGCAGGCTGCCAACTCCTGTATCCTTGGGCCTGGAGTCGGCCAGGCAATCGCTCGGTGTTCGCACCGGGAGGAAAGTCCGGGCTCCGGCGGGCAGGGTGCCAGGTAACGCCTGGGGGGCGCGAGCCTACGGAAAGTGCCACAGAAAATATACCGCCAGCTCAGGCTGGTAAGGGTGAAAAGGTGCGGTAAGAGCGCACCGCGCGGGTGGTAACACGCCGCGGCACGGTAAACCCCACTCGGAGCAAGACCAAATAGGGAAGCTTATGCCTCGCCCGCGGGCGCTTCCGGGTAGGTCGCTTGAGGCTGCCGGCGACGGCGGTCCCAGATGAATGATTGCCCCAGACAGAACCCGGCTTATCGGCCGACTCCTCTAATTTTCATTGCCTGGCATGCAGACAGGCATCTGGATTAATGGCCCGCTCGAGTATTTGCCCCCGATATTCTTTAACCTGGATTTAAAAAGGGTCTATAAGCGCCTGATTTAGAAGACTCGCAATGGGCCGTTGCGCGCCCTTAAACCACCCATAAGTTACTGTCGCATAAGAATTAATTTCGATTTTCGGTTGACAGCAGGTGCTCTGCGTCCCTATAGTGTCACGAAGTAGTAGAAAAGTGGCAAAAAGTGGGAGGAAATGGGCCCTGTGTCCGATCCGGTATGTTTCGTGGAGCCTCTAAAGTCGCCCTTGACGGTAAAGGGAGAATGTCGATTCCGACACGTTATCGTGACGGAATCCTCGCCCGTTCCGCGGGCGGGCTCGTTGCAACCATCGATCGTGACCCCTGCCTCTTACTCTACCCGCTACCCGACTGGGAGGACATGGAGCGCCGCCTGATGCGATTGCCCGGCAACAAGCCGGCAGTCAGGGCGTATCAGCGCCGTATTGTCGGCCACGCCTCGGAAATGGAGATGGACAGCCACGGGCGCATCCTGATTTCCAAGGAATTGCGCGATTTTGCGGGCCTGGAGAAGCAGGTCATGCTGATCGGGCAGGGCAACAAGTTTGAATTGTGGGACGAGGCTCGGTGGAGCCAGTGGATGGAAGAGAGCAGCAATAACGACGATCTTGAGCTGCCGCCGGAGCTGGAGTCTCTGCCTCTGTAACTCCGGGCTAACCGGATTGGGCAAGACTGAATAGCGGCGCAAGCCGGATTGGTTTGAATGAGCACCGGTGGAAGCCAGCATGTTCCCGTATTGCTGAATGAGGTTATGGCGCAGCTGCAGCCTCGTTCCGACGGGATATATGTGGATGGCACTTTTGGCCGGGGCGGGCATAGCAGGGCTTTGCTGGGTCGCCTGGGTCCGGACGCCAGGCTGATTGTTGTTGACCGGGACCCGCGTGCGCTTGAGGCGGCGCGGGAACTAGCAGGCGCTGACCCGCGGGTTAGCGCAGTGCGGGGGAGTTTCGGAAGCATTGAACAAATTGCTGTGGCTCAGGGTGTCCTTGGGAAGGTTGATGGCGTGTTGCTCGACCTCGGGGTTTCCTCGCCGCAGCTGGACGAGGCAGAGCGAGGCTTCAGTTTTCTTCGGGACGGTCCTCTGGACATGCGGATGGATCCCGAATCCGGTCAGTCGGCAGCAGACTGGCTTAACAGCGCGACAGAGAAAGACATGGCGCGGGTACTAGCGCGCTTTGGTGAGGAGCCGTCGGCACGACGGATTGCGCGAGCCATTTGCGCAGCAAGAAAGACAGAAAGCATAAGCCGAACGAGGCAACTGGCGGATCTGATAGAGGCCGTCAAGCCGCGTCGGGGGAAGGAAAAACATCCGGCCACCAAAACATTTCAGGCGGTGCGGATCTACATAAATAACGAGTTGGGCGAATTGCAGGCTTTTCTGGACTCAGTGCTGAACGTGCTAGCCGTTGGTGGACGGCTGTGCGTCATCAGCTTCCACTCATTGGAAGACCGCATGGTAAAGCGTTACATGCGCGATCAGTCGCGCGTGGATCCCGCGCTCGCCCGGCTGCCGGTGGTGCCTGAGTCGGCCAGGCCCAGATTGCGGCTGATCAGCAAGGCCATTAAAGCCGGGGCCCGCGAGATCGAACTCAACCCAAGGGCAAGAAGCGCGGTTCTGCGGGCAGCGGAGCGCATGGCATGAGCGATGAACTGCGGCTCTTCAGCACGGTTGCCATTCTTGCCTGTGCGGTGGTTGCAACCGCTATTACCTGCGTTTACGCGCGGCACGAATCACGCAAGCAGTTTACTCAGCTGCAGGTGTTGATAGCGGAGCGCGACATGCTGGAAGTCGAATGGGGCAAATTGCAGATCGAGCAAAGCACGCTATCGAATCATGGGCGAGTAGAGCAGCTCGCGCGCAGCAAGATGGAGATGCGCAACCCGGTGCCTGCAGAAATCAGGATGGTTAAGCAATGACGCGCCCCAAGCAAACCGCTGCCGCGCGCAAACGCAGCTTTCGTTCACGCTGCCAGTTTGCGGGCCTGTGCCTCGCCGCCGGCGCGCTGGTTTTGCTTGCGCGCGCTGTGCAGTTGCAGGTTATAGACCAGGCGTTTCTCAATGATCAGGCTGACGCCCGCCATGTGCGCCGCGCCACGCTCGCTGCGCACCGGGGCTCCATCACCGATCGCAACGGCGAGCCGCTGGCAGTGAGCACGCCGGTCGACAGTGTCTGGGTTGATCCCGGCGAACTCGTTACCGCGCCGGAGCACATTCCCACTCTCGCGAAACTGCTAAGGGTCGATCAGGAGGACCTCACAGCACGGTTGACCCGCAGCGTCGATAAGGATTTTCTGTTCCTGAAGCGGCATATGAACCCCGCTGATGCTGAACGTATCGACCGGCTTAACCTGCCAGGCGTGCATCTGCAGCGCGAGTACCGGCGGTATTACCCGGCCGCAGAAGTGACTGGACACCTCATTGGTTTTGCCAACGTTGACGATGTGGGTCAGGAGGGTCTGGAACTGGCTTTCGACCACCGTCTGACCGGACACCCGGGCTCCAAACTCGTGCTTAAGGATCGCCTGGGCAGAGTCGTCGAGGATATCGAGCGCATCGAGGCGCCGGAGCCGGGGCGCGATATTGCCACGAGTATCGATCTGCGTATTCAGTACCTCGCCTACAAGGAACTTAAAAAGGCGGTGCAGGCGCACAAGGCAAAATCCGGTTCGGCCGTGGTGGTCGACGTGCATACCGGGGAAGTGCTGGCGATGGTTAATCAGCCAAGCTACAACCCGAATGACCGTTCGCAATATAAAGCCAGCCTTTACAGGAATCGTGCGATCACCGATATCCTCGAGCCGGGCTCCACCATCAAGCCGCTGTTGGCTGCGGCGGCTATCGAGTCCGGCAACTACAGCCCCAGTACCCGTATTAATACCAATCCCGGCTATGTGCGTGTCGGTTCGAAACTCATTACCGATAAAAACAATCTGGGTCGTATCGATGTTACGACGATGATCGCAAGGTCCAGCAATGTTGCCGCGACCAAAATTGCGATGGATCTCGAACCCGCCGCATTGTGGCAGGTGCTTAACGACTTTGGTTTGGGGCGCCCGACGGCCAGCGGTTTCCCCGGTGAATCCGCCGGGCTCCTTAGCCATTACTCGAACTGGCGGCCTATCGGGCAGGCGACGCTCGCTTACGGTTACGGCTTGTCGGTGACGCCACTGCAAATCGCCCAGGCATACGCCGCCCTCGGCGCGAAAGGCCTGCAGCGTCCGGTTTCGTTGCTGCCAGTGACTCAGCCCCCCATCAGTCGCCGCGTGATAGCGGCGGAAACAGCCGATGCAGTGCTGGGCATGATGGAGCAGGTGGTGACGCGGGAAGGAACGGGTATTCGGGCCGCGGTGGCGGGTTATCGCGTTGCCGGCAAGACGGGCACCACGCGCAAATTTAAATCCGGTGGTTATTCAGACGACCGATATACCGCAATTTTTGCGGGTGTTGCGCCGGTATCTGACCCCCGGCTGGCGGTCGTCGTCGTTATCGATGATCCGTCCGCCGGCGAGTATTACGGCGGAACGGTCGCTGCGCCGGTGTTTTCAAGAATCGTGGCCGATGCGACGCGCATTCTGGCGATACCGCCGGACGATATAGAGGGTGTGCAGGACTTGTCGACAACGGTCGCGTTGAGTCGATGAGCGGAAAAGCAGGCAGCGGCCGCGCCGGATTGCGCGAGTTGCTTGCCGATACAGTGGTGGAAGCGGGAACGGAAGTGCCTGATATTGAAGTGACAGATATAACTTCGACCAGCAGTCGTGTGACTGCGGGGGCGTTGTTTATTGCCTGTCGTGGTCAGCGTCATCATGGCATCGAGTTTGCAGACGAGGCCGCAGCCCGCGGCGCGAGCGCGATCGTGTGGGAACCGGACGCAACTTGCACGCTGCCGGCTCTGCCTGCGGGCGTTCCGACCATTCCCGTGCCGAACCTGTCGGCCGCAGTGGGCTTGATCGCGGACCGCTTCTTTGCGGCGCCTTCGGCACAAATAAGCGTGACCGGCATTACGGGCACGAACGGCAAAACAACCGTGGCCTGGTTGACGAGCCAGGCTCGGCGATTGCTCGGCGGCAAGTCGGCGTATATGGGGACGATCGGCTACGGGATTGGCTCGGATCTCAGCCCCAGCGCTCTCACGACACCCGGCGTCATTAGCGTCCACCGGCGGCTTCGTGAGCTCGCTGATAAGGGCGCAGATTCCGTGGACATGGAAGTTTCGTCGCACGCACTCGATCAGGGGCGTCTCGACGGTGTGCGCGTGCGCACCGCCGCTTTCACGAACCTGAGCCGCGACCATCTGGACTATCACAGCAGCTTCGAGGCTTACGGCGACGCCAAGAGCAAGCTCTTTAAAATGGCGTCATTAGAAAATGCAGTCATCAATGCAGGCGATGCCTTTGGCGCGAGCCTCGCGAAAAAATGCGCCGCGACCGTCAACGTGATCAGCGTTGCACTCCAGGATCGTTTGGCGCCCGGGGTGCCGGCGTCGCTGACGGCCTCCGTAACGAACACCACAGTGGCCGGGATCATGCTGGAATTCGGCGGCGAGTTCGGCACGGCGCGAATGCAGAGTCCGTTATGGGGTCGCTTCAATGCCGAAAACCTGCTTGTAGCAGCCGGGTTGCTGCTCGCGGACGGGATCGCATTGCCGGAAGCGGTTGCTGCGCTGGAACGGTGCACTGCGCCCGAAGGCCGCATGCAACTCATCAATAACGGTCCGAAGCAGCCGATGGTGATCGTGGATTTTGCACACACACCTGATGCGTTGGCCCAGGTAATCGAAGTTATACGACAGCATTGTTCGGGCGCTGTCACCGTCGTGTTTGGCTGCGGCGGTGAGCGCGATAAGGGTAAGCGGGGCGAAATGGGTTCAGCTGCCAGCCGGCTGGCAAATCGCATTATTGTCACGGATGACAACCCGCGTAATGAAGACCCGCAAGCGATCATTGATGACATCCTTGCGGGCATCGCATCACGCTCAACAGTTGCAGTTGAGCGTGATCGCGCGAAGGCAATTGAGCTTGCTATTCAGGGGGCGACGGCGGGCGATGCCGTATTGATTGCCGGTAAGGGCAGCGAAAGAAATCAGCTAATCGCCGATGCCTGGCTGCCGTTCTGTGATGCTGAAGTTGCGGCAAGCATTCTGCGGGAGGTGTCATGAGCATGGGCACTTTAGCCGCGGTGGCACGCGATATAGGTGGCAGGCTGCAGGGGGACGACGTCAGCTTCGAGTCGGTAAGTACCGATACGCGCACCATCGGGCCCGGCCAGCTGTTTTTCGCTTTGCGCGGCGAACGCTTTGACGCGAGCGACTTTATCGCCGATGCTGCCGATCACGGCGCCGTCGGCGCCGTCGTTGAAAAGATTGCCCCGGCAGCACTGCCACAGATAGAAGTGTCTGATTCGCGGCTGGCCTTGGGGGCGCTG
>Ga0209536_100005287_pt1 | contig 20119 bp, 17 predicted proteins | sample DeeMarSeWOR28_12_FD_187461 | JGI IMG/M metagenome (GOLD analysis project Ga0209536, IMG submission 187461) | Marine sediment microbial communities from White Oak River estuary, North Carolina - WOR-2-8_12 (SPAdes) (version 2) | ecosystem: Environmental > Aquatic > Marine > Intertidal zone >...
ATGAGGGTATAAATTTAGGCATATAACCGCCATCATAAATATTTGCTGAAAAGCCTACCACCGTACCTGTATTAAACATGGTATTTATGCCGCATTTTGAATGATCCCCCATAACGAGGCCGAAATATTGATGGCCTGTCGATGTCATTTTTTCTTTAGCATAATCCCATATTTTAATATCACTATAATTATTTTTGAGATTTGAATTGTTCGATCCGGCTCCGAAATTACACCATTCTCCAACCACCGATGTTCCTAAAAATCCATCGTGCGATTTGTTACTGTATCCCTGAAACACAGCATTGCTTACCTCGCCTCCAATCTTGCAGAACGGGCCGATCGTTGTGTTGGGTCTTATTTTTGCCCCTATTGAAATAACCGAACCCTGCAGGATGGCACAGGGGCCACTGATTACTGCACCAGGTTGAATGGTAACCTGATCCTCGATATAAATAGGTCCGGATTCCGCATCAAGAATCGCCGCCTTGATCGAAGTATTCTTACCCACATAAAGATTTTCATCCGAATAGATGATCGTATGATTATCCTGAATTTCATGTCCCAGGTTTCTTTCAATATGTTGAATATCTTTAACGATCTGCTCTCCATTTAGGAGGAAAATATCAGCTAATCGTTCGATCCGGTCAGGAATTCCATCGTATTGAACCTTTTTAAAGCGATCTGAATTCAAACGATCGAAATCGGATATATTTAAAACCTCGGATATCCGTATAGCCAAAGGCAATTCTCCCAGATATAAGACCTCATTCATATTCAGGGAGATGATTCGATCAAACAAATGTCTGTCTGGAATAATGGATCCATTAACCAGGATGTTATCCTTCTCAATCCGGGCAGGAAATTTTTTTTGAAGAAAGGTTGCCGTGAGATACGAAGGCCTAATACCGGAAATCAGTTCCCATCTATCGGAAATGGTAAATACCCCCACCCTGATTTCTGATATGGGCCGGGACATGGTTAAAGGGAATAAACGGGTATGATGCTCCGGGGGATCGTATAGTATCAAATTCATCATCTTTTGATTTTGTGGTTTGTTCATCTCCGAGACACCGATAAGCGGAATATTCTTTAAATAAAAAAGGCTTCATAGATTTATATGAAGCCCCGGTTCTTTTTTTATGATCAATTATTTTTTATATCGTCGATTGAATTTTTCGACACGACCTGCTGTATCCACAAATATTTTCTTGCCCGTATAAAAAGGATGAGAAGCAGAACTGACTTCTATTTTTACCAGAGGATACGTTTTCCCATCTTCCATTTTTATAGTTTCCTTTGTTTTGATGGTGGAACGGGTAATAAATTTGTAATCACTCTGGGTATCATGAAATACGACTTCTTTGTACTCCGGATGTAATCCTTTTTTCATTTTTCGAATTTTTAGAACCACAAAGATAGGGAATCTTTTTAATTACAACAACTGAAAAAAATGATTTACCGGCAAGGTTTTAAAAATTTTACAAATAATTTAGAATGATATGAAAAGAATCATGACGTAAATAATTATTTTTGGCTACGTACGTTTTTACATGGGGCTATAGTTTTACTGAATGAGGTTTATCTTAAGTTTTATCTTCCTATGTTTTTATGCAAATCTGCTGTATGGTCAGTTTACTTCCAGGGAATATTTCAAATTCGGGAAAAATAAATTTGATGAAGGGAAATATTTTGAGGCGGTTGATTTTCTTGACAAAGCCGTGGATGAGGACCCTGCTTACGAAAATGCAATTTTTCTCAGGGGCCAGTCATTTTTAGCCTTAAAGAGGTATAAGCTGGCCATCGACGATTTTACCAAAATTATTAACCAGAGAAGTAATTATGATTTGTATTCGGCTGAATACTTTTTAAAAAGAGCCGAAGCCAGAACCGAGATACAGGAGTTCGAACTGGCTGAGAAGGATTTTAATATGGCGATAAAATTACGGCCCGATTATCCGGAAATTTATTATAAATATTCTAAGTATAAATTCATTACATATCACGATAAAAATGAAGCGATCCGTGAAATTAATAGAGCCATTCGACTCAACCCGGGGGTACCGGAATATTATATCCGGAGAGCAGAATATAAAATTGCCCTGGCTAAATTTCATCCACGGAGCCATGATATATATGAATCGGCCTTGCGGGATGCAACCAAAGCGATCGAAATGGAACCGGAAAATGTCGAATTTTACATGGTTCGAACGGTTGTCAATAAAGAACTGGGAGAGCAAATGGCTGCGGTTTATGACTATAATAAAATGATCGAGCTCAACCCAGAACAGGTAGAAGCCTATACGGAACGAGGTATTATTAAAATGCAGAATGATTTATATAATTCAGCCATCCGTGATTTTACTAAATCAATCGAACTGAATCAAAATAATGAACAGAGCTACCGGTACCGGGCGCTATGCCGTCATAACTCACTGGATTTCAGCGGAGCTTTTGATGATTACAGCCGGTCGATCAAGTTATTGCGGGAACAATACAATTTTTCGGAAAATGAAGAAAAAGAGAGAATAAAGCGGATTTTGGCTGATACTTATCTTAAAAGAGGGGTCGCCGCTACCTCTATGGGAAATTCATTTAACGCATGTGCCGATTTTAAGATGGCTTATGACCTCGGTTCGAACCTGGGGCTTAATTATTTAAGAAAGTATTGTGGAATATAATTTTCAGCCTTATTTTTTCACCCCGATTATTTATTAGGTTATCATGCCAGTTTACTTGCGAGCCATTACGCTTCTATTTTTTCTATTTATACAATTGGGTATCAGCCAATATTTCTGTGTTCAGGGTCAAAGCGCCAATCTTCCATTAAACCGGGATTATTATCATCTTCTGGATCGATTTGAAGTGCTATCAGGATATCAGTCAACTTCCTTTTTTTCCAGCTTGAAACCTTTCCGAAGGGATGCAGTTGGTGAATTTATCACCCGAATTTATGAGGACAGTCTTACTTTATCCAGGGTGGATGAATTCAATCTGGAATACCTGGCAAATGATAACTGGTCGTATACTGATAAAGTTCAGGGTGAAAGCCGGAAACCTTTTCTTAATGCGCTGTTTAAAAAAAGGAATGATTTGTTTTACGTGGGAACTGACGATTTTGAGATGCACATGAATCCCGTATTTCATTTCAGTGTGGGGACCGAAAGCAACAACGATGTAATGCCTTATATCAACACACGAGGGCTTGAACTAAGTGGCATGATAGCGGATAAGATCGGATTTTATACCTACATGACTACCACACAGGCGGCATTTCCAAGTTATGTTCGGACTTGGATCGACCGGAACCGGTCCGTTCCTCAAGAAGGCTATTACAAGATTTTTAATGAAGATGGCGTCGATTTTTTTACGGCAAGGGGACATGTCTCCTTTAATATTGTTAAGCCACTCAATTTTCAGTTTGGACACGATAAGTTATATCTTGGAAATGGCCTCCGATCAATGGGCCTATCCGATTTTTCGAATAATTACCTCTTTTTTAAACTGGATCTCAAGGTGTGGAAACTGAACTACAGGTTTGTGATTGCACAACATAATGTGGATACCCTTGATGTGAATCCAGGAACAGCTTCTATAAACGGTCCTTATCCAAGAAAACATCTGGCTTATCACCATATTTCGATAAATATTGGCAAGAATTTAAATGTAGGCGTATTTGAGCATATAGTGCAGGGGGATTCCACATCAAACCGGTTTGACATACAGTATATTAATCCGGTTATATTTTTCAGGGGACTTGAACATCAACAAGGGAGTAAGGATAATGCTCTTTTAGGTTTTGATTTTAAATATAATTTTCTTCGTAGATTCTCAGTTTATGGACAATTTTTGCTTGATGAATTTTTATTGGATGAAGTCAGAGCAGGAGATGGATGGTGGGGAAATAAATACGGATCCCAGTTTGGGCTGAAATACATGAATGCTTTCTGGTTAAGGAATCTGGATATAAATCTGGAATACAATGTGGCCAGACCCTATACTTATTCGCATGAATCGATGTATACAAATTTCGCGAATTACAGGATGCCCATGGCCCACCCAACGGGAGCAAATTTCAAAGAGTTTATTTTTTTAGCCAGGTATCAACCGTTCAGAAAATTTTTATTTATAATGAAACTTGTTGTTTCCGATTTTGGAGAGGATGATGAAGATACCAATTGGGGAAAAGATGTCATGAAGAGTTATATAACCAGAGAACAGAATTACAATAACAGGATAGGTCAAGGTTTGGCTACGAAATTACGATATTTCAATTTTACCACTACTTATCAGTTTAAACATAATGTTTTTTTCGATTTCGACCTTGTTTTACATCAGGTAGAAAGTGAATTATCCTTTATCAGTAAAAATGTTTTTTATACCGGAATTCATTTTCGTTGGAATATACCCAGGAGAGAATTTGATTTTTAACCACCGGAATTTATCATCCTAACATTTTTTTTTCTTATTTTCAAATTGCAAAATAAAGATTGATGATTGCCAGCAATTCACAAAGATTCAGCAGGTTTCGAAAGATGAAAATTATCGTAATCCTGATTTATTTTATTCTTAATGCATTTTTATTGATACTGGCATTCCGGATGGATATCAATGATTTAAAGTTTCTGGTCAAGATGGCTCGATATATTCCCTATTTCAGATACATAGCATCCATCAATCTGGTAATGATCCTTATGGTAATACTGATGCATTACATCGAAGTGAGGAATCTTGTTAAAAAGCATAAGACAACAGAACAAGATTTAGTGAATGTTAAATCCAGGCTGTACGATCTGGAGGTGGAAAAGAAAGAAATGATTAAAAAGTCTACCCAGGATAAACTATTATAAAAACCTCGATGAATTCATAAAACCTAACTACGAATGAATTAACTGAAACAAGAAATTTATTAGATCAAATATTAAATGAACCAGTTATGTTAGAAAAAATCAATGCATCTGCTGAAGCCATAGCTCATGCAATCAAAGAAAACCATAAAGTCCTTTCTTGCGGGAATGGGGCCTCGCATTGCGATGCCATGCATTTCGCAGAAGAATTATCGGGAAGGTACCGGCACAACCGGAGGGCTTTACCTGCCATAGCCATATCCGATCCATCCCATATTACCTGTGTCGGGAATGATTTTGGATTCGAAGCGATCTTTTCACGGGACATTGAAGGAATTCGACAACCAGGAGATATTCTACTTGGTATCGCTAACAGCGGAAATTCCTCGAACATTTTAAACGCCTTGCGGGCAGCCCGGAAAAAAGGTATGGTAACCATAGTACTTACAGGCAAAGATGGAGGGGAAGCAATAAAACTTGCCGATCATTGCATTACTGTACCACATGCCGGATTTGCTGACAGAATCCAGGAAATACATAGTAAAATCATTCATATTTTTATCCTGATCATAGAAAAGATTCTTTCCTGATATGCTGGCAAAGGCTTATGGATGTGCTGTATTCGGTGTGGATGCCAGCATCGTTGCAATCGAGGTGAATGTGACCACAGGCACTAAACATTTTATTGTAGGGCTTCCGGATAATGCAGTGAAAGAAAGTTGGTTTAGAACCGTATCTGCAATCAAACAATCCGGTTTATGGATGCCGAATACCCGGGTAATAATTAACCTGGCACCTGCAGATATAAAAAAAGAAGGATCCGCATATGATCTTCCTATTGCCCTTGGTCTGATCCATGCTTCCGGTCAGATAAAGACCGAAATGTTGTCGTCGTATATGATCATGGGAGAGTTATCACTGGATGGGAAAGTAAGACCTATCCGCGGGGCTTTGCCCATGGCCATCGAAGCCCGGAAGAACCAATATAAAGGATTTATTCTCCCAAAGGAAAATGCGCAAGAAGCGGCCATTGTAAACGAGTTGGACGTTATAGGAGTTGAACATCTTCTTGACGCCACCGGCTTCATTTCCGGGAAAAAAAGCATAGAACCGCTGGTGGTAAATACCAGGGAAATATTTTTCGACCAGGTAAACGATTATGCTGCAGATTTTAAAGATGTGCAGGGACAGGAAAATATAAAACGTGCTTTGGAAATTGCGGCTGCTGGAGGTCATAACGTAATAATGATCGGTCCACCCGGGGCAGGCAAGACAATGCTTGCCAAAAGACTTCCATCCATTTTACCGCCTTTGAATCTTCATGAAGCCCTGGAGACGACCAAGATTCATTCCGTGGCAGGGAAGTTAGGCGCCAATGCAACACTGATCTCGAACCGTCCTTTCCGCTCCCCTCACCATACCATATCCGATGTAGCACTGGTAGGAGGTGGAGGATTTCCACAACCAGGTGAGATTTCACTTGCCCACAATGGTGTGCTGTTTCTGGATGAACTGCCTGAGTTTAAAAGATCCGTCCTGGAAGTAATGAGGCAACCGCTTGAAGAAAGAAGGGTATCGATCTCAAGGGCAAAATTCTCTATCGATTACCCTGCGAATTTTATGCTTGTCGCTTCCATGAACCCATGTCCTTGCGGATTTTATAATCATCCTGAAAAGGAATGTGTTTGTGCACCGGGTCAGGTTCAAAGATACCTGAATAAAATCAGTGGCCCGCTGCTGGACCGTATCGATCTGCATGTAGAAGTAACTCCCGTAACCTTCGACGAGATGACGACTATCCGAAAGAATGAAACAAGCAGTGATATCAGAGAAAGAGTAATTAAAGCAAGAGAAAGGCAAATGGCAAGATTCAAAAATGAAAAAAACATCTATTCAAACTCGATGATGCCTCCCCCGATGGTAAAAAAAGTTTGTGAGATCAATCAGGCTGGAAGAACCTTGCTTAAAACAGCCATAGAGAAACTGGGTTTATCGGCAAGGGCTTATGACAGGATCTTAAAAGTGAGCCGTACGATTGCTGATTTGAATAAAGCCGATGAAATTTTAATCGAACATCTGGCGGAGGCAATCCAATATCGAAGTCTTGATCGGGAAGGATGGGTAGCCTAAATGATGTTGCGTATCTCCATAACCTTTACAATTGTTTCCAGAATTTCCTTTTCCGTCATGGTTTTATAATTAAAAACGATGTCAAAAATACTGTTATCCGGCTTTTTCCCTTCAAAAAATTCACGCAGATTATCTCGTTTTGCATCTATTTCCTTTGTTTTCTTCTCAGCCTGTCGAAGAGGTAAATGATACCGCTCGCTTACCTCATGCACCCGCCATTCATAGGGTGCAACCAGACGGATATGAAGGGAGTTTTTAATATTCCTGGTTAATGAAACACCACCCCGGCCAACGATAATTACCCTTCCTTTTTTGGCAAATTCAAGAATTACCTCTGCCAGGGTTTTTTTAACCTTGTCATCCCCCGGATAAAATTTATTTGATAAAGACCAGATCAGGTCATCCATCACTCCACGGTCTCCGGCATTGACAAGATCCTTTACCGTGTGCCTGTTCATTTTTAATTCCTTGGCTGACTCTTCGAGTATTTCTTTACTGATCCAGCGCCATTGATGTTTTTTATTCGCCCTGAATAACAAATTGTTGAGTTTGATGGATAAATCCTGGGCTACAATTTTAGCAGGGCATCCATATTCCCTTGAAATGGTTACTACAGGACCGAAATGTTCAATATCCGGAAGAACCGTTTTCGTTTCCATCCGGGTTCGCATGTAATCTGTTAATATATTCTTCATAGGATATTAGTATTGCCTTACATTTAATATAACAAAATAAATCAAATAAATAATCCCCGGTTATAATATAATCAGGTGATTTTTCGATATCTCCAAACGGCAAATGCATTGATCGACACAGCAAATCCCGAAATGATAAAAAAATGCATTTTCACATCCTTCAGACCTGATCCTTTTAACATCACCATTCGAATGACTTCCATAAAATAACGAAGGGGATTCAGTAAGGTAAGTTTTTGTGCCCAGGTAGGCATATTTTCTATTGCAGTAAACAGACCACTCATCAGAATAAATACAACCAGGAAAAACCAGGATAAAAACATGGCTTGCTGCTGTGTGTCTGTCATGGTTGAAATGAAAAGACCTGCACCAAGTATGGCAAATAGAAACACAGCGGTAAAACTGTATAATAAAAATAAACTTCCGATGATCGGTACATGAAATACTACTTTGGCAAAGATCAAGCCGATAGTGAAAATAAATAATCCTAATATCCAGAAAGGCAACAGTTTACCAATTATAAAATGATGTTTTTTTATAGGGGTTACATTAATTTGTTCAATCGTACCCAGTTCCTTTTCACGAACGACATTCATGGAAGAAAGAAACCCGCCAATAATGGTGACCAGCAGAACCAATAATCCCGGAACCATATAGGTCTGATAATCCAGTCTTTCGTTATACCAGTTTGAAAATGGGATATTAGCCTGTTTTGGCATATCAATGAGTATTTCGGGATTAGCCGCCATCGTAGTTTCCTTAATGATTTCTTTCGTAAATTCTTGAATGATATTTTGAGAATAGTTGATAGCAACCCCTGCCTTCATCCCATCGATCGAATTCACTTTCAGAAATATCTTAGCAATTCCATCACGCTGAATGGATTTTTCAAAATCATGCGGAATTTCACAGATTATATCGGTATTATTTTTCTCCAGAACTTCTTCAGCTTTTTCTCTGCTGGTTGATTCTCCAATGGTTATGAAGTAATCGGAATGCGAAAATTTGTTTTTCAGTCTTTGTGATAAGGTGGAATAGTCAAAGTCATTAAAGTATATCTTAAGATTATGGATCTCATAAGTCATTGCATTCGACAAGATCAGCAGTTGGACCATGGGAGCAATAAAAATTATAGGAAGCATGGCCTTATTCCTGAAAATTTGCTTGAACTCTTTTTGAAGCATGTATAATAATACTCGCATTTCTTATGACAACCTTATTTTAAACTTTTGTAAACTCACGACAATAAAAAAAATCGCAAAGCCAGCCAGGATCAACGTTTCCTTCCATATTAATTCAATGCCGGATCCCTTTAACATGATGTTTTTTAAAATGACAATAAACCACCGGGCTGGAATTATATAGGATATCCATTGAAGTATTTTGGGCATATTTTCGAGGGGAAAAATAAATCCGGATAATATGATTGTTGGAAGCATTAAACCAAGTAATGAAAGCATTAAGGCCACTTGTTGCGTTTCGGATATAGTTGAGATCAAAATTCCAAGAGCTAAAGCCACGATGATAAATAAGAGAAATTCTAATAATAATAATGTCAAACTTCCAATAACCGGAACTTCAAATACAAAATATCCTAATATTAAGACGATGATGGAAATCGAAAAAGAAAGGAAAATGTAAGGGATGACTTTGGCGATGATGATCTGAATCGGCTTCATAGGTGATGCTAGTAAAATTTCCATTGTACCCATTTCTTTTTCTTTGGTAATGGAAATGGAAGTCATCATAGCAGTAACGAGCATCAGGATGATGGTGATCAATCCCGGGACAAACAGGAATACTCCCTTTAAATTCTGATTGTACCTGAATCTGATTTCCGGTATGATCCTTACAACTGATTTGGGAAGAGGATCCTGTGAAAGGACAAAATCCTGAAAGATAGAAGTCACATAATTAATCAGCGTATTCGCCGTATTGGGATCCGTTGCATCCGCGATGATCTGAATGGAAGCCTGGTTATATTTTAACATATTCTGACTGAAATCCTCATCATATATCAGGACAACCTTTACCCTTCCTTCCTGGAATACGGGCTCGATTTCTTCGGGTTTATTGAGGTATTTATCCAGTATAAAATATCCGGATGACAATAATTTTTCATTCAGGCGACTGGTGGTGTAATCCTTTGACGGATCCAGGATCGCGATATGGGCATCTTTTATTTCATTGGTTATGGCAAATCCAAATAACATAATCTGGGCGATGGGCATGCCAAAAAGAATGATCATCGTACGGTAATCACGCAGGATATGATAAAATTCCTTTTTTACAAATGCATAAAATCTTTTCATGGTTATCCTCTCGCCAGTTTAAGAAATACATCATTCATGCTTTCCACATTATAATCGGTCTTAAGTTGGGATGGTTTCCCAAGGGCCTCGATCCGTCCATTCACCATCATGGAGATCCGGTCACAATATTCTGCTTCATCCATATAGTGAGTTGTAACAAAGATGGTAACACCCGAATGAGCTGCTTCATTAATCAGATCCCAGAATTGACGTCTAGTGATTGGATCAACTCCTCCGGTCGGCTCGTCCAGAAAAACAATATCCGGGCTATGGATGATGGCGACGGAAAAGGCCAGTTTTTGCCTCCAGCCCAGCGGAAGGGAGGATATAAGCTTATTCTCAAAATCACCAAGGCCAAGTTTATCTGTGAGTTCATCCCGTTTTTCTATTATGTCTTTTTTTTGCAAGCCATATATCCCAGCATAAAAGGTTATATTTTCCGCCACCGTCAAGTCTTCATACAATGAAAATTTCTGGCTCATGTAACCGATCCGTTTTTTGATCTTTTCTCTTTCAGTAAAAATATCCAGACCCGCCACAGAACCTTGCCCACTCGTGGGATAAAGCAATCCGCAAAACATTTTGATGGCAGTCGTTTTTCCAGCACCATTCGCTCCCAAAAATCCGAATATTTCGCCACGCTTAACCTCAAATGAGATCCTGTTGACCGCTGTAAAGTCTCCGAATTTTTTTGTCAGATCGCGCGCCGTGATTATTTCTTCTATCACTTTAATTCTGTTTTAAAAGTTCCATAAAACAATCCTCCACGGTAGGTTCTATTTGTTCCAGTTTAAATTCCGGCAGATTCAGCTCCCGTAACATTTTTTCAAGCTGGTCGGCAGTTATATCCAAACGATCATCTACATAGTGAATCTCATCGCCAAATGAAAATACAGAATGTGTGTTACCGGCATTTTTTAGTCGTTGGAGTATATCGAATTTATCTTCGGATTGTATGGCAAAAAGGCGATTAGGGTATTCCGATCGTAACTTCTCGGGCGTATTGATGCTGAGTATCATACCGTTCTGTATCAGCCCAATGCGGTCACATAAATTGGCCTCATCCATGTAAGGGGTAGAGACCAGGATCGTGATGCCATGGTCTTTAAGATTTCGCAACATATCCCAGAATTCTTTCCTTGATACCGGATCAACTCCCGTGGTAGGTTCATCCAGGAACAGTATTTCCGGGCGGTGGATCAAAGCACAGGATAATGCCAGTTTTTGTTTCATGCCTCCGGATAGATTACCTGCTTTTCTTTTTTTAAACGGTTCAATCTGGGAATAAATGCCTTTAACCAGATCGTAGTTCTCTTCTATGGAGGTGCCAAAAATTGCGGCAAAGAGTGAAAGATTTTCCTCCACACTCAGATCCTGATATAAGGAGAATCGTCCCGGCATGTATCCTATGATTTTTCTTATCTTTTTAAAATCCCTGACCACATCTAAATCCAGTACGGTTGCTTTTCCCTGGTCGGGTAAGAGGAGTGTGGTCAGGATCCTGAATAGGGACGTTTTACCGGCCCCGTCCGGACCAATCAATCCGAAGATTTCCTTATCTCGAATTTCCAGATTGATGTTCCTAAGTGCCTCAATAGGACCGTAATTTTTGTATAGATCTTTTATGATGATTGCCGGATTCATAACGATGCATTAAATATTACCTCCCCGGGCATTCCAATTTTAATGTGGCCGTCGTTATTCACCCTGATTTTTATCGCATAGACGAGGTTTACCCTCTCTTCTTTTGTCTGGACGATTTTTGGAGTAAATTCTGCTTTTTCAGCAATCCAACTAATGACGCCATCGTATGATTTGTATTCGGTCCTATTTTTATCGATCATAACTTTTACCTTTTGCCCTATTTTAATGTCATCCAACTGATCACCACTGATGTAGGCCCGGAGTATCATTTCATTTATATCCGCTATCCTGTACAGGGGTTTGCCATAAACCACAATTTCGCTTTCCTCTGCATATTTAGTTAAAACAGTACCAGATGTCGGATTAAAGATAATTGCCCGATTGATCTGATCATTGATTTCTTCGATCTGATATTGCAGCGGCAATATTTCGCTCAGTAGGCCTTCATTATTGGTTTGCAGCCGTTCCCGGTTGGCCCTTATCTCACTGTTGATCACATCCTGTTCTCCCATAATATCATCCACCTGTTTCTGAGTAGCGGCCCCATCCTTGTAGAGGCTGTTAACCCTGTTTATTTCCCTTTCAAGATTACTTTTACGTTCGATTAAAACATTGATCTGTGAGGGGATATCAATTGTTTTTTTGCTCAGAGAAATAATTTTTGCCTGTAGTTGTTTTTTTTTCAGATGTAAGGGTAAGGTATCTATAAGGCCTATTTTCTGACCTGATGACAATAGATCACCCTCATCGATGTCAAAATCAAGTAGCTTCCCATTGGATTCCGAAGAAATTAATATTTCGGTCGCCTCAAAATTTCCATAGGCATCGGATTGGTCATTCCCAAGATTGCAGGCCTGGGTCAGAAGCAGGATGGATATACCTAAAAACAAGTATGTTTTATTCATGATCTCTTTAGTTTAAAATTCGTATCCGGTTGATGTATAAATATTTACAAACGCATTTGAAAGCTGCATTTCATGAAGTGCCTTCTTGATTTCCGCTTCCGTGAGTGCGTTCAATTCCGTTAAATATTCCGTTGACGTAATCACTCCATTCTGAAATTCAGAAAAAGAGGTTTGAACGATTCTCTCCTGGAGTGCAATGATTTCCAGGTCTTTTTCAATGACATTCTTCAGTTTGTTTATTTCTGCGTACATCCTTGCAAGTCCAATACCGATATTTCTGTTGAAATCAGATTCACGTGAAGTAATCATGTCCTGCTGAAGATTATAGACCTGTTTTTTCCTGGAAACATTTCCCCAATCGTATAGGGTCCAGTTTAATCGAACACCTAAAATATAATAGGTGGACGGGTCTACTTCAAAGAAATTCATGGGATTGGGCTGGCCGATTCCACCCTGTGCAAAGGCGGATATCCGGGGAGTCCTTTCCACATTGGTTATGGACCTCTGAGATTCGAGAAGGGATCGCTGTGCTCGGAATAGTTCATTTTCCGGTCGTTGAATTTCAGGTTGTTCTTCAACAGCTTCAAAATCGGGAACCAATAAAACCGTGTTGCTTAATACCGGACGTCCAATCCATTCCGATAACATCTCCTGGAATGCAATTCTATCCGACTCAGAGGATATAATATCCTGTTGAAGAGTTAATATCTGCTTTTCAATCTGAAAAAGGTTGCTTTCAAGCATACTTCCGTTTTCAACACGGGCTTCTACTAATTTTTTCTGATTACGTAAGTTTTCAAGAGTCGTATTTAATATTTTTATTCTTTCCTGGAGATGAAGTATGGAAAAAAATAGTTCATTGATCGTATTGTGTATCGAATAAAGTTGTGTTTCCAGTTCTGCTTCACTTACCCTGTATTTCGACTGTTCAAGTTTTTTAGAATTACTGGTTACCCCTCCGTCATAAATAGGTTGACTGATGTCCAGACTAACCTGAAACTGTTCTTTTGGAATTTTCGGATAGTCCTGGATCATCCCTGTACCCGGGATGGAAATTACTTCAGATTGATAGGAAGCCTTGCCATTCAGTGAAAGGGAGGGTAAATAATTGGTCCGGTGATTCTGAAGATTCAGGTCGTGGATATTTATATTAAGAAGTTCCAATTGTTTAAGGGGGCTCAATTCCTTTGCCTTATCGTAACAATACAAAATATGCAGCGTGTCGGACTGGGAAAGGGCCGGTTGCGTCAGTAGGATAACCCATATCAAATACGTATATTTTTTCTTAACCATATTTTTAACTTTTTGGTCAATTTTTGATTTTTATCCAATTCATAATGGTCTCTGGGATCACTTTTTTACGTTGATCGATAAATTGATGCCAATCTTCTTCATCGATACCAAGATTTTTTTGTATAATTATTTTTGCTGCAAAAGGAAAGACCGTCATCCCCAGGATGTTGATGATAAAATGTTTGACATCGACTTGAATGATAAGGCCTTTTTCATGATCTTCCCGCAATTGTTTTTCAAGTTTCTGATAATCCAGGAAGGCTCCGAAATCCATGTGCTTCAGGATCCGATCCGGATTTGTTCCGATCTCATTCATGATGAATAATGGCATTTTTGGGAACTTTTTAATAAGTTCTATATAACTGTCGACAAACTTCCAGACCTTAACCTCCAATGGAATTTCCTCATTAAAAAGGGTTATAAGTGCCGGGCCAATCTGTCGTATCGTATTATGGAAGATGGCAGCAAATAATTTCTCTTTACTCCTGAAATAATAATGGAGCAATGCTTTATTAATCCCGGCATGGTTGGCAATCTCCTGCATCCTTGCTCCTTCGAATCCTTTTTGGATGAAAATTTCCCTGGCGGATTCGAGTAATTTATCCTCGGTATTTTTTGGATTAACCATTTGATTTAACTAAACGGTTAAATATAAACAAAAGTTTATATAAACTCAAATTATTTTATTTTTTTCCTGATACGTGAATGGAATGAATCACTTTTCGTCGATAACCGGTCGGGATTGAATTTTCTTAACAGTAAATAGACTCTAAAATTCGACTCGGAATAAGTAGGAACATGTTAAGCATCTTCATTGGTTTAATTATGTACAGGGGGATCGTCTCCAATACGGCATCTGATTTTTTTTCATTATGCCCTTAAATGAATTTTTAATTTCGGTTAAGAATTAAAATAAATAACAGGTATTGCTTTTATAGAAACTGATAAAATGTTATTTTAAATAGAATAAGTTAGGTTTTTCGGTTTTCGATGGCAAAATTGAAATATAAGTTGTAAACTTAAGTTCCTAATTTACTTTTCATTGGACAATTAATATAACCTTTAACTTTTAATTATTTTTTATGGATAACAATAAAAAAACCCTCGGGAATAAATTAAATCTTACCAGAAGAAAGTTTGTGAAAGGTACAGCTTTGACAGCTTCTGCGTTTACGATCGTGCCTCGCCACGTATTGGGAGGAGTTGGTTACAAAGCTCCCAGTGATACTCTTAACATAGCCGGTGTAGGAGTTGGCGGGATGGGTTTTGCCAATCTGAAGCAATTGACAACAGAAAATATAGTGGCATTATGTGATGTGGACTGGAAGTATGCAAAACCCTGTTTTGACGCGTTCCCGGGTGCGAAAAAATACTGGGATTGGCGTAAAATGTATGATGAAATGGGAAATGATTTTGATGCAGTGGTAGTGGCCACCGCTGATCATACCCATGCTATTGTGGCGGCTCATGCCATGACAATGGGTAAGCATGTTTACGTACAAAAGCCCCTCACACATTCTGTATATGAGTCAAGATTATTAACCAAACTCGCCAAGAAATACAAAGTAGCTACACAGATGGGCAACCAGGGAGCTTCAGGTGAGGGAGTGGCTGAAGCGTGTGAATTGATCTGGAATGGCGAGATAGGAGAAGTAACGCGCGTTGATTCCTTTACGGACCGTCCGATTTGGCCACAGGGTTTGAATGTGCCTGAGCAGGGGCAATGGGTTCCCGATACATTAAACTGGGACCTTTTCATTGGGCCTGCCAAAATGCGTCCCTACAACGAATTATACCACCCCTGGAACTGGCGTGGTTGGTGGGATTATGGAACCGGCGCCTTGGGTGATATGGCCTGTCATATTCTTCATCCTGTCTTTGAAGGTCTGAAACTGGGATATCCAACTAAAGCGCAGGGTAGTTCTACGCTTCTGCTGACTGATTGTGCTCCTTCCGCCCAGGCTGTAAAACTCACTTTCCCGGAGAGGCCAAAGGTCGGTAAAGCTAAAATGCCTGAAGTAGAGGTCAACTGGTACGATGGCGGAATCAAACCGATGATGCCGGAAAATTGGCCAGCCGGGAAAAACATGAATAATTCGGGTGGAGCTTCTGTTTTCTATGGTACCAAAGACATCCTTCATGTCGGGTGTTATGGCCGTACACCTTGGTTGTTATCCGGAAGAAAGCCTGAGGTACCCAAGACAGAAAGACGGGTTGAATTAAGTCATGAAATGGATTGGGTCCGGGCTTGTAAGGAAAGTCCGGATAACCGCGTACCTTGTACCTCCGATTTTGCCGAAGCAGGGCCTTTCAATGAAATGGTTGTTATGGGTGTATTAGCGGTCAGGTTACAGGGACTTAACAAGGAACTGGAATGGGATGGTGAAAATATGAGGTTTACAAATATCAGTGATAATGACAACGTAAAGATTGTCATCAAAGATGGATTTACTATTCACGACGGCCATCCGACTTTTAACAAAGACTGGACGGATCCCATGACGGCTACCGACTTTTCTCAGGAATTGATCAAACATACGTACAGGGATGGATGGTCATTGCCCGATATGCCAAGTTAACAAACATTTATTCAATAACCCGTTCATTTACCATCCTCAGGCCTGGATCATATGGAAGGAGAGGATGGTGAATGAATATTAATCATTTTTTTTATGAAAAAAGACAAACAACCAACCGGTAAAAAAATGAATTTCAGCAGGAGAGGGTTTGTAAAAGGTACGGCTCTGGCCGCTTCTGCATTTACCATCGTTCCCCGGTATGTGCTGGGAGGTAAAGGTTACCGGGCTCCAAGCGATGTATTGAATGTGGTCGGTGTGGGTGTTGGTGGGATGGGGCGTTCCAACCTTCGTAATATGGTTAAAACAGGAGAAGCGAAGGTGGTCGGCTTATGTGATGTGGATTGGACCTACGCGGAAAGATGCTTCGCGGATTATCCGGGAGCAAAAAAATATTATGATTTCCGGATGATGTATGAGGATATGGCCAATGATTTTGATGCCGTTATGATCGCTACTCCGGATCATATTCATGCAGTTGCAGCTGCATTAGCCATGAAAATGAAGAAACATGCCTATATTCAGAAACCTTTGACGCATTCGGTATGGGAATCCAGGAGATTGAGACAGATAGCGGATGAAGAAGGCGTTGTAACCCAAATGGGAAACCAGGGAAACAGCGGAGAAGGAATCAGAAAGGTTTGTGAATGGATCTGGAATGGGGATCTCGGTTCAATCACCGAAGTGCATGCATGGACCAACAGACCCATCTGGCCGCAGGGTCTTGAAAGGCCAACCGAGAAAGCAAAAGTTCCCAAAACGCTACGATGGGACCTTTTCCTGGGACCGGCACCGGATCGTCCCTACCACCCCGCGTATACGCCATGGAACTGGAGAGCTTGGTGGGACTTTGGTACCGGCGCATTAGGAGATATGGCCTGTCATATAATGGATCCTGCATTTAAAGCGATGAATTATGGACATCCGATTGCTGTGGAAGCTTCTTCGACCCAGGTAAATACCGAAAGTGCTCCCATCGCTGAGAAAGTGACTTATTATTTTCCGGAAAGGGAAAACCTTCCCAAAGTTGCGTACCCGGCATGTACCTTTACTTGGTGGGACGGGGGAATGATGCCGGATCGTCCGGAAGGATTGGATGACGGAAAAATGATGGGCGATTGGGGAGGTGGAAATATGTTTATAGGCTCAAAAGGTATTCTACTATGTTCGACGTATGGGGCCAATCCATATATTCTCGGCAAACCGGATTATCCTGCGGCGCCTAAGATTCTACGAAGGCCAGAAGAAGATACAGGCCTGAAATGGAATGAAGGAGCACATGAAATTGATTGGATTCATGCCATATTTAAAAATGATCCGAAAATGCCTAGTTCCAACCTGAGTTACGCCGGTCCACTTAATGAGGTGGTCGTAATGGGTAATCTGGGCGTACGTCTGCAGGATCTGAGACGTAAGCTGATGTGGGATGGTGAAAATATGAAGCTCACTAATATTGGGTCCGGTGATGAAATCCGAGTTGTAACATCCGATAGGTTTACTGTGGTTGACGGAGATCCTAAATTCGATACCCAGTATGCAACAATGAATGCAAAACAAGCTGCTGAGGAATATGTAAAACATACCTATAAGGAAGAATGGCAAGGCATCCTATAATCAAATAAATTTCCATTCTGTATAAATGAGTAAGGGAATTCTCTTACTCATTTTTTTATTCTGTGCGGAAATATCAGAGTAGAATCTTCTTTATTTCCAGGCACTGTTAATTTCTCAGGCGAGGTTGTTTTCAGTTTCTATCCAGCATTTGAAAATCGAAGATCCATATGTCATCTGCCTGTAATGACTAATGCCACGGGATAAGGTTTGACTGAAACAAATCCGATCAGGTAAATATTTGTTATGTTATCAATATCAGAAGACATATATTTGAGAGGCCGATCGATTTCGACTAATAGATAGAGATTTAGAGGATCATCAGTAATTTTGAACTTATGGATTTACTATTGTTGAGTAATTCAACCAATGTAGGCGAAGATTATTTGTCCTATTCAAAAGGGATAATCAGGGAGTTTTTGCACAGGCATGAGCAAAATATAATTTTCATTCCCTATGCGGGCGTTACGATCGACTGGGATGAATATACGGTTCGAGTAAACGAAGCATTGAATGATTGCGGAATCAGCGTAAATTCAATACATAAAAGTAAAGAACCCTTGAAGGCTATCGATCGGGCGAGCGCAATAATTATAGGAGGTGGAAATTCCTTTCAGCTGTTAAATCTTCTCTATGAATATAAGCTGCTTTACCTAATCCGGGAAAAGGTATTGGAAGGAATGCCTTTTATAGGATGGAGTGCCGGAGCGAATATGGCCTGCCCTACGTTAAAAACAACCAACGATATGCCGATCGTCGAGCCTGCTTCATTTCAAGCCCTGGGACTGGTTGACTTTCAAATCAATCCGCATTATACAGAAGAAACGCTTCCCACACATGGAGGTGAAAGCAGGCCCATGAGAATTGAAGAATATATCAAAACCAACCCGGGATCTATTGTTTTGGGATTACCTGAAGGTATGATCATTCGAAAATACAATGATACCTTCCGGTTAATAGGTGAAAAAGGCTGTAAAGTATTTAAATTTGGAATGGCATCCCGGTGGATCCAAACCGATCATGAGTTGAATGAATTCCTTCATAACAATTCTTCAAATGAGGATATTGATTGCACCTGATTCATTTAAAGAATCGCTGAAAGCAAGTGATGTATCTAAATACATTGAAGAGGGGATTCATATGGCACTTCCCGAAACGGTTTGTATCCGAATCCCCTTGGCCGATGGAGGAGAAGGAACTGTGGATGCCCTGGTGAATGCCACGGAGGGCACGATAGAATACGTAAAGGTAATGGACCCTTTGATGAGAGAAATTAAAAGTTTTTACGGGATCCTTGGAGACGGGAATACAGGTGTGATCGAAATGGCCGCTGCGTCCGGTATCGAATTACTGAAAAAAAATGAACGCGATCCAATGAAAACCACTTCCTTTGGTACGGGACAGCTTATCAGGGCCGCAGCAAATAAAGGATGTGATACGCTTATCATAGGAATTGGGGGAAGTGCAACCAATGATGGCGGAACCGGGATGGCCCAGGCACTCGATATTGATTTGCTGGATAGTCACAGGAAACCGATCGGAGTAGGTGGCGGGACTTTAAGTGATCTGAAATTTATTGAAGATTCGAGACTTGACGAACGGATAAAAAACATCCGGATCGTTGTGGCTTCCGATGTAGAAAATCCACTTTGTGGAGTAAATGGAGCATCCCGTGTATACGGTCCACAGAAAGGAGCTACGGAAGAAATGATAAACATCCTTGATCACAACCTGAATCATCTTGGCGATATGCTGGAAAAAAAGTATAATAAAAGGATCAAAAAGCTTCCGGGATCAGGTGCAGCCGGAGGAATGGGTGCCGGATTGGTTGCCTTTTTAAATGCAGAATTAAAACCCGGGTTCGAAATAATAAAAGAATTAACCAACCTTGAAAAGGTAATCGAAAAAGTAGATCTCGTAATCACAGGGGAAGGAAAAATGGACGAACAAACCAGGTTTGGTAAAACCCCTTATGGTGTTGAAGTTAGAGGAGATACCGTGGGAACTGGTGATAGTTTTTATACCTACAAATTTTGTGCAAGAGCAGTTGCAAAGAAATATGGAATGCTTGCAACATTTATGCCAAAACCAATGTTTGGTGACAATGGA
>Ga0209536_100005288_pt1 | contig 20119 bp, 15 predicted proteins | sample DeeMarSeWOR28_12_FD_187461 | JGI IMG/M metagenome (GOLD analysis project Ga0209536, IMG submission 187461) | Marine sediment microbial communities from White Oak River estuary, North Carolina - WOR-2-8_12 (SPAdes) (version 2) | ecosystem: Environmental > Aquatic > Marine > Intertidal zone >...
CCGGCCGCCTCGGTTTTCGGCACCTGGACTCCGGTGCCCTGTACCGGGCCCTGACGCTGGCCCTGCTCGAGTCGGGCACCCCCGAGTCGGACTGGGACCTGCTGAGCACGGAGGACATGAACGCGCTCGACGTGCGCGTGGCCCCTCGGGAGGGCGGATTCGACGTGCTCGTGGGCGGGCGCGCCGTGCACGAGGAGCTGCGAAGCAGGGACGTGACGTCGCGGGTCGCCCACCTCGCCCGGCTGCCGGCCTCCCGGGCGTCTCTGATGCTGCTGCAGCGGGACGCGGGAGCCTTCGGAAACCTGGTCGCCGACGGCCGCGACATGGGAACCGTCGTCTTTCCCGACGCCGACGTGAAGATCTACCTCGTGGCGGACCTCGAAGAGCGCGCGCGACGGCGCCTGCGGGACGAGGGCGTCCACGACCCGACCCCGGACGATGTGGCGAGCCAGGTTAAGGCGATCGGGGAGCGCGACCGTACGGACTCGGAGCGGGAGCACTCGCCGCTTCGCAAGCCGGAGGACGCCCACCTGATCGACACCACGCGGCTGACCTTCGAAGAGCAGGTCGACGCGATCGTGGCGCTCGTGGAGGACCTGGGGGAGCGGGGAGAGGATCACGCCGGTCCGCGTTGACGCTGATTTCGCCCGGTTCTACGTTTCTCTGCTACCGAGCGGCCGCACGAGGCGGTCGCTTTTCGTTCACCCGAACCCGGCGCCAGAAGTTTCGGCGTCGGCCCAACGCGCGCTCCGCACTCGCGTGAGCCCGAGAGATTCATGACCGACAAAGAGAATCCCACTCCCGACGCCGAATCCGAGATCACGGACGCCGGTGCCGATGCAGCCCCCGAAGATTCCTCCGACACCGAGGAGGAAGGCGTCTTCGTCGACGCGCTCACGGGCGAGGTGGTGACCCTCAGCGCCGAGGAAGTGGCCGCCGAGGAAGCAGCCGAGAAGGCCGCGGCAACGGCCGTCATGGACGTCCCCGAGGGAATTTCCCCCGAGCTGATCTTCGATCCCTACGGCGAAGAGGTCCTGTCGACCTCCAAGGAGGAGTTCGAGGCGCTCCTGGAGCAGTTCAGCGGCGGCTTCCAGGCCTTCCGGGAAGGGGAGATCGTAAACGCCACCGTCCTGCGCGTGACCGACGCCTCGGTCATCCTCGAGTTCGGCTTCAAGAGCGAAGGCTCGGTCGCGCTCGACGAGTTCAAGGACGCTCCGACCGAGGGCGAGGAGGTCGAGGTCCTTCTGGAGAGCCTCGAAGACGACGACGGCGTCGTCGTGCTCTCCAAGAAGAAGGCCGACTTCCTCCGCGTCTGGGAGAAGATCCGCGAAGCGCACGAGGCGGACCGGCCCGTCAAGGGAATGCTGGTCCGGAAGATCAAGGGCGGCGTGACGGTCGACCTCATGGGCGTCGACGCCTTCCTGCCGGGATCGCAGATCGCGCTGCGCCGGGTCCCCAACATCGAGGACCTGATCGGCGAGACGTACCGCTTCAAGATCATCAAGCTCAACAAGCGGCGCCGGAACATCGTGGTGTCGCGGCGCGTCATCCTCGAGGCCGAGCGCGAGACGAAGCGCGAGACGCTCGTCAAGGAGCTCCTGGTCGGTCAGGTGCGCGAAGGCGTGGTCAAGAACATCACCGACTTCGGCGCCTTCATCGACCTCGGCGGGCTCGACGGGCTCCTCCACATCACCGACATGTCGTGGGGACGAGTGGGGCACCCGTCCGAGGTCGTGGAGATCGGTCAGAAGATCGACGTCAAGGTTCTGGACATCGACTGGAACCGCGAGCGCATCTCGCTGGGTCTGAAGCAGCTGCTCCCATACCCGTGGACGGACATCGACAAGAAGTACCCCGTCGGCTCCCGGGTTCGTGGCCGCGTCGTTTCGATCACCAACTACGGCGCGTTCGTGGAGCTCGAGAAGGGCGTCGAGGGGCTGGTGCACATCTCGGAGATGTCCTGGACGCGCAACGTCCGGCATCCCTCGAAGGTCGTCTCGATCGGCGAGGACATCGAGGCGGTGGTCCTGAAGGTGGATCCGAACGACGAGAAGATCTCGCTCGGCATGAAGCAGATCGAGGAGGATCCGTGGCTGGCGCTGCCGGTGAAGTACCCGACGGGTACCCGGCTCACCGGAACGGTCCGCAACCTCACGTCGTTCGGCGCGTTCGTGGAGATCGAGCCCGGCATCGACGGCCTCGTGCACGTCTCGGACATGAGCTGGACACGTCGCGTCGAGCACCCGTCCGAGATCGTCCGGAAGAGCGAGGAGCTGGAGGTGATGGTCCTCGACGTCGACGCCGAGAACAAGCGGATCAGCCTCGGAATCAAGCAGCTCCAGGACGATCCGTGGCCGGTCATCTCGGAGCGGCTGGCGCCGGGCGTGGAGCAGGACGGCTCCGTGGTCCGCGTTCAGGAGCAGGGGATCGTGGTCGATCTCGGCGACGACATCGAGGGCTTCGTCCCGGTGTCGCATTCGGGCGTCGACGATCCGGAGCGCCTCGAGGAGCACTACGGCGTGGCTGATACCGTGTCGCTCCGCGTGATCGAGTCCGACGCGGTCAACCGGAGGATCGTGCTCGAGGTGAGCGAGGTCCCGCCGCGGAAGTCGAAGGAGGAGATCGAGGAGGCGCGCATCCGAGCAGCCGAGGCAGCGGCAGCGGCGGCGGCGGCCGCGTCGGCGGCCGAAGCCGACGACGACGACGAGTTCATCAAGCCGAAGGCATCTTCCCGGCCGGTGGAGCCCGGCGAGGGTCTTCCCGCGGCGGCGGCAGCCGCCCCGAAGGCCTCGGAGGGTGAGGCGGAGGCAGCCGAGGCCGAGTCGGGGACCGAAGAGGCTCCGGTGGCCGAGGCCGAAGAGGCTCCCGCGGCCGAAGCCGAGGAAGAGGCCGAAGGTGCTGAGGCCTCGGAAGAGGACGAGGCCGAAAAGGAAGCGTAGCAGGAGATGACGCGAATACCTCCGTTCCAGGGGTTTTCGATGCACGTTGAGTCAAGGACCGCCCGGGCGCGCTTCGCGTCCGGGCGTTTCCTCGTGTTGTTGGCGCTCGGGGCGTGTCAGAGCGGTGGTGCGGGCACGCCCGGAGCCGGGGACGGGCAGCCCGGCGCGATCGCCCCGCCCGTGGTGATCGTCTCGCCCGGTCCGATCTCGGACGACGAGGAGCGGGAGGCTCAGGCGCTTCTGGCGTCGGCCCGGGCTTCGTTCGAGGCGCGCCGCCTCTTCGAGGCGCTTCGAACCACGGAGGACCTGCTGACGCGCTTCCCGGCGTCCCGGGTCTCCGGGGACGCGCTTCGCCTCACGGCCGAGGCCGAGGTCGAGGCGGGTCGCCTCGATCGAGGGGAGGAGGCGGCCGTCCGATACCTCGGCCTGCTCGGGCCGGGCGATGCTCGGGCGACGGGCATGAGGCTCGTCCAGGCGCGGGCTCGTGCCGGGAATCCGGTCGGTCAGCTCGAGGTGCTGCTGCGCATCGACGGGACGGCGAACTCGGAAGAGCTCGCCACCGCGGAGGTGCTGGCGCGCGAGGCGGCCGACTCTCTGGGGTACGAGGAGTTGAGGCGTGTGGTCGACGAAGCCGGAAGCCCGCCCGGGCCGCTGGCACCCGTCGTCGATGCGCGCCTCGCCGTGGCCCTCCTCGAGATGGGCGAGGAGGTGGACGCGAACGTCTACGCCCAGCGTTCCATCGACGGTGGGGCCCGAGGCGAGGATCTCGCGTGGGCCGAGGGCGTGCTTCGCGGCGAGCTTCCCGAGGGACGGGAGCGGGTGACCACCTTCAGCGTGGGCCTCGTGCTGCCCTCCGGCGGTCCGCCCGCGCTCTCCGAGTTCGCCGCGCTCGTTCAGGAGGGGGTCGAGGTCGCGGTCGCCACGGTGCTGGGCCCGGAGTACACGGTGACCGTGCTCACCCGGGACGACGAGGGCGACCCGCAGCTGACCGCCCAGGCGATCGCGGAGCTGGAGGCCGAAGGCGTGGTGGGCGTCATCGGGATGCTCCAGGACGAGGTCCTGATGTCAGCGGGGCAGGCGCGCAGCGCCACGATCCCGCTCGTGTCGCCGACCGCGCGCAGCGCCGCACGGGCCGGTGAGGGCGTCTACTCCCTTGAGGGAGCGGAGCCCTCGGCGGCGGCCTCGATCGCGCGCTATGCCGCGTCGAGGGCCTTCCAGCGCATCGCCATCGTCCACCCGCAGACCCCCGAGGCCGAGGTCGAGGCCGAGGCCTTCGAGGCCGTGGCCCGGGAGCTCGGGATGCCGGTCGTGGGCCGATTCCCCTACGAGGCGGGCGCCACCTTCTTCGAGCCGCAGATCCAGTCGGCGCGCAACGCGCTCCGGCGCGACGAGCTGGACCGGCTGGGGCTGGCCGAAGACGACACGCTCCACATGGAGGTTCTCGAGCCTGCCGCGATCTTCCTCCCGATTCCCCCGGAGGATGTGGAGTTCCTCGCGCCGCAGCTGATCCACTTCGGGCTCGACACCCTCGCGATCGAGCTGCTGGGCACGTCCGGATGGACCGATCCCGCGACGCTGGCCACCGTGGATCCGCGTCACACGACGGGCGTCGTCGCGACGGCGGCCGTCATGCCGGAAGCCGACACGGTGGGGTACGAACGCTTCCGGGCGGCCTACGAGGAGCGGTTCCAGCGCTCGCTGGTCGGCTCGGCGCCGGCCATCGGGTACGACGCCGCCCTCCTGCTGCTCGAGGCGCTCCGGCCCGGTCGGGTCGCGCCGGAGGAGCTCGGGCGCGCCATGGAACGACTCTCCGGTGTGTACGGGGCCACGGGCGTGTTCTCGATCGTGGACGGGCGCGTGGTGCGTCGGACCGAGGTCGTGCGCATCGACGACCGTCGGCCGGTCCCGGAGACGGCGGGGTGGCCCGCGCCGGAAACCGGGGCCGTGGAACGCGAACCCGGTCGGTTCTGAGCCATGTCCATTCACGAAAAGCTGGAACGACTCGAGGAGCTGGCCCGCGCCGCGGAAGAGGGCGGTGGGGCAGCGCGTCTGCAGGCGCAGCACGACCGTGGCAAGCTGTCCGCCCGCGAACGGCTCGATCTCCTGCTCGACGAGGGCTCCTTCGTCGAGCTCGACCGATTCGTGACCCACCGGTCCACGGACTTCGGGCTCGAGGAGAAGAAGATCCTCGGCGACGGCGTCGTCACCGGCTACGGTACCATCCACGGCCGGCTCGTGTACGCCTTCAGCCAGGACTTCACCGTCTTCGGGGGCTCGCTGTCGGAGGCCCACGCCGAGAAGATCGTGAAGCTCCAGGACATGGCCCTGAAGAACGGGGCTCCGATCATCGGTCTCAACGACTCCGGTGGGGCCCGGATCCAGGAGGGGGTCGTCAGCCTCGGCGGCTACGCGGACATCTTCCTGCGCAACACGATGGCGTCCGGCGTGATTCCCCAGATCAGCGTGATCCTGGGTCCGTGCGCGGGAGGCGCCGTCTACTCCCCGGCCATCACGGACTTCGTCTACATGGTGCGGGGCACGAGCTACATGTTCGTCACCGGGCCGAACGTGGTGAAGACGGTCACGCACGAGGACATCGACATGGAGGGGCTGGGCGGGGCCGACGTCCACGCCTCGAAGTCCGGGGTCGCCCACTTCGCCTGCGATTCCGAGCCGGAATGCCTCGCGTCGGTGCGTGATCTCATGGGCTTCCTGCCCCAGAACAACCAGGAGCTCGCGCCGCCGACGACCTCGTCGGACCCCCACGATCGTCGGGATGAGAAACTACTAGAGGTCGTGCCGGATAACCCGAACCACCCGTATGACATGCGAGATGTCATCCGGCGGGTCGTGGACGACGGCGAGTTCTACGAGGTCCACGAGCGCTTCGCCGGGAACATCCTCGTGGGCTTCGCGCGTCTCGGCGGCCACGCCGTGGGCGTCGTCGCCAACCAGCCCGCGGTGCTCGCGGGCGTGCTGGACATCGACTCGTCGGTGAAGGGCTCGCGCTTCGTCCGGCTCTGCGATGCCTTCAACATCCCGCTGGTCGTCTTCGAGGACGTGCCCGGCTTCCTCCCGGGCGTGGCGCAGGAGCACGGAGGCATCATCCGGCACGGTGCGAAGCTGCTCTACGCGTTCGCGGAGGCGACGGTGCCCAAGGTCACCGTGATCACGCGGAAGGCGTACGGCGGCGCATACGACGTCATGAACTCGAAGCACATTCGGGGTGACGTCAACCTGGCCTGGCCGCAGGCCGAGATCGCGGTGATGGGTCCGAAAGGCGCCGTGGAGGTCCTCTTCCGAAAGGAGATCGCGGCGGCCGACGATCCCGAGGCCGCCACCGAGGCGCGCATCGAGGAATACCGCGAGAAGTTCGCGCACCCCTACGTGGCCGCCGCGCGCGGGTACGTGGACGACGTCATCGATCCGCGCGACACGCGCCCGCGCCTCGTGTCGGCCCTCGACATGCTGCGCAACAAGCGCGACGAGAACCCGCCCCGGAAGCACGGCAACATCCCCCTGTAGCCCGACGCGGCACGCGGTCTCGGCAACCCGCTCGGCCTTCCCTCGCATCCTATCGGTCGGATGTGACGACGCGACCCGTCTTGGGAGGGACGAGAACGGATGAAGACGATGAAGCGGAGCGGCCTCGGGGCCCTCCTCGCGCTGGCGCTGGCCGTGGTACCCGCCTCGGGCCAGGACGTGGAACGGGACTGTCGGTGCGTGGACGCCGACGGAAACGAGATCGAGCGGTGCACCTGTTTCACGATGCCCGACGTACAGGGGCTGATCGCGGACATGCGGGGGTCGTTCGGGCGCCCGCGGCTCGGGGTCTCGATCGACCCGGCCCAGGCTGCCGAGCGCGACGCGGAGGGCGCACTGGTGACGGACGTCATGGAGGGGGGACCCGCGGCCGATGCGGGACTCGAGCCGGGCGACGTGATCACCCGCGTGGACGGCGTCTCGCTGACGGCCTCCATGGGGGTCGAAGCCGAAGAGGACTTCGACCTCGACTCGTCGGTCCCGGTGCAGCGACTTCTCGCCGTGACCCGCGAGCTGGAGCCCGGTGAGTCCGTGGAAGTGGAGTACCTGCGCGACGGACAGCTCCAGACCACCGTCGTGGAGGTCGAGGATCTCTCCGGCCGCTGGGGTCGGAACGCCGTGGTGGCCGCGCCGGGATGGGATCAGGAGCGCTTTCGCGAGCAGCTCCGCTCCCTGACCGACGGTGCGCGCACCTGGCACTTTCGCCGGGACGCGCCGGGTGGGTCCCGGTATCGCCTGCGCGTCGAGCCGGACGGCGGGGAGCTGCGCTTCTTCGGGCCCGGCGGCGGCGCGCAGACCTTCGGCGAGGGGCTGTATCGGGACGGACTTCGTCTGACCGAGGTCAACCCCGGGCTCGGCGCGTACTTCGGCACGGAGGAAGGCGTGCTCGTGCTCGACGTGGAACGGGGATCGCCCCTCGGACTGCAGGCCGGCGACGTGGTGCTGCGGATCGGCAGCCGCGACGTGACGTCGCCGGAGCGCTTCCGCCGAGTCCTCGCGAGCTACGGGGACGACGAGGACATCGAGTTTCATGTGCTTCGCGATGGATCCGAGATCACGGTAACGGGCCGCTTCCGCTACTGAGCGGGGCTCCCGGGGGCGCGGGGGACCGACTAGGTTCGGGGGTTTCCACCCCCACCCCCGCGCCCCTGTGATCCGCTCCGTCCTGATCGCGAACCGTGGCGAGATCGCCGTGCGCATCGTGCGCGGCGCTCGCGAGTGCGGAATCCGAAGCATCGCCGTCCACTCCGAGGCGGATCGGCTCGCGCCGCACGTGCTGGAGGCCGACGAGGCCTACGAGATCGGGCCCGCGCCCTCGGCCCAGAGCTATCTCCGCGCCGACGTTCTGATCGAGCTGGCGCGCCGGGTCGGTGCCGAGGCCATCCACCCGGGCTACGGATTCCTCGCCGAGCGGGCCGACTTCGCCCGCGCGGTGGAAGAGGCGGGGCTGATCTTCGTCGGTCCCGCCGCCGACACGATCGCCGCGATGGGGGACAAGACCGAGGCGCGGCGGCGGATGGCAGAGGCCGGGGTGCCGATCGTGCCCGGGCTGACCGAGGCGGTCGAGGACCCAGACGAGGCCGTGGAGGCGGCGCGGGAGATCGGCTTCCCGGTGCTTCTCAAGGCCTCGGCCGGTGGCGGCGGAAAGGGGATGCGCGTGGTTCGGGAGCCGTCCGAGCTCCGCCGTGCCTTCGAGGCGGCGGCGCGCGAGGCGCTGGCGGCCTTCGGAGACGGAAGCGTGTACCTGGAGCGGTACCTCGAGCGTCCCCGGCACGTGGAGATCCAGGTGCTCGGCGACGCGCACGGCAACGTCGTCCACCTGGCCGAGCGGGAGTGCTCGATCCAGCGCCGGCATCAGAAGCTGGTGGAGGAGGCACCCTCGCCGGTGCTGACGCCGGCGGAGCGCGAGCGAATGGGCGAAACCGCGGTGCGGGCGGCGCAGGCCGTGGACTACCGCGGCGCGGGCACCGTCGAGTTCCTCTACGAAGGCGGCGAGTTCTTCTTCCTGGAGATGAACACGAGGATCCAGGTCGAACACCCCGTGACCGAGCTCGTGACCGGGGTCGATCTGGTGGAGTGGCAGTTCCGGGTCGCCTCCGGTGAGCCGCTCGACTTCACCCAGGACGACGTGCGCCTCAACGGGCACGCGATCGAGTGCCGGATCACGTCGGAGGACCATCTCGGGGGCTTCCTCCCCTCGACCGGGCGAATCACGCACCTCGAGCTGCCCTCCGGGCCGGGCGTCCGGTGGGACGGGGGCATCGTCCAGGGCAGCGAAGTGTCCCTCCACTACGATCCGCTCCTCGCGAAGCTCGTCGTGCACGGCTCGAGCCGCGGGGCGGCGATCCGCCGCATGGCTCGCGCGCTCGACGAGCTGGTCATCGACGGGGTCGAGACGTGCGCGCCCTTCCACCGGCGCGTCATGGACGAGCCGGACTTCGTCTCCGGCACGTTCTCGATCCGCTACCTCGACGAGCACCCCGAGCTGCTGCAGCCCGACGAGGCCGACGAAGAGGTCGTGGCGGCGGCGCTCGCGGCGGCGCTGCTCGAGGACGACGTCCGTCGTCGGAGGTCTCCGCGCATCGGCGGATCCGAAGGCGCCGGCCTGTCCGCCTGGCAGCGGGCCGGCCGCTTCGGGCTCGGAGGGCCGTGAGCGGCGCGCCGGAGACGTTCGACGTCTCCGTGCGTGCGCTGGCGTCGGGGGGCGCCGGAGTCGCCGATCTTCCGGACGGGCGGGTCGTCTTCGTTCCCCGCACCCTTCCCGGCGAGCGTGCGCGCATCCGAATCCGCAAGGAGAGGCCGCGGTGGGCGGCGGGTGAGATGGAGACCCTCCTGGAAGCTTCTCCCCGTCGGGTGGAGCCACCGTGCCCGGTGTACGACCAGTGCGGGGGGTGCCAGCTCCAGCACGTGCCCTACGAAGAGCAGCTCGAGTGGAAGGGCCGGTTCGTGCAGGACGCCCTCACGCGAATCGCGGGCCTGGAGGACGTGGCGGCCCCCGTGGTCGTTCCGTCTCCGCGGCAGCTCGAGTACCGCAGCCGGGTCTCGTTCACCCTCCGGCGGCTCCGCGGTGGGCGGGTGGCGGCCGGGTATCACGGTCTGGGCCGGCCGGCACACGTGGTCGACGTCGAGGCGTGCCTCCTCGCGGAGCCGGCCGTGGCCGGCGCCTGGCGCGGCCTGCGCGCGGCGTGGGGGAAGGGCGCTCGGCTGCTGCCGCCCGGGGGCCAGCTGCGCCTGACCCTGCGCGCGGTCGGCAGTGCCGTCGAGCTGCTCGTGGAAGGGGGCGGGGGAGCGTGGGATCCGGGACGCCTGCTGGACGCCGTCGAGGGGCTCGAGGCCGTGTGGCACCGCCCCGAGGCCCCGCGAGGCTCCCCGGCCGAGCTCGTGGCAGGAACGGCCGGAGCAGGGGGCGGTGTGGCCTTCGAGCAGGTGAATCGGGACGCCGCCCGCGCCCTCCGGGCCCACGTGCTGGACCGTATCGAGCGCCTCGGGACGGCTCCGGGCCACGCGGTGGACGCGTACTGCGGCGTGGGGGTGTACGGGCGCGCGCTGGCGGAGGCCGGCTGGTCGGTGACGGGCATCGAACGGGACGAGGCCGCGGTCGCTGCGGCGCGCCTCGATGCGCCCGCCGGCTTCACGGTGGTTCCCGGCTCGGTCGAGGCGCGGCTCGAAGCCGCTCTGCCGGCGGACCTGGTCGTCGTCAATCCGCCCCGGTCGGGCCTGGAAAGCGCCGCCACGGAGCGACTTCTCGGGCGCCCTCCCGCTCATGTCGTGTACGTGAGTTGCGACCCCGGCACCCTCGCGCGAGATATCAGGAGGCTCTCGGCGCGGTACGCGCTCGACGACGTCGCCGCCTTCGACATGTTCCCCCAGACGGCGCACGTGGAGAGCGTCGTCGTGCTCACGCGCCGGGACCCGGCCGAAGACGGGCAAATCCAAGGAGCGACGGCTTGATCTATCACGTCAGTGTCGGCGGCCACGATTACGTGGTCGAGCTCGGGGCGGACGCCACGCGCGTCGACGGCCGCGAGGTCGAGGTCGACCTCCAGCATCTCGACGGCAGCCCGGTTCGCTCGCTTCTGCTGGACGGGCGCTCGCATCGTCTCGCGGCCCGCCGCGTGGGCTCGGAGTCGTGGGATCTGCACATCCGCGGTCGTCGCATCCGGGCGCGGGTGGTGGACGAGCGCACGCGCGCGATCCGGGAGATGACCGGGGCCGGAAGCGGGCCCGTCGGTCCCTCGCCGATCGTCGCCCCCATGCCGGGCCTGGTGGTGCGGGTCGAGGTCGAGGAAGGCGAGGTGGTGCGAGCGGGGCAGGGGCTCGTCATCGTCGAGGCCATGAAGATGGAGAACGAGCTGACCTCGGAAGTCGACGCGGTGGTCACCCGGGTCCACGCGTCGGAAGGTCAGGCGGTCGAGAAGGACCAGCTCCTGGTGGAGCTCGCCGCACCGGAAGACGACTCCGAAGACGAGGAGTCCGCGGATGGCTGAGTCGAGGCAGCCGGCCGACGCGGAGCAGCCGGGGCACTTCCCCTTCACGCGCGGGATCTACGAGACGATGTACCGTGGCCGCGTCTGGACGATGCGCCAGTACGCCGGCTTCGGGACCGCGGAGGAGACCAACGAGCGCTTCCGATACCTCCTGGACCGCGGACAGACGGGGCTCTCCGTGGCGTTCGACCTGCCGACCCAGATGGGGTACGACTCGGATGCGGAGATGGCCCGGGGCGAGGTAGGGCGGGTGGGGGTGGCCATCGACTCGCTGGACGACATGCGTCGACTCTTCGCCGGCATTCCGCTCGGTGAGGTCTCGACCTCGATGACCATCAATTCCACGGCCGGCATCCTGCTGGCGCTGTACGTGGCGCTCGGAGACGAGCAGGGGGTCGATCGGGCGGAGCTCAGCGGGACCGTGCAGAACGACGTGCTGAAGGAGTACATCGCGCGCGGCACGTACATCTACCCGGTCGAGCAGAGCCTTCGCCTGATCACCGACCTCATGGGGTTCTGTGCGCGGGAGGTCCCTCGGTGGAATACCGTGTCGATCTCGGGCTATCACATCCGTGAGGCGGGGTCGACCGCGCCCCAGGAGATCGCGTTCACGTTCGCCAACGGGCTCGAGTACGTGGCGAGGGCGCTCGACGCCGGTCTCGAGCTGGAGTCGTTCGCACCCCGGCTCTCGTTCTTCTTCGCCGCACACAACGACCTGTTCGAGGAGGTGGCGAAGTTCCGGGCCGCACGGAGGCTGTGGGCCAGCCTCATGCGCGAGCGGTACGGTGCCTCCGACCGGTCGTGCCGTCTGCGCTTCCACACGCAGACCGGCGGGTCCACGCTCACGGCCCAGCAGCCGCTGAACAATGTGGTTCGCGTCGCCGTTCAGGCACTGGCGGCCACGCTCGGGGGCACGCAGTCCCTGCACACCAACGGCTACGACGAGGCGCTCGCGCTTCCGACGGAAGAATCGGCGAAGCTGGCCCTGCGCACGCAGCAGATTCTGGCCGCCGAGTCCGGCATCACGGATCCGCCCGACCCCCTCGGCGGCTCGCACCACGTGGAGGAGCTCACCGACCGCGTCGAACGGGAGGCCCGTGAGTATCTGGAGCGCATCGACGAGCTCGGGGGCGCCCCGCGGGCGATCGAATACATGCAGGAGGAGATCCACCAGGCCGCGTACCGTTTCCAGATGGAGGTCGAGTCCGGGGCGCGCCCGGTGGTGGGGGTCAACCTGCACACCGAGGACGAAGGCCCGGTCCGGATCGGCCAGCCCGACTACTCGGCGCTCGAGGCGGCCCAGACGGAGCGGCTGGCGTCGTTCAAGGGCGCGCGGGACGAGGCTCTGGTACGCGATCGACTCGCGGCGGTGGCGGCGGCGGCGGCCTCGACGGACAATCTGATGCCGCGGTTCGTCGATGCCGTGAAGGCCGGCGTGACGCTCGGCGAGATCAGCGACGTGCTGCGGGCCGCCTGGGGGACGTACGACGGGTAGTACGCCCCTCGGGTCCCTGCTATTTTTTCAGGCTCCACCGGCGCCGCGAACGGTGCCGCCACGCACGACTCAGCGCCTCACCATGCCGACGTACGACTACGAGTGCCCCGAGGGCCACCGATTCGAGGTCTTCCAGAAGATGTCGGACGATCCCGTCGCCGCGTGCCCCGAGTGCGGGGCCGAGGCGCGCCGTCAGATCTCGGGCGGAGCCGGGTTCCTGTTCAAGGGCGAGGGCTTCTACATCACGGACTACCGGTCGGACGACTACAAGAAGAAGGCGTCGGCCGACAAGGGCCCGTCCAAGGCGGAGTCGCCCTCCGGCGATTCGTCGTCCTCCGGCGGCTCGTCGGGTGGAACGGGGTCGTCCGGCGGCGCGAAGTCGGCAGATTCGGGGTCGAGCGGCTCGTCCTCGTCCGGCGACTGATGGCCAACGACGCGATCCGCGCCGCGGTGGAGGCGGCCCTGGGCGAGATGGGCGTCCAGGACGCCGAGGTTCAGCTCGAGCGGCCGCGCGACCCGTCCCACGGGGACGTCGCCTCCAACGTCGCCATGACGCTCGCGCGCGTCCTCAAGCGCGCTCCTCGACAGATCGCCGAGGAGATCGCGGAGCGGATCGACCGGGCCGCGGCGGGTGTGGACCGGGTCGACGTGGCCGGCCCGGGCTTCCTGAACTTCACGCTCGCCGCTTCCGCCGTGGGCTCGGCGGTCGACCAGGTGCTCGCGGCGGATGCCGCGTGGGGGCGGTCCGACGCGGGCTCCGGGCATCCGGTCATGGTCGAGTTCGTGTCGGCCAACCCGACCGGCCCACTGCATCTCGGTCACGGGCGTCAGGCGGCCCTCGGAGACGCCATCGCCGCTCTGCTGGAATGGACGGGATGGGACGTGCACCGGGAGTTCTACTACAACGATTCCGGGCGGCAGATGGAGCTCCTGGCCCGGAGCGTCCGTGCCCGGTACCGGCAGGGTCTCGGTGTCGACGAGCCCGTCCCCGAGGACGGATATCGGGGCGAGTACGTCAAGGACGTCGCCGAGTCGCTCGAGGCCGAGGTCGGGTCGCGGTACCTGGAGGACGACTCCGACGAGGCGCTCGATGCCGTCCGGCAGCACGCCGTGCGGATGCTGCGCGCGGAGCAGGACCGGGATCTCGGGGATTTCCGGGTCCGCTTCGACGAGTACTTCCTCGAGTCGTCACTCTATGAGCAGGGGCTCGTCGAGCGCACGATCGCCGAGCTGCGCGACACGGGTCTGGTCTACGAGAAGGAGGGCGCCACCTGGCTCCGGACGAGCGAGTTCGGCGACCAGAAGGACCGCGTGATGGTCCGCAGCAACGGGATGCCCACCTACTTCCTCCCCGACGTCGCGTACCACATGACCAAGTGGCAGCGGGGCTTCGAGCGCGTGATCAACGTGCAGGGCTCCGACCATCACGGGACCGTGGACCGCGTGCGAGCCGGTCTCCAGGCTCTCGGCCTCCCGAAGGGCTACCCCGAGTACGTGCTCCACCAGATGGTGCGCGTGGTACAGGACGGGGAGGAAGTGAAGTTCTCGAAGCGCGCCGGGTCCGGCATGACGCTACGCGAGCTGTACGAGCGCGTGGGCGTCGACGTCACCCGGTACTTCTTCCAGATGCGGAAGCCGGATGCGCACCTGCTCTTCGACCTGGACGTCGCGCTCGACCAGTCGGACAAGAACCCGGTCTACAAGGTCCAGTACGCCCACGCCCGGATGTGCTCGATCTTCCGGAAGGCGGGCCTGGAGCCCGATGAGATCTCGGCGGGCCAGGGCGACCTCGCCGTCCTGGACCACGAGCTCGAGCGGGCGCTGATCAAGCAGCTGGCGGACTTTCCGGATGCGGTGGCCCGCGCGGCGGAGCACACGTCGCCGCACGTCGTCTGCGACTACCTGGAGCAGACGGCCGGGGCGGCCAACTCCTGGTACCACGCCGGCAACCCGACGAGAAACCCGGAGCTCGCCGTGCTGTCCGACGATCCGGTGCTGCGCGGTGCGCGGCTCGCGCTGGCTCGCGCGGTCCAGATCGTGCTCCGAAACGGCCTCACGCTGCTCGGCATCGACGCGCCGTCGCAGATGATTCGAGACGATGAAGACGAGAACCAAGGCTCGTAATGTCGATTCTTTGTGTAGGTAGTGTCGCGCTCGATTCGGTCGAAACGCCGTTCGGCCGGGCGGATCGGGTGCTCGGTGGCTCGGCGGTGTACTTCTCGGCCGCGGCGACGGTCTTCCATCCGGTACAGGTGGTCGGAGTCGTGGGCGACGACTACCCGGTCGGCGAGCTGGACTTCCTGGAGAGCCGCGGGGCCGACCTCGCCGGGATCGAGAAGGCGCCCGGGGAGAGCTTCTTCTGGTCCGGGCGGTATCACTACGATCTGAACAGCCGGGACACGCTCGAGACCCGGCTGGGGGTGTTCGCCGAATTCCAGCCGAAGATCCCGGACGACTTCCGGGACGCCCGCTTCGTCTTCCTGGGCAACATCGATCCCGACCTGCAGCACGACGTGCTCGATCAGGTCACGGCGCCGGAGGTGGTGGCGTGCGACACGATGAACTTCTGGATCGAGGGAGCCCGTGACCGGCTCCTGGAGCTGCTGGGCCGCGTGCGGATTCTGATGGTCAACGACGAGGAGGTTCGTCAGCTCGCCGAAGAGCCCAACCTGCTCAAGGCGGCGCGCTGGGTGCAGGAGCGGGGGCCGGAGATCGTGATCGTGAAGAAGGGCGAGCACGGCGCCATCCTGTTCGCCGACGACTGGCTCTTCTACGTGCCCGGCTATCCGCTCGAGGAGATCTTCGATCCGACCGGAGCAGGGGACGCCTTCGCCGGAGGGTTCATGGGTCACCTCGCCCGCGCCGACGAGATGGGGCCGGCCGACCTCCGGCGGGCCATGGTGTACGGCTCCGCGCTCGGCTCCTACGCCTGCGAGCGCTTCAGCGTGGAGCGACTCCGGGACATCGGCCGTGGAGCGGTCCACGACCGCGTGGAGGAGTTCCGGCGGATTACGGCCTTCGAGAGCGCCGTGCCGGCCGAGGAACATGTCTGAGCGGCCGGGCGGTGAGGCCGAGGGCCTGAGCTACGCCGACGCCGGCGTCGATCTCGATGCGGCCGAGCGCACCAAGGAGGGGCTGAAGGCCCTCGTCGCCTCGACGAGGGACCGGTTCACGCTCTCGGAGCTCGGCCAGTTCGGGGGCCTCTACCAGGTGCCCGACGATCTGCCGCAGCCGGTCCTGGTGTCGAGCGCGGACGGCGTGGGCACCAAGCTGAAGCTGGCCTTCGCCACCGGGCGGCACGACACGGTCGGCCAGTGCCTGGTGAACCACTGCGTGAACGACATCCTCGTTCAGGGGGCCCGCCCGCTCTTCTTCCTGGATTACCTGGCCACGGGCGAGATGGACGAGGCGGTCGTTCAGGACGTGGTCCGGGGGGTCGCCATCGCGTGTCGGGAGAACGGATGCGCCCTGCTGGGCGGCGAAACCGCCCAGATGCCGGACTTCTACGCGAAGGACGAATACGACCTGGCGGGCTTCATCGTGGGCGCCGTCGACCGCGACCGGATCATCGACGGGTCCGCGATCCGCGCCGGTGACGCCCTGGTCGGCCTGGCCTCGTCCGGGCTGCACACGAACGGATACACGCTCGCGCGCAAGATCGTCTTCGAGGTCATGGGTCTCGGAGTCGAAGACGAGCTCGGGGGGACCGGTCGAACCGTCGGCGAGGAGCTCCTGGCCGTTCACCGCAGCTACCTCCGGGCCCTGAGCGGTCCCCTCGAGCGAGGCGTCGTCCACGGGCTCGCGCACGTGACGGGAGGCGGGATTCCCGGCAACCTGCCCCGCGTTCTGCCGGACGGAGTCGGCGCGGTGGTGGATCGGGCCGCATGGCAGGTCCCGGACGTGTTCCGGGTGCTGCAGGAAGCGGGTGGCGTCGCCCGCGAGGAAATGGACCGCGTGTTCAACATGGGCGTCGGCATGGTCGTCGTGGTCGATCCCGCCGACGTGCACGCGGTGCTGGGCGCGGCCGAGGCGGAGGGTATCGAAGGGTGGACGATCGGGGCGGTAGAGGCGGGCGAAGGGGTCGTCTACCGGTGACCCGAGTCGGGGCCGCGATCTCGCGGGTGGTCGCGTCCGCCGCGGCCGCCGGTGCAGTGCTCGCCCTTTCGGCGCCACGGCTGGCCGGGCAGACGCCCGATGCGCTCGCGGAGGCCTGTGTGGGGCAGGGAGGATCGGCGGCGGCGTGCGCCGCCTCGGCCACGGCAGGTCAGGCCCTTCAGGGGCACCTGGGTCTGCTCGGCGGGCTCGGATCGGAGGTGTCGGGGACGGCGACGACGCTGGGGACCCGGATCGAAGGGGGGCCACGCTTCGCACTGGCCGCTCGAATGGGTGGCGTGGACATGGATCTGCCCGACCTCGCTCGAGGCTCGGGCTCCGGCTCGGACGGTGCGCTCGCGTGGGCCATCCACGCCGATCTCACCCTCGGCCTGTTCGACGGATTCCAGCTCATGCCCACGGTCGGCGGCTTCCTCTCGATCGACGCGTTCGGGCGAGCCGCCTTTCTCTTCCTGCCCTCGTCGCTGGGGTTCGACGGGAACACCTCGGCCTACACGGCCGGCGTTCGGGTCGGGGTCTTTCGTGAGGGATTCACGATCCCCGGCGTGTCGGTTTCGGTATCGCGCCGCTTCGTGGGGGCGGTGGACCTCGGAGGAGCGGACGAAGCGACCTCCGTGCGCGTGGATCCGACCGTGACTTCCTACCGTGCGACGGTCGGCAAGGATCTCTTCGCGGTCGAGTGGCTGGCCGGAATGGGGTGGGAGGACTACGGTGGCGACGTGCGCGTCACGGTGCCCGACGGCCTCGGAGGCTCGGTCGCCGCCACGGAAGAGGTGACTTCGTCCCGGCGGATCTACTTCGCGAGCGCGTCCATGACCTTCTCGATCATCCTGAACGTGGCCCTCGAGGCCGGATGGGCGGAGGGATTCGGGCCGGTCGCGGCGTACGACGGCTCGTTCGACCCGTCTTCGGGCACACCCTTCGGCAGCCTCTCCATGCGCCTGATTCTCTGAGCGACCCGATGAGCGAACTGACCTCCCAGGACGTCGAGTACCTCGAGCGAGCCCGCCGCCTGGCGCGCCGTGGCTGGGGGCAGGTGCACCCCAACCCGATGGTGGGCTGCGTGCTCGTTCGGGAGGGGCAGGTGGTCGGCGAGGGGCATCACGCGGTCTTCGGCGGACCGCACGCCGAGATCGTCGCGCTGGAGGGCGCGCTCACGCGGGCCGAGGGCGCGACCGCGTACGTGAGCCTGGAGCCGTGCAACCACCAGGGGAAGACACCGCCGTGCACGGAGGCGCTCATCGAGGCGGGCGTGCGGCGCGTCGTGTTCGGGGCCGCGGACCCGGGGGCCGAGTCGGGAGGCGGAGGCGAAGCACTGAAGGCCGCCGGCCTCGACGTCACGGGGCCGGTGTGGTCGACGGCGATCGCCCGCGGAGAGAACCCGGAGTTCTTCCACGTCGCGCGACATCACACTCCGTTCGTCGCGCTCAAGCTCGCCATGACCATGGACGCCCGGATCGCGGACGCCCCCGGCGTACGGACCCGCGTGACCGGCGAGGAGGCCGAGGCGGAGGTCCACCGGATCCGGAGCGGCTTCGACGCCGTGATGGTGGGCGCGGGCACGGTGTCGGCGGACGACCCGAGGCTGACCGTGCGGCGGGCGCCGCCCGGCCGGGAGCCGACGCGCCGAGTGGTGCTCATCCCGGACGCGCGGCTCGACCCGGGGGCCGCCCTGTTCGAGGACGCGGACAGGGCTCCGCTGCACGTCTTCTGTCGGGAAGGCGCCTCCGAGTCGGCCATGGAGCACCTGGAGGGCGCCGGTGCCCACGTCCACCCGGTACCGGGTAACGGCGACGCGCTCGATCTCGACGCGGTGCTCCACGCCTGCTGGGAGATCGGCATCCGTTCCATCCTCTGCGAGGGGGGGCGGACCCTTGCGCACGCCCTGCTACGGGAAGGCCGTGTGAACCGCTTCTATCTGCTGGTGGCGCCCCGGACCTTCGGTGCCGGAGGCGTGTCGGCCTTCGCCGAGGACGCCGACGCGCTCGACTGGTCCGCGTTCCAGCCCGCCTGCGAGCCGATGACCCTGGGCCGCGATACCCTCGTCGTGCTCGATCGGCAGGAGGGGTAGGGGGCGTGTTCAGCGGGATCGTCGAGGCCGTCGGTCGAATCCGGGACGTCGAGGATCTCGCCTCGACCCGGCGCTTCCGTGTGGAGGCTCCCGAGATCGCCGCAGAGCTCGAGCTCGGCGACTCGGTAGCGGTAGACGGCGCGTGCCTCACGGTGACCGACCGTGACGCCACGTCGTTCGCGGTCGACGTGATCGGCACGACGCTCGACCGGACGGTCGCGGGGCGGTACGTGTCGGGAAGCCCGGTGAACCTGGAGCGTGCGCTTCGCATGGGCGCTCGGTTGGACGGCCATCTCGTTCAGGGGCATGTAGATGGCGTGGGCGATCTCATGCGATGCACGAAGGAGGGGGAGTACTGGGTCATGGACTTCAGGATTCCCGACTCGGTGCACGGCGAGACGATCGAGCACGGATCGATAACGCTGAACGGGGTCAGCCTCACGGTCAGTGAACTCCTCGAGCCGAGCGGGGTTCGTATCGGCGTGATCCCGTTCACCCACGAGCACACGAACCTCGGCAGCCTCGACGCGGGAGCTCCGGTGAACGTCGAGGGGGACCTGATCGGGAAGTACGTTGCCAGAATCCTGGCCCAGCGCGGGCTCGACAATGCCTGACACGAAGTTCGACTCCGTCGCGGACGCGATCGAGGACATCCGCCTGGGGCGGATGATCATCGTGGCCGACGACGAGGATCGCGAGAACGAAGGCGACCTCGTCATGGCCGCGTCGCTGATCACCCCGGACCACGTCAACTTCATGGCGCAGCACGGTCGGGGCCTGATCTGCGTCACCCTCACGCCGGACCGCGCGGACAAGCTCGACCTCCCGCTCATGACCGAGCGGAACACCGACCCGCAGGGCACCGCCTTCACGGTGTCGGTCGACGCGCACACGCGCTTCGGCGTCACGACCGGCATCAGCGCCCAGGACCGCTCCAAGACCATCGAAATCCTGGCCGACCCGGCGACTGCGCCCGGGGATCTGCGCCGCCCCGGGCACATCTTCCCGCTCCGCGCCAAGCCGGGCGGGGTCCTGCGAAGAGTCGGCCAGACCGAGGCGTCGGTCGACCTCGCCGAGCTCGCCGGGCTGCCGCCGGTCGGGGTGATCTGCGAGATCCTGGACGAGGACGGAACCATGGCGCGCCGTCCCCAGCTGGAGGCGTTCGCCGAAGAGCACGGGCTGAAGTTCATCACGGTGGCCCAGCTGGTGGCGTACCGGCTCCGTCGCACGCGCCTCATCGAGCGGATCGCCGAGACGCACATGCCTACGGAGCTCGGTGACTTCCGCGTGATCGGCTACCGGAGTGTCCTCGACGGCCGGGAGCACGTAGCGCTGGTGAAGGGCGAGCTCGAAGGCCGGTCCGACGTGCTGGTCCGGATGCACTCCGAGTGCCTGACGGGCGACGTCTTCGGATCGGTGCGCTGCGACTGCGGCGCCCAGCTGGCGGCGGCGATGAAGCTGATCGCCGCCG
>Ga0209536_100005289_pt1 | contig 20118 bp, 21 predicted proteins | sample DeeMarSeWOR28_12_FD_187461 | JGI IMG/M metagenome (GOLD analysis project Ga0209536, IMG submission 187461) | Marine sediment microbial communities from White Oak River estuary, North Carolina - WOR-2-8_12 (SPAdes) (version 2) | ecosystem: Environmental > Aquatic > Marine > Intertidal zone >...
CGAATATGATGACACACCTCCGTTTTCGTGTAATAACGAGGCTAAACGAATTGCCCTCCAAATAGCAATGCTTTTAAACTCCAATATCATTGAAGAAATGCATGTCGTTAGAAAAAATTACCTTGATGGAAGTGTACCCTGTGGCTTTCAACGAACAATGATATTAGGTACAGATGGATATATCCCTCTCGAAAATGGTAAGAAGATTGGTATAGATATATTGAGTCTAGAAGAAGAGGCAGCCAGAAGGATAAAAACAGAAAATAAAACCAATTATTTCCGGTTGGATAGGTTGGGGATTCCATTAGTAGAAGTCACAACGAAACCAGATATTAATACTCCCGAAGAGTGTAGGGAATGTGCGGAAAGAATTGGCTTATTGCTATGGTCAACGAAAGTAAAGAAGGTTATTGGTTCAATTAGACAAGATATAAATGTTAGTATTAAGGCAGGTACGAGAATTGAAATAAAAGGTGTGCAAAAATTAGGCTGGATTCCAGTCTTGATTAACCATGAAATTTCTCGACAACTAAAACTTGCGGAAATAAAAGAGGGACTTCTGAAAAGAAAACTGGATGAAACTATGGTTGAGAATAATCCTCAAGATGTAACTAAAATATTTACAAAAACCAAGTCTAAGATAATTTCAAAAGGGATATCCTCAGGAAAAAAAGTATATGCAATTAATTTCAGAGGTTTTAATGGCATATTTGGTACGGAATTGATGGAAAATTATCGATTTGGCACAGAAGTTAGTAGTAAAGTAAAATCAATCTCAGGATTAAAAGGAATCATTCATTCTGATGAAAATCTAGAAAACTACAAACTTTCCAATGAGGAAATTAAAGAAATTAAGACCACGCTAAATTCAAAAGAAGAAGATTGTTTTGTCTTAGTTTCTGGATCTTTAAAGGAAATTAACAAAGCAATGGAAGTAATTACTAAAAGAGTTAGATATGCCTTTAAGGGAGTACCTCCTGAAACGCGAAAAGCTCTCGAAAATGGAAATACCGAATTTTTAAGAGAACTACATGGAGGAGCAAGACTCTATCCCGATACTGATACAGAAGCAATATTTAATCTACAAGAAGAAATTAAGAAAATTAGAAACGAACTCCCAGAATATCCGTGGATTATAATAGAACAATATTCTAAGAAATATAAGGTTGAAGAAAGGCAGATAAAAGACCTCATTTTTACCGGAAGACTAAATCTATTTAATGATTTAATTAAATTATATCCAGAAATTGCTTCATTAATATTAACAACTTTATTAGAAACCACTACAGCCCTTAGGAGAGAAGGAAGAAACATAGAAAACATATCAGATAATGATTTCATTGAAATTTTTAATATGCTATATAACGAGAGTATAAGTAAAGAAGCAATCGAAGAAATTATGGATTTTAAGGCACTCAATCCAGATCTTACTATCGATCAGATTAAAAACAAATTAAAAATCGAGAGTGTTTCTTTAGATGACCTTAAGAAGGTCATATCAAAGGTTTTGAGTAAAAATACAAAGCTCATTAAGGAAAAACAATTTCGAGCTCAGGGACCATTAATGGGTTTAGTTATGAAAGAGGTACGCGGAAAGATTGATGGTGCCATCGTTTCTAAGGAACTTAAGAAAGCATTACAAGAATTTTTTGGGAGTGAAACAAAATGAGTGATAATTTAAAAGGATATAAAGGAGGAGGGAGATTACTTCTAGAGAAGAATGAAATCGAGATTTGGGACATTGTTCAAATTACTACAACAAAATCGAAATATGAGGGAATAATTTTACCTCGCAGCGAATATTCTGCCGCTGAGTACATTAATCTTAAATTAGAAAATAATTATAATATTGGAATTAAGGTCTCTGAAGTCCAAGCTATTAAAAAAATAGGTAAAAGAGAAGCCAAATATAAAATTCCGGAAAAGGAATTTCCAATTGATAAAACTCTTCCTCATATAATGCTATTAGGTACCGGTGGAACTGTTGCTTCACGACTAGATTACACTACTGGGGCAGTCATCCCCTCGTTTACTCCTGGTGAGTTATTTAGCTCGGTCCCTGAATTAGCCGAAATTTGTAATCTCGAATGTGAAATGGTATTTGAAATCTTATCAGAAAATATGAAACATGAATACTGGCAAAAATTAGCTAAAAAAATTGAAGAAGCAGCTAAATCGGGAATCAAGGGAATTATGATCGGACACGGGACGGATACTATGTCTTTTACTAGCGCTGCGTTGTCGTTTATGCTGCAGGATCTGTCAATACCCGTAGTTTTAGTGGGGAGTCAAAGAAGTTCCGACCGACCATCTTCTGATGCTGCCGTAAATTTAATTAATGCTGCCGTAGTAGCGACTTCTGATATAGCCGAAGTTGTTATTAGCATGATGGGCTCTGCTTCCCATGATTATGGATTAATCCATAGAGGCACTCTTGCTAGAAAAATGCATTCTTCTGTAAGACACACCTTTCGAACTATAGATAACATACCTCTCGGGATGGTGCAGAATAGACAAATCAAAATGTTCACTAATGATTACCAAAAAAGATCAAAAACAGAAACCAAGGCAGTTCCTACATTTGAAAAAAAAACTGCTCTAATCTATTCATATCCCGGTATGGACGATGAATTAATTAACTATTTTATCGATAAGGGATATAGGGGTATCGTGTTTGCTGGAACGGGATTAGGACACCTTCCCACTACTCTCTATAACTCTATAGAAAGAGCAGTTCAAGAAGGAATTACCATTCTCATGACAACCCAAACTCTTCATGGTTTCGTTGGAATGAACGTTTATTCAACGGGGCGCGAGCTTCAGAATCTTGGTATCATCCCCGGAAGAAATTTGTTACCTGAAGTTGCTTTTATAAAACTAGGATGGGTATTAGGACAAACTCAAGATCCTACTGAAATCAAAAGATTATTACTAAAAAATATTGCTGGTGAATTTATAGAAAGAGAAGTTCCTATCGCATTCAATTATAATATCGATGAGTTATTAAAAACTAATAAACTCTAAAGTCCTCTTTCATAATGAATCCCGCTGTTTAGATTCTTTTGCTAGAGTAAATGAAATCTCAACGAAAATAATAAAAAATTTAAAGTTTAGACTATTTAGAAATATAATTATAACATAAGTGACTACAATTGGGAAAACGTATACTTGCTCAAAGAAAGGGTCGAGGCACCCTACCATTTCGATCACCCTCTCACCGTCATAAAGGAAGTGTAAAATATCGTCCCTTCAAAGAGAATGAGAAATTATTCAAATTTAGAGTATTAGACCTTGTTCATTCTCCAGGGAGAGGTGCTCCTATCGCTAAAATTCAGTACGATGATGGGGAAAAGAGCCTTTGGCTTCCACCAGAAGGGATTTATGTAGGACAAGAATTTATCCAATCAAAAACGGGATATGGTCAAGCAATAGAGGTTGGAAATATCCTACCTTTAAAAAAAATACCCTTGGGAACTCTTGTTTTTAATATAGAATCTACTCCTCAAGACGGGGGCAAATTTGCACGATCCTCTGGAGTAGCCGCAATTGTTAGAAATAAATCCAAAAATAATGTAGAACTTCTGTTTCGATCGAAGAAGACAAAATGGATAAATGAAAAATGTCTGGCCACAATTGGTGTAGTAGCTGGTGGGGGTCGCACAGATAAGCCGTTCCTTAAAGCTGGGAATAAATATCATTCCGTAAAATCAAAAGCAAAGAAATGGCCTGTAGTTAGAGGGGTCGCTATGGTTGCGGCCAGTCATCCTTATGGTGGTGGAGCAAAACAGAGCCCACACAAATCAACGACAACTTCAAGGAATAAACCTCCTGGAAGAAAAGTCGGTCAGATTGCAGCTCGTAGGACAGGACACCAGAATTAATCATTTTATTCTACTTCATAATTCTTCTCATTTACATTTAAATTCGATGTATATAGTTACCTTCAGCATTTTAAATTTCTATTGGATATTAAATTGATATAATATGAAAGAAACGGGCTATGAGGGAATCGAACCCCCGACCATCAGGTTAAGAGCCTGCTGCGCTACCTGCCTGCGCCAATAGCCCATCATGTACATTAAACAATACAAAAGACGCACCTGGAGGGACTTGAACCCCCGAGCGCTTACGCGCACTGGCTCACTCGATTATGATTATCTCTCAAGGCCAGCGTCTTACCACTAGGCTACAGGTGCTCATTTGGTATTGTTTGTTTGGTTAAAAATATAAAATAATCTTATCGAAAATTAAATGATGGTATTAATTTAGAGTATATTTTCTAAAATAAATTTTTTTCATTTTTGGTGGTATCATTAACTACTTTATTCTTGTAGTTAAAGAAAACTATAAATTTTATGTTACATTGACCTCTAATTGAGATGGTGAAGAAATGAGTGCGGCAAAAGATTTCCGTTATTTAATACCAGAAAGCTTGTTCAAAGAGATTACTCAAAAAGCAGCAGAGGAGTATCCTAATATAATTCATGGTTGGTTATTCGCTGATAGAAAGGAGAATTTCGGGATTTGTACAAAATTTCTTATGAACTCCGATCTCCGAAAAATTAAAGTTCATGTCAAACCACGGAGCTGGATGAGATACAAGAAATCTAAAATTTACAACATGCGAAAGTTTAAGGAGGAACTCGGAGTTGATATTGTGTGGCAGTGGCACTCCCACCCGAGCGGCAATGAGAAGTTACACACTATTGACAAGAGAATATTGAAGTATTTATCAAACGGGGTAATGATAATCGTAATTCCCGCTGTTCCAGAGAAAGAACAAAAAGCACATTTAGTTGGTTGGTACTATGATAAACGTTATACCAAAAAACCAATCATAGAGAAAATGGTGTTTGAGATAATTTCTGAATAAATATTTTTCTTCTTCTTTTTAGTTAAAATTGATAATAAAATATTAAAATTATAAATAATTACTATTCCATGCTTAGGAGGCTATAGAGAGCTCAGTTCATCAATCTTTTAGATTGATAGAAAGTACGTCGCTTAGCCTGGTAGAGCGCTGGTCTGCTAAACCAGTGTCCAACGGATACGTGGGTTCGAAAAGATAATGCATCTAGCATATCACTGAAAATCCCACCCTGAGCGCTTATTTTTTTCAAGAACTAATAAAATATCGAGATATCTTTTGGAGATCAGATATGACTTTAGAAGGTCTAGTGAATATATATTTTCAATTCTTCTTAAAAACCACAAATTTTAATTTTAACTAATTATTAAACCTAATCAAAAGTTTTTTTAATCTGGGCCAGTGGTCTAGTGGCTATAATATAGTTTAACTTCTAAAATATGGCAAAGACGTCTCGCTTACACCGAGAAAATCGGGAGTTCGAACCTCCTCTGGCCCATTATTTCTTACTTGTCATAGAGCAATTTTCTTATCTTCTTGGGTCGTATTGCACTCATCTTACAGTTTCTAAGTTGTTTTCCAATGTGAGCAATAATTCCAGGAGCATCGGAGTCTTTCTTTAATAATACGAGGTTTTCTAAGAATCCAAATCTCTTAACTGTAATGATATCTCTAAAATGCCCTTGTTGTGTAATTATTTTCTTAAACTGACCCTTAGTCTCCCCACTGAGAAACACACCCTCAATATTTTCGCGTGTTATTTTATTAAAAAGGTTGAGGGTTTCAGGGGCAAATTCTCCTTGTATTTTATTATTTTCTGTTTCAATCTTAGTGATTTTTACATAAACGGGGAAATTATCTATGAATTCATATGCATTAATAATTTCATTTAAGGATTTTTCCTTGTCATTGCATAATTGCGTCCGAAGTGTATGTAAATTCACTAATACATCTATTTGTGGATTCATGATACCGCAATCAGCAAATAATCCAAAACCGACCTTTCCTACATCCACCAGTGTTCCTTTGAAAATCTGACCAACTTTTATTGAAGTAAATTCTTGAATGCTCCCTATTTCGCTTTTTAATAAGTTTTGAACAAATACCTCTTCAGGACCGTTTATAATGACCTCGAATCTTTTATCATATTGCCTTAATTTTTTTATTTTCACTGTAGTGTCAGGAAATCCCTTGATATGCTCATACAAATACTTTTGATATCTTAAGTAAATATCTTCCTTTTGTTTTTTTGGTGAAATGTTGTAAATTTTATCGATTAATACTAAACTTTTTGGCAAAAAGATCACGATATGGTTGGAAACTTAGAAATGTAATTCTCCTAATCTATTAAACGTAAAATACTTTACTCATTCAGTCATAGCATTCTCCAACGTTAAAAAGACTTATATTTCTAAATTTTTATTTTTCAATTAAATTAAAATTAGATTAATATAGAAAATGGAATTATTATGGAAGAACAAAGATTTCATGAACTTTCCAATACTCTAAATGAACAAGAAGGAATAGAGGAGATTTTTCTTTTGAATAGTGAAGGAGATATTATTTTTAAATCAGGAGAATTCCAACTGCCTAACGATGAAGCAAGAGCAATTCTAACTTCATGGAAAACAAACGAACCTGCTCTCGTGTTTCAAGGTAGTAGATTTGCAATTTTGAAAAACGATGATATTCAATTAGCTGCTAAGAATATTGGAGGAGGAAAAGGTAACATTGTAGGATCAATTACTAAAGAAGGGGATTATCTTGTCGCTCACACAAGGGATGAAGGATTGATAATACTAGAGTGGTCAATTTTTATAAATAAAGTTGCATGGTCTTGAATTAGGATAATTTTAAGATCTGAATTAAAAATCCTCTCTGTTATGCTTTTTGTCACAAATTAAATTCTTTTTTTAAAATATATTATAAAAATATTTATTTCAGTAATAATTACTTCTTTTTAACTAAGTCAACAAAAAAATAATATAAATAAAAGGAATTAATCAAAATTAAAAACCTATAAAACGTAAACCGTTTTTATTAGCACAGTTAGGATTTTAAAAAAGTTTGAATCAAATATAAGGAGGCTGATGAATTATCTTCCAAGGTCAAGGTAGAGGATACGATATGGCAATAACTCAGTTTTCACCTGAGGGTCGTCTATTTCAAGTAGAATATGCCATTGAGGCAGTTAGAAGAGGAACAACCGCAATTGTTTGTATAAATAAAAATTCTGTTGTGTTTGCGGTTGAGAAGAAGAGTTCTGAACTTCAAGATCAAAGTTTAGGTTCAGAAAAAATATTTAAGATTGACGATCACATTGGAGTTGCCATAGCAGGATTAACTGCGGATGCAAGAGTTCTCATTGACAGGGCTCGCATTCAAGCGCAGGTTAATTTATTAAATTATGATGAGAAAATCTCAGTAAAGGACTGCACATTAAATATTTGTGAGTATAAACAAGTATTTACCCAGAATGCAGGAGTTCGTCCTTTTGGGGTTTCATTTTTAATTGCTGGAATTGACGAAGATGGCAAACCTTCTTTATATTTGACTGATCCATCAGGCGCATTATGGAAGTATTTTGCGTTCGCTATCGGATCAGAAGCCACAGAAGTAAGGGCTTACCTTGAGGAACATTATAATGAAGATATAAGTGATGAGGAACTTAAATTGCTACCTCTTAAAGCGCTCAAAGAATTGATGGGCGATAATTTAACTAAGAACACATGTGATGTAGCATATATTTTGAAAGAAGATAGAAAGTTTAAACCTTTAAGTTTAGATGAAAAGGAAGAACTACTAGGAAAATTAACATCTTCTGAAGGTAAAGAGTAATCTCTCAAGGCAGTAACCCTTCATAGTTATCTATTAACGCAAAGACAATAAAAGATAGGATTGAACTTTAGCGAAACCAATTCATAAGATAAGGGAGTTACATTATGTTTGGGCGTCCAACCGACCGACCAAGGATTGATTTAGGAGAGTATATCATTGGGAGAATTGGGAAGTCAGGAAGAAATTTTGAAATGTTAATGGATCCCGAGAAAGCATGGGAAGCAAAAAAGAATATACGTGAAGAAATCGACAACCGATTAAAAGCGGGAGAAGTAAAAACTCGTCTTGATGTTGAAGAAGTTTTAAATGACCGTAAGATAGATCTTGAACTCATTTTTGAGAGCTTTACGGTGTTTGAAGATTTAAGACGAGGAAAAAAAGCTACTGACGGCGATATGGAAGTTGTATTCGATACAACTGATGGTAAAACGATAGCTGCTCATATATTACTCGACGGAGAAATTCATTGGACAAAACATCAAAGGGAAGAGGAAAGAACCAAAAAAATGAAACAAATTATTACTATAATCAGCAAAAATGCAATTAATCCCCAAAATAAGAAACCTCATCCTTATCAACGAATTGAAAAAGCTATAGAAGAAGCTAAAGTCAAAATTGATTTAATGAAGAATCCTGAAGAACAAGTCGATGAAGTTGTTAAAAGCATTCGAGCAATTATACCAATTCGAATGGAACAAGTTGAAATGGCGATTAAGATCCCTTCCTCGTTTACTGCCAAGGGTTATAATATCGTAGCTCAATTAGCACAGATTAAGAAAGAGGAATGGCAGTCTGATGGTTCTTGGGTGTCAGTTATTAGTTTACCAGCGGGATTACAAATGGAGTTAATTGATAAATTAAATAAACTCACTCATGGTAGAATTCAAACTAAAATTTTGAAATCCTAACCACCAAGGATTTAGTTAATTCTCGTTTATATTATGTTTTACAAAGGTTAGGAAATAAGATAGTAATTAGAAAGAAAGTGAAAACAATAATGGGGAACGATACAAAAGAAAATTCGTTTGAGGAAGTTGAAAAAACTTCAAATGATGAAGATGAAGAATACGAGGATTTTGAAGATGATGAAGCTTCAAGAGAGATCGTTGTTCCAGGAGAAGTATTAACTGAAGATACCAAGACTTTTATGCCTGGTAGAGGAACCATATACAACAAAGAAAGAACGAAAATAATTTCTTTAAATATAGGTCTAAAACAAGTAAAAAGGAATTATATCAATGTAATTCCTCTTAGAGGTTTTTATACTCCTCGACCTGGTGATAAAGTTATTGCCCTTGTTATAGATAAAAATCCTGTGAAATACAGATGTGATATTGGTGCAAAGGACTTCGGCACCCTCAAACCAAAAAATACCATTAAGAGAAGTAAAATGGGATCGTATAGAGGAGGCGGAAGGGGTAGTAGAGATAGATCCCAAAATAACGAGGAATCAAATACAAGCAAATTTGATATTGGGGATATTTTAATTGTAAAAATATTATCCGCCGATCGTTTAAATCAACCGGAATTAACTACTGTAGGAAAATATTTAGGGAAAAGAAATAATGGCGTTGTAATTTCAATAGATCCCCCTAAAATTCCCCGAATAATAGGTCGCAATGGTTCAATGATTAAAATGTTAAATAATTTAACAAACAGCAATATTTTCGTTACTCAAAATGGGAGGATATGGTTAAAGGGGGAAGATCTTGCTCATGAGCGATTATTAATAGAAGCAATTCAGAAAATCGCATCAGAGGCGCACACCGTAGGATTAACAGATCGAATGCAAGAATTTATTATAAATGAAAAAAAGAAAAGAGGTTTAGAATAAAATGCCGTTAGTTATTAAAGATGAATATCCCGAGAAACTTTTTCGTGAAGATGGAAAAAGACTTGATGGAAGAGACTTAACAGAATTAAGACCAATAAAAATGGAAGTAGGAGTTATTAACAATGCTGACGGATCGGCTTATCTCGAATGGGGAAATAATAAAATATTTGCTGCGGTCTATGGACCGAGAGAAGTCCATCCAAAACATCTAGCAAAACCAGATCGAGGAATTCTTAGAATTTTTTATAGAATGGCCACATTTTCTGTTTTTGACCGAAAAAGACCTGCTCCTGGGCGTAGAGAAAAGGAGATTTCAATGATTGTATCAGATTGTCTTGAGCCAATTCTTTTCCTAGAATTGTATCCAGGTACTAGCTTTGAAGTTTTTATCGAAGTAATTGATGCAGACGGAGGAACTAGATGTGCTAGCACCACTGTTGCCGCTTTAGCTTTGGCAGATGCGGGAGTACCAATGAAAAGTTTGGTATCTGCAATAGCAGTTGGTAAGATTGACGGAAAACGAGTTGTGGATCTCTCAGGAATTGAAGATAAAGCTGGTGAAGCAGATCTACCAATAGCAATTACATGGTATAATGAAGAAATATCTTTATTACAATTTGATGGAGATATGGACTTGGAGGAAATGAATGATTTCTTGAATTTAGCTGAGGAGGCACTGAAGAAAATACATCAAATACAATTAGATTCGTTAAAAAGCAAATATATAGCTATACAAGAAGAATATAGTGAAGAAAAAGGAGGAAAAGGTGATTAACACACATGATGGATGTTAGACGAATTATATCCCGGATTGAAAAGAATTACATTACTTCTAATTTAAAGAAAGAAGAGAGAATTGATGGTCGAGGGTTATGGGAATATCGGGATTTTACGATTAAAGCCGACACAATTGCGTCTGCGGAAGGTTCTGCTGATGTTACATTAGGTGATACAAGAATTATTACTGGATTAAAATACGATGTCGGTGAACCTTTTCCAGATCTTCCAGATGAAGGAGTAGCTACTGTCATGGCTGAGTTACTTCCCTTGGCATCTCCCTTATTTGAAAGAGGACCCCCAGATGAACAATCAATAGAATTAGCTCGTGTTGTTGATCGGGGAATTCGACATGCGGATTGTATTCAAACACAAAAGCTATGTATTAAAGAAAAGGAAGCTGTATATATCCTTTTTGTTGATATTTACGTAATTAACCATGGTGGAAATTTGATTGATGCTGGTGGTGTAAGTGCATTAACCACTTTACTTTCAGCGCATATTCCTCAAGGTAAAATTGGAGATAATGGGCTTGAATGGACTGGAAAATATTTTACAGGAAAGGATATAGTTAAGGAGTTACCTTTTATTTTAACATACGGGAAGATTGATGACATGATTTTCCTAGATCCCAATCTACCTGAAGAATTAATAGCAGAAGGGAGAATTTCAATTTCTGTGACTGAAGATAAAATTACATCAATTCAAAAAAGCGGAGTAGCTACATTTTCCATTGATGAGATTAAAATGCTTTGTAAAAAATCGATGGAAATTGGACGCAAGTTAAGAAAGGAGTTAAATTTAGAACAATATATATCTTCTGTTTAATAATTTTTATTTTTTTATATCTTTTTTTTTAGTTAATTATTTTAAAAGCCTTAATTCAAAGTTTTCACTAATTTTAATTTATACTCTAAGCTATAAAATCCATTGGCGACTATAGTATGCTATAGAAAAATTTATAGTATGCCATAAATTTTAATATAACATTATTTATCGAAAACTAATTGAAGCTTAATATGACTAGAACTAAGAAAGTGGGACCCACTGGGAAATATGGTGCGAGATACGGAAGCACTTTGCGAAAGAGGACTCGTTTAATTTTAGAAAAGATGAAAGGAGATATTAAATGTCCTCGATGTGAAACAAGAGGGGCGATTCAAAGAGTATCAGCCGGTATTTGGCATTGTAAAAAATGTGAAGCTCGATTTACGGGTGGAGCTTACTTTACAGAAACACCTAGGGGCGCAGAGTCTTTCAGAGTTGCTAAACGGCGTCAAAGAGAAATAGAAACCATTGAAGAATAATGAATCAAGATACTCTTTTTACAATTGAATCAACTATAGAATTCCACTTCAACAATTCTAATATTCGTGATAATTCTTATAACTCTTTTATACCAGAAATTCAGAAACTGCAAACAAAACGCTCAAAAATCATAATAGAAAAGAAAAATATGACGAATTTGCTCTTTAAAATCGAGTCAAACGATATAACTGCATTTCGAGCGTCTATAAACGAAATTATTAGTTTTGGGAAAATAATTGATAGTACAATATCATTAACAGAAATTTCTTAAAAAAAAAAATATTACCACTATTATAATAAAGTACCATTTAGGTAGGAAAAAAATGTCTATTAATCTTGATAATTTAAGTGAAGAACAAAGAAGTAAATTACAAAATCTAGCAAACTTGCAGCAAACTTATGAGATTATTCAACAACAAAAAAATCAGACAGAATCCCATTTAAGAGAAACAGAATTTGCAATTGAAGAATTGGATAAGATCGGTGATGATGACATCGTTTACAAATCTATAGGAGGATTACTTCTGAAAAGTGAAAAAAATAGGTTACTTGACGAGAAAAAAAGTCTAAAAGTTACTCTTGAAATGAGAGCCAAAACATTAGATCAAAAAAATACTCGGCTGGAAAATCAAATTAAAACATTGAGTAGTTCAATTCAAGCCGATCTTCAAAATAAAAGTGCTTAAGTAAATTTATGTCAATTTCTAAATATGAAGACTTTCTTTCTTTTTTAGAGGGTAAAAAAATACTCTTAACTACCCATGATTTAGTTGATATTGACGGTTTAGTGTCCTGCTATGCGTTATATCAGTTTCTAGAGACATACTTTAAAAATCCTGTGCTTTCAATCTACTTTTCCAATGTATCAAAGGATACAAAGAATTTTATGAAACGTTTTACTCATAAATTCCCGAGTTTTAATTTTAATTATTCAAATAATGTTAAATTTTCTGATTTCGAAGTTTGTATAATAGTTGATACGAGCAATATTAACCAAATAAGAACTAAAGACGGAAATGATAATCCCGTAGAAATCCCTTATTTTTTCATAGATCATCACCATTATCCAGAAGATTTAACTGAAAGAAAAGACAACAATTTGGTAAGTATAATAAATGAACAGCGATCATCGACAGCAGAAATAATTCTAGATCTTTTTAAGCTTTATAATCAAGAATTGACATTACACTACAAAATTTTAATAATCGCCGCGATTTTAACTGATTCTGGATTTTTTAAATATGGGAGTAATGAAACAATAAAGAACGTATCTAAATTATTAGATGACGACGTGGACATACAAGAAATTCAACGTATGCTAGAGAAGGATATGGATATATCAGAAAGAATCGCCAAAATTAAAGGGTCACAAAGAGTGAGAATAGTCCGCGATGGAGATTTCTTAATAGGAATCAGCAATGCTAGTAGTTTTGGTGCTAAAATTGCCTCCACATTACTTATTGTTGGTTTTGATATCAGTATCGTCTATTCTATTCAAAAAAAAGAAATAACTATTAATGCGAGAGCAAGGAAAAGTGTTTGTGAGAGCAATAGATTACATTTAGGGAAAATAATGGAAGAACTTTCGAAGGAATTCAATGGAAGTGGAGGTGGACACGATGGTGCTGCCTCTTTGACTGTTAAAACGAAGGTAGATATTTTGCTTGAAAAACTAATTCTAAAAATCAAGCAAGCATTAAAATCTAAACTTTTATTAATTAATGAAAAATATAAATAAAAACTGAATGATAGATTCTCATTGAATATGGATTTAATAAGATTTGATAATTTTTCCTTCCGATATAAAGGATATGATGAATATGCCTTAGAAAACATAAATTTGAGAATCAGCAAAGATAAATTTATAATATTGTGCGGGGAAACAGGATCAGGAAAAACTACCTTAATAAGATGTATGAATGGGTTAATTCCTCAGTTTTACTCTGGTTTTTATAAGGGAATTGTAAATATTAACAATAAGAATACGAGTACTACCCCGATAAGCGATCTTTCTACTGAAGTTGGCATCGTATTTCAAAATCCTGAGAACCAGTTAGTTTCTATGAATGTAGAACATGAGATCGCATTTGGATTAGAAAATTTAGGTGTTCCACCAGAAGAAATCTCACGGAAAATAAAAGAGAGCGCATCCTTGACTGAAATTGAACACTTAATGGATAAAGCTCCCTTTGAACTGAGCGGGGGGGAACAACAACGAGTGGCGTTAGCATCAATCCTCGTGCTGGAACCTAAAATACTCATATTGGATGAACCAACGGCTCTATTAGACCCTTATATGGCAAAAAAAATCGTTAGCTTACTAAAAGAGATTCAAGCAGAACGACGAATCACAATTTTGATAAGTGAACATCGCTTAGATTTATTACTTCCAATCGCAGAACAAATGATTCTAATGGAGGAAGCTCGGGTAATTGAACATGGATCTACTGAAGAGGTTCTTAATGGCAAGAATTTTGAACGATTAAGGTTAAATAAGCCAACTATTTTTAGGACGTTTAACAGTCTTCAGCAGAGTAACTTATATTCGGGTAAAATTCCCACTTCAATACCCGGAGTGATAAAAACTATTAAAAACTATAGAAATAAGAGGTGAGTGGCATAGAAAAATATCAAACAATGATAATGGTCAAAAATCTCGATTATCGTTATCCAAACGGTACTGTTGCATTAAAAGGTATTAGCTTAAAAATTAATAAAGGTGAGCTTGTTGGTATCATGGGTAAGAATGGAGCTGGTAAAACAACACTTATTCGCACCTTGAATGGGTTAATTAAACCCACACGAGGCGAGATTTTCATAAACAACGAAAATACAAACTTGAAAAGCATAGCTCAATTGTCAAGAAATATTGGTTTAATTTTTCAAAATCCCTCTCATCAGCTCTTCGCTAATTCCGTTGAAGATGAAATCAAATTCTCTTTGAAAAATTTGGATATGAGTAAGGAAGAGCTTCAAAATAAAGTAAATAAAGTTTTAAAAGAATTCGATCTTGAAAAATATCGGGAAAGATCCCCACTAAATCTTTCAGGCGGAGAATCAAAAAAACTTGCAATCGCTTCAATAGTATGTAGAGACGTGGGAATTCTTGTTTTTGATGAACCCACATTAGGCCAAGATGCTAGAGAAATTGAATCATTTATTAATTTAATCAATGAGGAGAGAAAAAAAAATAAAACTATTATTATAATTACTCATAATATTGAATTTACTTATGACTATATCCCTAGAACAATTTTAATGTCTGATGGACAGATAATAGCTGATGGACCAACCCATCATATATTGAGCAATGATCTTCTTGTCAATAAATCATCGCTAGTATTACCTCAAGCACAGCAAATATCACTAGCCCTGCAAGATTCAGGATTCAAAAATACAGAAAAAATTACCACAAAAAATGAGTTAATTTCCTATATAACGCAAATATTGACCAACAACCCAATTTCAGAGGAAGATTAATAAAATGTCTTTAGATTTTCTTAATGCTTTTAAGTTTACAAAAAAGAAATCTTTTTTACACCAACTAGATCCTCGAGCTAAACTAGTATTAGCGTTAATTTATACGATAATTGCATTACTATTTAATCAAATTATTCCTCTATTTATCATTTTCTTAAGTTTAATCCCTCTGATCATTATTGGTAAACTCCTAAAGCAATGGCTAAAGAGTATCCGTGCCATGTCCTTCCTAATACTGTTTATTCTCATATTAAACACTCTTTTCATATCATTTTCATTTGCCGTGGCAATGATATTTCGAATATATATTATGGTTTCTGCTTTTTCTCTCTTCTTTTTAACTGTGGATCCGAATGATTTGGCATTATCATTGATAACAATGAAATTCCCGTATGAATTCGCATTCTCTTTCTCTTTAGCATTCAGATTCGTCCCGACTATAGCAATAGAAGCCCAAAACATTATAGATGCCCAACAAAGCAGGGGATATGAAATGCAAGAAAAAGGTTTGATCAATCAAATTAAAAATCTCTTCCCCTTATTAATTCCTCTTATAATCTGTTCAATACGTAGAGCTTTTAATGTCGCTGAAGCTTTAGAATCAAGAGCATTCGGCAGTAAGAAGGAACGTACATATTACTACACCATTAAATATACCGCGAAGGATTGGATTTTTACAATATACTTACTTTTAGTTCTTACATTTTTTATTATCTTGAAGGTTCAGTTTGCCTATATGCCAGAATTTTTCTTATGGAGTTTACCAGTTTGATAATTAAAAATTTTTATATTGAAGAAATGGAACTTAATTATTTTGTAGGATTAAATCAAATCACTTTTGATTCAAATCACATTTTAGAAACCCATGAAATTAAAGATAAAGGGGATCTCATTCAAATTTTATTTGGTTTAACAGAAAACATCCAAAAAGATAATAGTGAGTTAGTTATCCAATTCATAAAAGATAATTATGTTTTAAACCAAGATCACATATTTACAGCTTGCTATTATCTACAAAAAGCCTTCCATGATAAAACAAACATATCTAACAGCAAAAATATCGAACTCCTTTTATATTTATCAACAAAAAGGCAGATAACTAAAGGAATAAAATCCTTTGGGATTGATATGAAAGATTTAGATAAGGGAACATTAACCACGTGCTTTATCTCCCCAACTAATAATATAGAACAAGTTAATAACGAACTTTTGCAAATTTTAAAAGCCAAGGAGGTAAAATTAACAATTAACGACTTAACTCTTGAAAAAATCAACAGAATCAATCAATACTTCGATTTAAATAATATGCAAATTAACTCAATATTAAATTCCTATGGAACCAAACAAAAAGATATTTTGGAGAACTTTAATCACCTAAATAATCTCGCCTTAGCAGCTTTTGATTTAATTTGTGAGAAGATGGCCTTATTAAATGTAGAAACAACACAAGTAAAATAGAACTCTACTCATCAATTATTCGAAAAATATCTTTTTTTTCAAGAAAAGAAATCCCACTGTAATTTCCCAAGACTTCAATCCTAATAATCTTATCGGGATTTTCAAGATTTACATTATTGCTAATCCCCCTTGCTATCCCCTCAATTAATAAATCTCGGTCAATTTTCTCGTGTTTCCTTCGCTTTAGAACGATTCTAAAAGATTCTTTTGATGAAATAAAGGCTTTATATTGTTCATGGACTAACTTAGTTAAGATTTGTGCGGTTGTTTCGCATACAAAATCTATTGGTACAATTTTCAAAATATATTGGAAAAACTGAGGATCTTTTTCAGATAACTTTCGAATTTTACCTATGACTTCTTTTGCTTCGATATTAGTTAATGCGGCAATTAAGCCTGAAAAAGGGAGCTTTGAGATTATTGGATAAATATCACCAAGAATTGACAAAACAAACCATAATTCTGCGATAGCATTTACTTCATTAAATCTAGATGTGGAAATTAGTAGGTTAAAGTTTTTCGTATTATTCACCCTCAGTATTAGACAGAAAATCCAAAATCTCTTCCTTTGGTATCTTGCCGATTCTTAAAAAAGCTGGTTTATCACCTGTACAATCAACTATTGTTGTTGATAATTGCGATTTAGATTTTCCACCATCAATAATTAAATCAATTGGGCTCATTATTCTTTTAGCGACTTCTTCTCCACTAATACAAGGGGGTTCACCTGAATAATTGGCAGATGTCCCGATTATAACTCCGAGATGCCCTTTTGACTTAAGAAGTCTCAATATCCTTAGTGTAATCTCATTCTCTGGAACACGTAGACCAACAGTTGATTTAAACCCGGTTACTTCAGGTGGTAAAATTGATGGCTCTTTCTTCTTTAAGATTAGTGTCAACTGACCCGGCCAATACTTCGAGGTTAATTTGGTTGATAATGTGTTAAATTCTGCAATCTTTAAAGCTTCCTCATAATCGGAAACTAACAATAAGAAGCCCTTAGCTCGCTCTCGGAATTTGATGTCATATATTCGGTTAATCACTTCAAGATCTACGGGATTTCCTCCAATCCCATAAACAGAATTCGTTGGAAAAGCAATGACTTTTCCATCTATTATATTTTCAACAGCAGTTTCTAAATATACCGCTATATCATTTAACTTTTTCCCAGCAAGTTTTACTAAGAATCCCATGAATATAGACTAAAATTTTGTTCCTTTTCTCCTATAAGGTTTCATTCTATTATAATTTCACAAGATTAAGAAATTTAAAAAGATTTAAAAATCATTTTGGATATTGTTCTTGGCAACTCAATTCTACAGTTATTCGTTCCCAGTTATGATCTAATTGTTCCTGAAGTTCTATTAAATCTTTTTCTGAGATTTGAGCAAATCTCTTTTGTTTAGAAAGATAATCTACTAGTGGAACCCTCTTAGACGCATCTACTAATGCTTTACTCTTTTTAGATAATGTCATAATACCATTTTCAACCTCAAATAGTATCCACGAACCTGATTTTACCGCCAATCGAGCTATCTCAATAGCATTTTCTGAATTGAAACCCCATCCAGGAGGACAAGGAGCTAAAATATGGATATATTTACAACCTTTAATTGATTTTGCTTTTTTAAATTTGTCATATAAATCAAGAGGATCACTGATACTGCAAGTCGCAACATATGGTATTTCATGAGCCGCTAGTATAGCTGGTAAGTTCTTCTTAAACCTATCCTTTCCTAGAGTTGTCGTTGTAGTGATTGCTCCGTGGGGTGTACTTGAAGAACGTTGAATTCCCGTATTCATATATGCCTCATTATCATAGCAGCAATATATAATGTTAGTATTTCTCTCTGCGGCTCCACTGAGGCCTTGAATACCTATATCTGCCGTTCCACCATCTCCTGCAAATACTAATGAAGTAATTTCATCCCACCCTCTATTTGGGAACCTATGAGCTTTTGCATCAAAAGCTGCTTTCATACCTGTAGCAGCAGCTGCTCCAGCAGCAAATGCCATATTAGTAAATGGGAAATTTGGTGCTGTCTTAGGCCACAATCCAATAACGACATTTAAACATGAAGCAGGAGTCACAAGGGCAGTATTAGGTCCTAAAGCCTTCATTGCCCATCTAAGAGCAACTTCAAGACCGCAACCGGCGCAACAAGAGTTCCCCGGAAGGAACAGCTCTTCTTGACAAGAATCTAATGCTTCTTTTAATTTTACCATCTTTTAATCAACCTCTAATAATCCATCCCAGAGTGTCCCATCAAATATGTCTTTGGGAAGCTCTCCAGTTTCATTTAAATGGACTAACATTTTTAATTGGGACCTTTGTTGTTCTTGGGATACTTCCCTTCCTCCTAATCCATTAATGATCGGTAATAATTTTGTTTTTATCTCTGTATCGTGTAAGGCAGCTTTAACTTCAGTACTAATTGGTCCTCCTGTTTGAGATCCAAATGCCGTGGCTCTATCAATAATACCAACAAGATCAACTTTTTTAATAGTACTTCTGATTTCTTCAACGGGAAACGGGCGAAAATGTCTTAATTTTACCATTCCTACTTTATATCCTTCCTCTCTTACATCATCAATTGCTTGTTCCATTTGTAAAGCTAGATCACCATAGATCACAACGCCTACATCAGCATCATTCATTTTATATTCTTGAATTAAACCATTTCCATAATTTCTCCCAAAAACCTTCTCAAACTCACTTGCAGCTTCCTTAATTTTTTCTTTTGCACGATTAAAGGCATCATGAATTTTCATTCTAAATTCATAATAAAATCCTGAGGGCATGATTAAATTTCCAAACATCATCGGCCTCTTAGGATCCATCCATATGTGAGGCCATCCTTCTTCTCCTGGTAACGATGGTAAAAATTTATCAACAACATCCTGGTCTTCTATAATAACCGGTTTTGAAGTGTGAGACAATATGAAACCACCGTACGCGACGAATTTTGGAAGTAATATCTCATGATCTTCACACACTTTATAAGACATTAAAATTTCATCATAAATTTCTTGATGAGAAGCACAAAACGAACTCATCCATCCTGTGTCTCTTTGACTTATCACATCAGTAAAATCAGCCCAAATATTCCACGGAGGAGCTGGTGCTCTAGAAGCTATCGCAACAACAATCGGAAGTCTTGCTCCAGCAGCCCAGTGAATCATTTCATGACCATAAAATATACCTTGGCCAGATGTAGCAGTGAAAGTTCTCGTTCCAGCTTTACTAGCACCTATAACTGAGGCAAAAACACTATGCTCGGATTCAACTTTAATATATTGAGTTCCAGGCATCTCTCCCTTATCTGCAAATTCTGATAGTTTTTCAACAACTGTTGTTTGGGGAGTTATTGGATATGCACTGATTACTTGAACACGAGCTGATTTTGCAGCATATGCAGCAGCTTCGTATGCTTTCTTAGATAGACAAAATGAAGCTGAAAAGGCTTGGAAAATCTTCGAGGAGAATTTTGCAGAAGGAATGGTGCCAACAACCAAATTTTTGTATTGGGGCTTTCCATTTAAAGATGAAAAA
>Ga0209536_100005290_pt1 | contig 20117 bp, 18 predicted proteins | sample DeeMarSeWOR28_12_FD_187461 | JGI IMG/M metagenome (GOLD analysis project Ga0209536, IMG submission 187461) | Marine sediment microbial communities from White Oak River estuary, North Carolina - WOR-2-8_12 (SPAdes) (version 2) | ecosystem: Environmental > Aquatic > Marine > Intertidal zone >...
CGACTTCCTCCGCGCTGCTCCGCAACCCATCGCGCCGAGTCGTCGTGTTCGTGGCGATGATGCCGTCGAGGCCTAAACCGAGCGCCATCTCGGCGACCGAATCGACGTCTTCGTTGGCGAGATCCGGGGCAATCTTGACTAGGAGGGGCACGCGCCGTCCCGGGGCTACTTCATTAAGTGCTTCGCGAACTGCGGCCAGTAGGGGCCGTAGTTTTTCGGTCGCTTGAAGGTCGCGAAGGCCGGGCGTGTTGGGGGAGCTCACGTTGACGACCACATAATCCGCGTGCGGGCCTACCCGCCTCGCGCTGGCCACGTAGTCGCCGATCGCCTCCCCCTCGGGAACGAGCTTCGTCTTGCCGATGTTGACCCCGACGATCGTGCGATGAGGACGTTGCAAGCGCGCGACCGCATCAGCCGAGCCATGGTTGTTGAACCCCATCCGGTTCACTAGCGCACGGTCCTTCGGAAGCCGAAAGAGGCGGGGCTTCGGATTTCCAGGCTGCGGCTGCCCGGTCAGCGTCCCAACTTCGACGAAGCCGAAGCCAAGCGCGCCTAGCGCCTCATACCCAATCGCATCCTTGTCGAATCCCGCGGCCAGTCCGATTGGGTTCGGGAAATCGAGACCCAACGCTCGAACACCCCGCGCATGTCGGCTATGAAATACGCTCCTCAGCAGCGCGTTCACACCCGGGATCGCTGCCAGCAAACGCAGGCATCCAAACGCGAGATGGTGCGCAGTCTCCGCCGGCAACAAGTACAAAAGGGGCCGAATCAGCGCTCGGTACACGATACCCTCAGCGGGCGAGCGCCGACCATACCCCATCGTCGCCGAGGCGCTGGCCGATGCGAACGTCGAACGCCTCTTCGATTGGACCGAGAATGCCAGGGTCCACAGTGTGCACCTGGCGAAGGGCATCACGACACAGGGCGACGGCGGTGGCGCTCATCCGTCCGAGCGGCGCGCGCTTGGTCGACGAGATCATCCCCAGGCCCGCCATCATGGTCTTCACCGGAACCGGATTTCGGAATTTATCGGTGACCTCGGCGCTCTGCCCATTCGGCAGAGTTCGGACAGCGGTCACGGTGCAATTCACGAGCGAGAGCAAGGGCGCGAGGGCTACAGAAAGCCGCTCGGTCTCTTCGGTATCGTCGGCCGCTTGGGCCCGCACCATCCCACCAATCGCGCCGGGCGCGATGTTCGACAGGACGCTGACCACGCCGGATGCACGGATCACGTCGTCGCGCATCATCGTCAGAGTCATGTCGTCGTCGCCCGATAGAATGCTCAGCGCCGAACCCGAAAGCTTGCGATCGAGGCGCATTCGGTCGAGGTCGCCCGTCGCTTGCTTCACGGCAGGGACCCTCTTCGGGTCGTTCAAATGCAGAATCGCGAGGTCAGCGGCGGAAAGCGCGCACCCGCTGCGGCCCGGAATCACGTACGGCATGATTGGAATGTCGGGCACCTCCCCGAGAATGCGCTCGTAGTACTCGGTGCGTAGCTCTAGGCTCGAAGGGCCATTGTAGTAGCAATCGACCAGCAGAACGGCTGTGGCGCCGGCATCTTTGGCCTCGGTGGTCGCGCGAATCGCCTCTTGGGTATTGTTGCTGCCGGTGCCGGCGAGGAGGCCAACTCGTCCGTCGACCGCGCGAACACCCGCCTCGACTACCGCGTCGTGCTCCCGCCACGAAAGCGTCGGCGACTCGCCGGTAGTGCCGCACGGAAGCACTCCATCGACTCCCTCTTCGATCTGGAAATCGATGAGGCGCCGCAGCGAATCGTAGTCGACCTGATGATCGCTCGAAAACGGCGTCACCAAGGCAGTCCACAAGCCATGGGGTCGAAAGGTCCCACTCATGCCCGGGACCTTAGCCCTTTTCGACTTAAAGGAAAGCGGGTTTTGTACTTGACCAAAGCCTGAAAAAAGCGGACCAACGCGCAAATGGCGGCGTTGGCAGCGGCTCTGGTCCTGGGTGCATTCCTGATCGCGTATCGGTTCTACGCGCGATTTCTCGGAGAGCGTGTCTACGAGGATCGAGAAGACATCCTCACGCCTGCGCACGAGCTCGAAGACGGCGTGGACTTCGTGCCCTCTCAACGCGCAGTTCTGTTCGGCCACCACTTCACGTCGATCGCAGGCGCCGCGCCGATCATCGGCCCTTGTGTCGCCGCCTATTGGGGTTGGGGCCCAGCGCTCGCGTGGGTCGTTCTCGGCACGATCTTCATGGGGGCTGCCCACGATTTTGGCGCCTTGGTGGCCAGTGTTCGCGAGAAGGGCCATTCGATTGCGGACATCACGGCGAAAACCATAAGCAAGCGCGCCCGCATCCTGTTCATGTGCTTCGTGCTCGTCTTGATTTGGCTGGTGCTTGCCGTGTTCGCGATGGCGATCGCCGGGCTCTTCGTGAGCCAACCCACGAGCGTCATCCCAATCAACATCCAGATCGTCGTCGCCATCGTGATCGGCTGGCTCGTCTACAAACGCCGCGTGAAGCTCCTGGTTCCGTCACTCATCGCACTCGCGGTGCTCTACTTCTTCGTCTGGGTTGGCGTCCAAGTACCCATCGATTTCGTGGAAATGGGAATGGACAAGCACCGGGTGACCACCGGCTGGATTTTCTTCCTTCTCATCTACTCCGCCATCGCGAGCCTGTTGCCGGTTTGGCTCCTGCTGCAGCCGCGCGACTACATCAACAGCCATCAGCTCTTCGTCGGCCTGGGCCTCTTGTTCCTGGGCGTGCTCATTGCCCATCCCAACTTCGACGCGCCCGTGTACCGAAGCCCCGAAGCGGGCGCACCTTCGATCTTTCCCATCCTGTTCGTCACGATCGCCTGCGGCGCGATCAGCGGCTTCCACGGACTCGTCTCTTCAGGCACGACATCCAAGCAAGTCGACAGACTCAGCGACACGCGCATGATCGGATACGGCGGCATGCTCGGTGAAGGCTCACTCGCTCTCGCATCGACGCTCGCCGCGGTGGCCGGCATCGGATTGGTCGGCGCGTGCGCCCTTCCCACTCAGGGCGCGGTCGATGATTTGAGCTGGGCTGTCTACTACGACTCCTGGGCGCATGCGGGGGGCAACAAAGCCGCCGCTTTCGTGCTCGGTGGTGGCGCGTTCCTCGAGGCCGTTGGTTTGTCTTCGGAGCTCGCGCGCACCTTGATGGCCGTTCTCGTGATCGCGTTTGCCGCGACGTCACTCGACACCGCAACCCGCATACAACGTTTCATCCTGAGCGAGTTCGGCGCCGCACTCCGAATCAAGCCGCTGACCAACCCCTACGTTGCCACGGTGATCGCCGTCGTCCCTGCAATGTACCTTGCACTTGCTGAAACGCCGGACCCGGCAACCGGACAGGCGAAAGCGGTCGGCTGGGTGCTCTGGCCGATCTTCGGCGCCAGCAACCAACTCTTGGCGGCTCTAACGCTGATGACGCTCGCTCTATACTTCTTTGCGCGAAAGAGGCCCGTCTGGCCGCTCGTGATCCCGATGCTGCTCGTCATGCCTGTCGCCGCGCTCGCGTTGATAACGAAGCTGCAACAATTCCTGGCGGAGGGGAACGCCCCGCTCGCCGCGCTCGCATCGCTACTCCTCGTGCTGCTCTTGTGGATGATCGCGGAGGGCGTGCTCGCAGTGCGACGGCTCCGGGGAGCAGCTACGAGCTCTTGAGCTTGCGGTAGCCCCAGAGCACCAAAAGCGACCCCGCAATGGCGATCGCAAAGCTGCGAAGATTGAATCCGGTCACGTCGCCGAAACCTATGCGCGTCGCGATGAAACCTCCGATGAGCGCACCTGCCACACCAACCACCGTGGTCTTGACGAACCCTCCGGGGTCGTCGCCAGGCATGAGGAACTTGGCAAAGATGCCCGCCACCAAACCAAACACGATCCACGAAATGATTCCCATTGGTCCCTCCTCGACTCAGCGAAGCATGAAATAAATCAAGACCCCGGTCACGGAAACGTAGAGCCAGATGGGCAGCGTCCACCTGGCGAGCTTCTTGTGTGCAACGAAGCGCTCGCCCGCGGCCAGATAAAACGTAGTGAGAATCATGGGAAGCATGACGATCGAGAGCAGGACATGCGTAATGAGCACCGTGAAGTACACGACACGAAGCGCGCCCTCGCCTTGGTATTGCGTGTCACCATGGGCGTAGTGATAGAGGACGTAGCCGACGAGGAAGACCGCCGACGCGGCGAACGCCGACACCATGAGGCGCTTGTGAACCTCGCGGCGCCCGCTCCGAATGGCCGCAAGGCCGAGGACTAGCAGGGTCGCCGAGCTTGCATTCAGCGCAGCATTGACGCCCGGCATGAAACTGAGGTCCGCGTTGACGCCATCACCCTCCCGAACGACTAAGAGCCAACCGAGGAAGAGGACGGCGCCAATGGAAACCACCGCGTTGAAGATGAAGAAGCTGCGATCGCCTTCGGTGCGCACGGGGCGAGCCTAGGCTCAAGCACGCAGAGCGGCCAGCGCTTCGTCCACCGCATCGAGCACGACGGGGACCTCGTCGAGCGAATTCGGCCAATGAGGTGCGAACCGAATCAGCCCGTCGGGCGTGTTGCAGATGACGCCCCGGTCACGAAGAGCAGCGGCGAGGCTGCTGAGTCGTACGTCGTCGGGCACCGCCATGCTCAGCAGAGTGGAGCGAAGCGCGGCAACCTTCGCCCGGCAACTTCGGAATCCGCGCTCGGCCAGTCCGGATTCGAGGCGGTCGAGGTAGGCCTCGACGTGTGAATGGATCGCGGGGACCCCGAGCCCGGCGAGGATCTCCAGGGAGGCCCCGAGGCCGGCAAGGCCCATGACGTTGCTCGTCCCGATCTCCAAGGCCCGCGCGCCGACCTTCAATGGATTGTCATAGCGAAGCTGCGGCTCGTCACCGATCAGAAACGCAGCTGGATCTTCGTGACCGAGCCAACCAGCCAGCCTCGGATTCAGCGATGCCGCGCAGCGGTTCGCCACGTAGAGCAACCCGGTTCCCTCCGCCCCCATCATGTGCTTGTGACTCCCAGAGCTGAGGTAGTCGATGCCCCATGAGACGTCGAGCGGCGTCGCCCCGAGCGCTTGAATGGCGTCGACGAAAATCTCGGCGTCGTGCTCGTGGCACAACGCGGCCATCTCCGCGAGTGGCATCCGAAGGCCCGTCTTGTACTGCACCGCGCTGACGGCGACTAAGCGCACCCCTTGCCGGAGCGCACGATCGAGCTCCGCGAGCCCTTCCTCGATGGAGCGGTGGAACGGATCGAGCGACAGCCACACGAGCTCCAGCTGAAACTCCCTCGCAGCTTGCTGCCACGGCGTGACGTTCGCGGGAAACTCGCCGTCGAAAAGCACTACCCGGTCGCCTTCGCTCCAAGGGATGCCGAATGCAACATCGATCACGCCCTGCGTCGTATTCGCGACGAACGCGATCTCGCTCGGGTCGGCCGAGATGAACGATCCGAGGTCGCGCCGGACTTGCGCGAGCTGCGGCGCCCAGCGGACGAAGCCTGCCATCCCGCCCCGCGCGTAGTCCCGAGTCACCTCTGCAATGCGCTCGCACACCGGCGCTGAAAGCGGAGAGATCGCGGCATGCGCAAGGTACGCTGCCGCCTCCAGGCCGGGGAACAACGAGCGATCGCCGAGCTTGGCTGTCAGCATCCGGGCACCTTAGCATCAACGAGCAGCGCTAGAGCGTGCTTTGAAAAAATCGCCAGGCCGCGATCGCAGCATCGATGTCACGGCTGGTCGGGCCGATCATGCTCACTGGAAGATACTGCCATCCGGACGGCCAGGTGTGACCGGCGCCTTGCACGGCAAAGAGCTCCACCCTGGTGTCGTTCTTGCACCCGGTCGCTTTACGGCGCTCGATGCGGGTTCCGTCACTTGGCACGAAGTCGGGAATCATCGAGACCTGGACATCGGCGCACCCGTTGTGTCGAGTCCAAAACGAGAACGTGCGCTCGACGGAGAGCACTCGGCCGAGCTCCCGGTCGTCGAACTTCACGGTGCCACCACCCCACGGCACAATGGGGTCCTCGGTGCCGTTTATCATCAATGCCGAAAGGGGCTCTTTGCGGCAACGCGAACGCCTGCGCGCAACGTTGTAGGGCATCGATCCAATCACCGCTGCGAACGCCCTAAGTTGGTCGCTGTGCTCGCACGCAAAACGATGCGCCATCATCGCTCCGTCGGAGACACCAACGACGAAGACCGACGCTGCATCGACACTTCGTTTCTCGACGAGCTCTTCGACGAGCTTGTCCAGAAATCCGACGTCGTTGACGCGTTCACGCTGAGCAACGTACTGACCCACATTGCGCCCGTCGTTCCAATGCCCACCGATTCCGTCGGGGTAGACGACCAAGAAATCATCTTCGGCGGCGAGGACGTTGAGCTTGCCAAAGCTCAAGGCCACCACGTCATCATCATCGCCGAGCCCGCCATGAAGCACCACGACGAGCGGTCGGGGGTTCTCACGACGGGTGCGCCGCGGGTCGAAGATCCCCACGTTGCGTACGACTCCTTCGTGCTTGAAGACGTAACTCTTGGTCTCCATCAGATCGTCGGCCCCCGTCGTGGGTCCGCTAGACTTGCAGGCCGCCATCGCAAGGAGGGCGAAGGCGCAGGCGATGCAAACTGCAACACGCATGGCTAGCCTTCGGCCGAGCCCAAGATCAAGATCGCGTCGCCACGGACGACGTCATCTCCGTCGTTCGGAACGATGCGCTCGATGGTGGCCGGAGTCGGCAACGCGTCCCCTTGATAAACCAGGCGGTTGAAGGTCTTCATCACCTCCAAGAGACCGATGGTCTGGCCGTGGGTGACCGTGTCGCCAACCGAAACGAACGCCGGGTCGTTGGGAGAAGGTCGGCTGTAGAAGCGGCCGCTCATGGGAGCCGCGAACGAAATCGCGCTTTTCATCTCCGCGGCGCTCGTCGCACCCGCGGCGGATGCGTCGCTCACCGAAGCTGTCGATACTGTGATCAGCGCATCGCCGTACTGCACCGGGACTCGTGTCCGCGCGCCGCCGAACCGGTGGGTGACGCGGCCGTCCACGCCCTCAGGAACGAGCAGCGCGCAGCGAACGCCGAGGACGTCGATTGTGCCAATCGACTGCCCCGAAGCCACGAGCTCGCCGTGCGCGACGCTCGGAGTGAAGATGCCGACGCTCGGCGCCAGGAGCTCGCCGGAATCCCCGGCTGCGTAAACACGAAGGACCCGGTCGCCATCGCTCATGCGCGCCCCCCTGTGACGAGAACATCGAGGTCGTGCAGCGTCCAGATCCGCGGGTTCTTCACACGGCGATAACCGACGCCCTGGTAGCTCATCTCGACGAGCACCTTGAGCCAGTCACGAAGCTCGTCGACTCGGATAATCTCGTCGGTATCGAGCTGTCGCGCCGCCACGTAGGGATCCATGTCGGCTTCGATCCGCGCCTCGACCTCGGCCATCCGCTGTTCGATCTTCGCCCGCTCCCTTCGATCCGTGGTCACGATCTCGAAGTTGTCGTCGAGCTTGCTGTTGTACGACGCAATCGCGAGCGTCCGACCCTCCATCACGCTGAGGCGGGAGACCGGGGTTGAAAGCTGCACGACGGGGTCGTAAGGCAGCCCGGCCATCGCGTAGTACCCCGCGCCCGAAGCCTTGCGAAGCAAGACGGTAAACATCGGCGTCTCGTTCGTGCTGTTCGTGTAGATGAGGTTGGAGCCGTAGGCGAGGAGGCCGTGCCGCTCGGCTTCGGCACCGATGTCGAACCCACTGATGTCCTGGAGCCAAATCAACGGGATGCCGTCGCTGTCACATGCGCGGCTGAAGGCGCTGATTTTCGCGATGCCTTGCCGGTAGAGAATGCCACCGGGCCGGTGCTCGCCTTCCGCTTCCGGATCCTCGATGAGCCCTTGCCGGTTGAGCACGAATCCAGCGTAGAGACCCCCGACCCGGGCGACGCCGCAGATCATTTCGCGGCCAACCGACGGCAACACCTCCCAGAAGAGACTTTGGTCGCAGAGACGCGCGAGGATTTCGGTTGAGTCGTAGGCTTGCCTGTGGTCGACGGGAAGGAGCCCCTGAAGCTCCATCGGCGAGAAACGCGGCTCCATTGGCTCGACGCCGCCTCGGTAGAACGCAGCGCCTGACGTCGGGAGGCGCGACACCTCGCGGCGGAGACAGTCGATCAACGTGACGTCGTCCGGAACGCGCTCATCGGCACAACCAGACTGGTGCACGTGGACTTCGGGGCCGCCGATATCGAGAGATGTGATGTGTTGGCTCTTGGCGCCTTTGATCAGCGCGGCTCCGGCAATGACCATGTACGCCTGCTCGGTCATGTAGACGCGGTCACTGATGATCGGCATGTAGCCTCCACCTGCGATGCAGTCGCCGAACACTCCGGCGATCTGGGGGACGCCTTCAGCCGAGAGCAAGCTGTTCATTTTGAAAATGTGGCCTGCGCCCGTGGCGCCCGCGAAGCTCTTGCTCTGCTCGGGGAGGTATAGACCGCTGCAATCGACCAGGTAGAGCGTCGGCAACCGTAGGCGGCGCGCCATCTCCTGCGCGCGCTGAATCTTCTCGGGGGTCTGCGGCCACCAGGCGCCCGACGCGACGGTGTTGTCATTCGCAATGACCACGCACCAGCGTCCTTCGATCTGCATGAACGCCGTGACGACGCCGGCAGCCGGCGAGCGAAGCCCGTTGAAGTCGACCCCATAGTTCACGAACGTGCCGACCTCGAAGACTTGCGAGCCCTCGTCTTTGAGGCGTTCGAGCCGCTCTCGTGTCGTGAGCTTGTCCTTTTCGTGAACGCGCTCGACGTACTTGTCACCCCAGCCTGCGTGAACCTCCGCGCGCCGCTCTTCGAGCTTGGAAACCAGAGGCTCGTGGCCGGTACGCTCGCGGTCGAACTCGGCATCATCGACGACGGCCTCACGCGCGTTTCCAATGGGAACTACAGGAACGTGCGCCATCAGCTCTCCCACCCTGGCACGGCTCGGGTGTCGTACCGGTTCTCCCGAAATTCCTTGGACGACAAGACCGCCAAGTGCATGGGAATCGTAGTCGAGATGCCTTCGCAGCGCATGTTCCGCAGAGCCTCAGCCAAACGGTCACACGCGGCGTCTCTGTCCTCGCCCCAAGCGATGACCTTGCAAACGAGGCTGTCGTAGTGAGGCGGAACCTCGTACCCCGACTCGACGTGCGTATCGACCCGCACGCTCGCATCGTCGGACCCAATATCCCATCGCTCGACGACACCTGGGCTCGGCGAGAAGCCGTTCGACGGGTCTTCGGCGTTGATCCGGCATTCGATGGCATGACCGCGAAGCTCGACATCGTCCTGCGAGAACCACAACGCCTCTCCTGCGGCCACCCGGATCTGCGCCTCGACCAAATCGATGCCAGTTCGCATTTCCGTCACCGGATGCTCGACCTGGAGGCGAGCGTTCATCTCCATGAAGCGAAGCTCTCCACCTTCGTCGAGCAAAAACTCCATCGTGCCAGCGCCGACGTACCCGATGGCCCGGGTCGCGCTGACCGCAGACGCTAAGGTCTGCTCTCGCTCGGCTTCGCTCAGGACGAGCGCGGGAGATTCCTCGATGAGCTTTTGATGCTTGCGCTGCACGGAGCAATCGCGCTCGCCGAGGTGGACGACGTTTCCGTACTTGTCAGCGAGGAGCTGAATCTCGATGTGCCGCCCACCCTCTATCAGCTTCTCCAAGTAGAGGCGCCCATCTGCAAAGGCAGCCACCGACTCGGCCTGGGCAGACTCGTACGCTGCTTTGAGATCTCCGGCCCCGCGGACTGCGCGCATGCCCCGACCGCCACCCCCACTCTCGGCCTTGAGCAGCACGGGAAACCCGATTGCTTCCGCGACTTCGCAAGCCTGCGCCAGGTCTCGAAGTACGCCGTCACTCCCCGGAATCAGCTTGAGCCCTGCCGCCGCCATCGCCGCTTTGGCCGGGGTTTTTCGCCCGAGCTCGTGCATGACGGAAGGTGGCGGACCGATGAAGGTGACGCCGTGCGCCTCGCAAAGTGACGCAAAGAGCGGATTCTCCGCAAGGAAGCCCCAGCCGGGATGAAGCGCACTGCACTGTGTCTGCACCGCGGCCTGCACGATTCGATCGGCGGCGAGGTAGCTCTCGCTCGATCGGGATGGCCCGAGCACCACCGATTCGCGCGCGCGCAGATACGGCGCTCCGCGATCTGCCTCCGATACGCCGAAGACCGGCGTAATGCCCAGGGCATCGCAAGTCCGCGCAATGCGGGCAGCCACCTCGCCGCGGTTCGCGATGAAAAGACGCCGAAATCGCTTCACGGGCGCGCACCCTAACACTGGGCGCGCCTCCTGAGAAGCAGAGCGGGCGTGGCGCCACCGTTCATGTCAAAATGCTGGGGTTATGTGTCGCTTGTTCGGGTTTCGCAGCGTGATCCAGAGCCAGGTGCACCGATCTTTGATGGACGCCGACAATGCGCTCGGCGCGCAAAGCACGGACCACCGAGACGGCTGGGGCGTTGCGTTCTACGTGGACGGCGCCCCGCACATCACCAGAAGCCCCACGACGGCAATCGACTGCGCGCTCTTTCAACGCGTGAGCGGGATCGTCGCGTCGGAGACCGTGCTCGCTCACGTGCGTCGTGCGACCAACGGGGAGAACTCCGTCTTGAATTGCCACCCCTTCCAATACGGCAAGTGGGTGATGGCCCACAACGGCGACATTCAGGACTTCCCCAAACATCGTGAGGAGCTCGTTCGGCGTGTTGCACCCAGGCTGCGTCGCTACATCCTGGGCGAGACGGACAGCGAGGTACTGTTCTTCCTCTTTCTGACCCAACTGTCTCAGCACGGCCCGCTTTCGGGACGCATCGGAGTCGAAGAGGCAGCGATGGCCCTCCGGTCGACGCTCGACCACGTGCGCGGGATCTGTGACGTCGACCCGAAGAAAGAGCCGTCTCTCCTGACCACGATCGTGACGGATGGTACGACGATGGTGGCCGCGGAGGGAGGGAAAGAGCTCTTTTGGTCGACGTATAAGACGCGATGCGGAGACCGCGACGCCTGCCCAAGCCTGTCGCCAGAGTGTGAAGCACCGTCGGAGAGCGGCTACGTCAATCATCTGATCTTCTCGAGCGAAGTGATCCTCGGCGAAAACATCTGGGTTCCGCTCGAGGCTGGCGAGCTCATCGGTGTCGACTGGCGCATGAGGGTTCTGCGGAGCTCAGGTCATCGCCACCTCGCCGTGGTCAACTGAGGAAAGAGGGATCAGACCCTGTTATGAAGGGTGAATCCGACGATGGATCCGGTCTACAAAGGCGAGCTCAATCGCGATGTCGCCTTGGCGCAGCCCGGCGAGTTCGCGCCTGTGGAGATCGGGCCTCTCTCTGTTTGGCCGCCGGTGGTGCTCGCGCCGATGGCCGGTGTCACGAATTGGCCTTTTCGCGCCCTGTGTCGGCGCTTCGGCGCGGGCCTCTACGTGAGCGAGATGGTCACTGCCCGCCCCTTGGTCGAAGGCCGGGCGAAGACCCTGATGCTCGCCGAGTTCGGAAAAGATGAAACGCCTCGGAGCTTGCAACTCTACGGGGTCGATCCGTACTACGTAGGTGAAGCGGTGAAGTGGCTCGTCGGCGAGGGGCACGTCGACCACATCGACATGAACTTCGGTTGCCCGGTGCCCAAGGTGACGCGAAAGGGGGGCGGCTCCGCGATCCCCGCCAAGCCCCGCTTGCTTGCGAACATCGTGCGCGCAGCCGTACGGAACGCCGGAGAGATCCCGGTCACGATCAAGTTCCGCATGGGGCTCGACGACGGCTTGCTCACCTACGAGGACGCAGGACGCGTGGCAGAGGATGAAGGCTGCAAGGCAGTGGCGTTGCACGCGCGCACGGCCGCTCAGCTCTACGACGGCGAAGCCCGGTGGGACGCCATCGCGAACCTCAAGCGACGTGTTCAAACGATCCCGGTGTTGGGCAACGGCGACATCTGGGAGGCGCATGACGCGCTTCGTATGATGCGCGCGACTGGGTGCGACGGTGTGGTGATCGGAAGGGGCTGTCTCGGCCGCCCTTGGCTCTTCCGTGATTTGGCTGCTGTGTTCGAGGGGCGCGAGCCAGAGAACCCTCCGAGCTTTGGCGAGATCGCAAACATCGCACTCGAGCACGCGGCGCTGCTTTGCGAGTGGGCAGGTGAGGCGCCGGCCATGCGCATGTTCCGACGCCACACTAGTTGGTACACGAAAGGCTTTCGGGGAAGCGCAAAGCTCCGATCGCAGTTGATGCGGGTCACCAGCCTCCGCGAGCTCGAAGAAGTGCTGCGCTCCGCCGACCCAAGCGAGCCCTTTCCGCCTGAGGCGATGCGGGTCCCCCGGGGCAAGACGGCGGGCCGCCAAAAAGTCTCCCTCCCAGAGGGCTTCCTCGAAAACCGGCTGACAGACGACACCCCGCCCGTCCACGTAGACGCCATCTCCGGCGGCTAAGCTCAGCGCTGACGCCGGCAATCCGCGGTTGGGTTTTCAAGTGTCTGAAATGAAAAGTGTTTTGGAGGGGGAGCCTGTCCCTGTTTTTTCAGAGAAGGCGCGTGTCTCGATCAGCAGCCGGCTGGAAACGAGGTATGGGTTCGTGGGAACCTTGATGGGCCGGCTGATGATGAGGCCGCAGGTCACGCGCCTACTCGAAGAGGCGCTGCTGAGCTTCAAGGACTTCGTGGAACAGTCTGTGCCGAGCGAGGAAAAAGCACCCCGCCCACTGCACGCCCAGGTCGCCTAAGCGCGCAATCGCAAGAAATGCGCCGCTCTGACGGCCGCTCCTTCGAGCCGGGGACATGGACGGGTCCCGAAACGACCCTAGGCTTCGCGCTCGAAGGAGCAGGCATGTCAGAGCATCGGGCGAAAATTCATTGGAATCGGCAGGGCAAAGAGTTCGCGATCAAGGAGTACTCGCGAGAACACTCCTGGACATTCGAGGGCGGCATCGAGGTTCGCGCCTCGTCGGCGCCGACGTATCTCGGCGACCCTGCCCTCGTCAACCCCGAGGAGGCGTTCGTCGCCGCACTCTCGAGCTGCCACATGCTGACCTTCTTGGCGCTCGCCGCCCGTGACGGCCTCGTCGTCGACGACTACGAAGATCACGCCCTCGGCTACATGGAGCGCAACGCCCAAAAGCGAATCGCGATCACCCGAGTCACGCTGAGCCCGAAGATCAGCTGGGGCAGCGAGCCCCCTAGTCAGGAGAAGCTAGACGAGCTCCACGAGAAGGCCCACAAGCACTGCTTCATCGCCAACTCGGTGACGACGGAGATCACGGTCGAAGCGCCGGCCTAGCGGCAGGCTCAGCAGACCGCGCCGTCGGGGATGCACTCCCAGCTAATCCAGCAGTAGCTGCAATAGCTCCCCTCAGCGCAGCCGGTCGCCCTGCAGTCGAACTGCGAGAGGCACTCGTCGAGCTCGGGCGTCTGGGTCCAATCGCAATGACCCCAAGGCTGGAGCTCGCAGATTCCGAGCTCCTGGTAGCAGGCGAGCTCCGGCAAGGCGACGCAGGGCGACGCCATGTCTTGGTTCGCGCATATCTCTCCGTTGCAGCCGGTGGGGCGGCACTCGTCAGGCGGAAGACAGGCGCCGGCCTCCGGCGCGAGGCAGATCCACTCTGCTTGGCCGTCGCCTGCCTGGCAGTAGTCACAGGTCCAGCCGGGCGCGCAACCGTTGGTGCGGCAGTCACCCGCGGGTGGCTCACACCAGCCGACGCAGACGTCGCATTCGGGGCATGCCGGATCTTGGCGGCACACCTCACCGGCATTGCAGTGTTGCTCATCGCCACACTGCTCGGGGCCGTAGCACTTCGGAACACACTCGCCCGCGAAGTTCAAGATATGCGTTTCGACCGGACAATCGTTCTGAGGAATGCACTCGCCCGCGTCGCAGAAGTATCCTGGGGGGCAATCGCCGTCTTCCAGACACTCACCGGGCTGCGTTTCTGGGAGGATTCTGCAGAAGAGCTCCAGGTCTCCGAGCGGGGTCATGGCCGCGATACCTTGGAGGCGGGTCGCTTCGCCCTCGCACGCGAGGACACCCTCACCGGGGTATACGTCGCCGAACACCGGCGGCTCGAGCAGCTGATAGCTGGCGCTGAACCATTGTCCGAGCTGCATCATTTCGTGGGGTGTCACGTCGATCACGCCCACGATGCCAGGCACTTGCGGGCTCTCGCATTCCGCTTGGAATCCGTCCTGCCAACGCGGATCGATGCGGCACAAGCCTTCGCCGTGGCGCTCCAGACACTCGACGAGCTCATGCGTCGGGGTAAATCCGCACTGGCCATTCTGCTGACGCTGGCAGGTGGCTTGCTGATAGCACTCATACACGGGGCGCCACTCGCAGGTGCTCGCGATGTCCATGCCCTCTTCAACACAAAGTTGGTCGCTACAACCGGCTCGAACACAGCCTTCACCCGGCGGCTCGTCACAGAACCCTTCATGACGAATGCCGACACCCGCACACGCTGCTTCGCAGGCGTTGATGTAATTGCGGCTGTCGCCGCCGCATACGGGCTCGAACACGCCTGGGCAATTACAACGCGTGGCCCCGGGAATACACCAATGTGCAGCGGAACTCGGCAAGCACTCGTCACCCACGAAACAATCCGTGAGCGACTCGCAGTGCATCGGCTGATCACAAGGTCCGCGGTGACGCACCTCCCGCTCATCGCGATCGGCATCTTCTAGCGAGTATGTCTTTCCGTCGGTGCCACATACGTAGCCCTCGATGGGACCGACGTCGCCCGTGCTTGTCTCACCACAAGCGGCACACCACAGACCGAGGCCGCCTACGGCCACGCAAGCTATCCAAAATCGACTCATGACTTCTCTCCGGCCACGGGGTTCACCATCAATGGAGCAAGTTCAATGCCAGCCCGGCCACACGAAAAACCAAGTGATTCCGCTCCGAAGAAACTATCGCGCTGTGCCACGGCGTGCCAGAGACCTGTCTGGCGGTGCAAAAAGTGTAGCGAGTGGATCGCAGCTCCGAGTGTGCTCCTGCCTGTTTCAACTACTCAAGCGGCGTCGAAGCCGGTTCACCCGCCGCTCCGCGGCGGCTTCGCCTTCCGCCAGTGCGGTGCCGGTGGCGTGCTCGAGGGCTCGTGCCAAGTCCTTGCGGCGGTGCTCGTAGAACTTGGCGAGCGCGACGCGAACGCCGGCGCGGAGCTCATCTGTGTCCGCGGCCTCGAGCGCGCCCAGCAGGGCCCGCTCTTCATCATCGATCTCGCCGCCCCGGCGCGCCATCCGCGCGCTGAGCAGGCATGCTTCGACCGTGCACCTCGCCTCGCCGCCGCCGTTGGCCGCCGCGACTGCAAACGACCGAGCGCGCGCCGGATCGCCGGTGCGTTCGGCCACCTTGGCATAAGCCAAGTGGTCACGCGGATCATCGCTGCCATGAACCTCGTCGAAATGACCCACGAGCTCGGCCACGAGCGCTGCTAGCGCGATCAAGTCGTTCGCGTTGTGCTCGATCACCTTGGCCATCGGCGAGATATCGCCGCCATCGAGGTAGTCGAAGTAGAGCTGTGGAATCAGCGCGCCTGAGACGTCGTCCTCGCGATACATCCCGAGCACCTTCCGTTCGAGCTCGACCAAGCGCACCGACTGCAGGCGCGGTCGGAGGACACGACGCGCGCAATGGAGCAGGTCGAGGTGCGGCGGCAACGAGGGCGCCGGAACGCGATTTAGGACGAAGCGAGTGCGCAAGAGCGGCCAGTCGAACGCCTTGCCATTGAATGAGACCACACAAGAGCTCTGCTGAACGCGCTCCCGCAGCCAGTGGAGCATCGGCGCCTCTTTACCCATTTCCGGAAGGAAAAGCTGCTGAATTCGCATTGACTCGTCTTCGAACCAGGCGATGCCGATTAGAAACGGGACGGTGCCCGTCCCACCCGCAAGCCCAGTCGTCTCAGTGTCGAAGAAGAGCGCGCGTCGAAGGTCGATCGACTCGAGCTCGGGGTTCAAGGCGAGTTGCGCGAGCCGCTCCGTAGACACTTGAAGCGCACTGGCGATCGGCGTTCGCCCATGGTGGTGTCGTGGCTCGAGATACTCGTCGATTAGATGAAGCGCGCCGTGCTCCGTCTCGCGAAGCCCACCAGGGAGAGCGCCACGAACGCTGGCAACATCCAACTTCCGCGGGGTCGTTTGCGCAAGGCGCGCCAATCCTCGTTTGATCGACATCGACTTCAGTGTGTGGCGCTCACGCCCACGGCATCCAAGAGAGCTAGGACCAGCTTTTTTCGCGCGGCTTCGGGCTCGTCTCCGTCCGACGCGTCCGGGCCGATGCAACCGGGGCAACCCTCTTCACATTCGCAGGTTTCGATCAAGTGACGCGCGCGCCTCAAGAGCTCCTCACGCTCTTCGTAGAGGCGGGACGCGAGGCCGATCCCGCCCGCCACGCTGTCGTAGAGGAAGATCGTGGGATCGAACCCGGGCCCCTGTCCTTTGCCCGGAGGCGCTTCGTCTTCATTGCGGCTGCCAAGCGTTCGACCGAGATCGCGCGGATCGATCATCAACCCCACCGCGCCGACCACGTGCATCGCCTTGCTGAGGCCCCGCAGCGCATCGACCACGATCGCTCGTGGCTCCGGCTGGCTTTGCACGAAATCCTCAGAAAACGTGAGCCAAAACGCGCTGGTGTGCTTCTCCATCTCGGGCAGATGCACCTCGCCATACCCGACGTTCTCGTGCGTGTGGAACTTGATTTTCTTGTAGCCGACGACCTTCTCGACGACGCTCACGTCGCCGAGCCCAGCTTCGAGCGGAACCTCGCCGAGGTCGATTGTCGCGTGTTCGTCTTGCTCGAGGACGTTGACCTTGCTGTGCGTCATCGCGGTCGTGTAGTAGTCGGGATCGACACGGCGCACGAAGGCTTTGTGGTTCTCGAAATCGAGGCGCTCGACTTGATACTGCGCGCCCTCGTGCTGATAGATCGCCTGCTCGTGAAGCATCGTATGGGTGCTCCGCCAATCCATCTCGGCGATGGTGCGGCTTCCGTCGAGATCGATGATGACGAAATTGTCCCAGCTCGCGCTTCGAAGCGACACGTTGTTCGCCGGATAGCTGTCCGAAGCCCAGTGGTAGATCGAGCCGGCGGACGTCGACGTCGGATGAACGACACCGTTGTTGGCCAAGTAGTCGAGTGCTTCGCCGAGTGCATCGTCCGGCACGTCGCCGTATACGTCGTCGGGCTCGAAGGGAAGCTCGAATGCGGCGCACTTGAGATGCTGGATGAGAATCTCGATGTTGTCGGGATCGATGCGCGCGTGCTCGATCGGCGCTGAGACGAGCTGCCGCGGGTGCCGCGCGACGTACTGATCGACTGGGTTGCTCGAAGAAACGAGAACGGACAACGAGAGATCCCGCCGCCGCCCGGCACGGCCAAACCGTTGCCAGAGCCCCGCCATAGTTCCCGGGTATCCAGCGCAAACCACCGCATCGAGCGCTCCGATGTCGATACCGAGCTCGAGCGCGTTGGTGGCCACCACGCAGCGAATCTCCCCAGCTCGAAGCGCAGCTTCGATGCGGCGCCGCGTGTCGGGGAGATAGCCGCCCCGATAGGCGTGAATCGCGGAAGGCTCGATGTGGTCTCGTGCAAGCCGGTCGCGGAGATACTTCAGCATCACCTCGACGCCGTTGCGCGAATTCCCAAAGACGAGCGTAGGAACCCCAGCCCGGACCAAGTCGCGAGTCAGCCGCACCGCCGTTTTGATGTAGCTCTGCCGAATTCCGAGCTCGGCATTGACGATGGGTGGGTTGTAGACCAGCACCTGCCGCGGCCCCGTCGGTGCACCGCTGTCCTGGATCAGCTCGACGGGCTCGCCACAGATGCGCGAGGCGTGGGCCTGTGGATTGCCGATCGTCGCGGAGGCGAAGAGAAACGTCGGCGACGACCCGTGAAAGCGCGCGATGCGAAGCAGGCGGCGCATGACGTTGGCGAGGTGCGAGCCGAATACACCGCGGTAGGTGTGCAGCTCGTCGACGACGACATACTTCAAATTCGAGAACAACCGCGCCCACGCGGTGTGGTGCGGCATGATGCCCGCATGAAGCATGTCCGGGTTGGTGAGCAGAAGTCCGGCCCGCTGCCGCGCGGCGCGGCGCGCGTCGACGGGGGTGTCGCCGTCATAGGTGATGGCGCCAATACTGAGCTCGGCGTCGCGCATGAACGCGCGTAGGGCCTCCTCCTGGTCGCGCGACAGCGCCTTCGTTGGAAAGAGGTAGAGCGCTGTGGCGCTCGGATCGGAAGCGAGCGCTTGCAGAACCGGAAGGTTGTAACAAAGGCTCTTGCCCGACGCCGTGGGCGTCGCCACCACTACGTGCTTACCCTTCGATGCGAGCTCGAAGGACTGCGCCTGGTGACTGTAGAGCCTTTCGATGCCGCGGCCGTGGAGCGCGCGCCGCACCGAAGGAGCCAACCCTTCGGGCATGTCCGCGAAGCTTGCCGCATGTGGATCGACTCGGTGACTCCAGGTCACGTTTCTGAAGGTGCCATTGGACTGCCATCGCTCGAGCACTTCCTCGGCCCCGCGAAGGCGCGCCCACGGCTCGTCGACACGGCGAAAAGGCTGCCGGGCAGCCCTGGTTTCCCCCCCTACTGTGCTCATTCAAAGCACTGTACGGCTGTTTAGTCCGCCCGGTCAAGAATCTCCAAAGCGTTTGGGCCAATCTCGATTGAGGCCTAGGGTTGGGGTCTGAATACGGGCAGGGGCGACTTCGTCGAGAGCCCGCACAATCTACTGGAGGAAAAGAGGAATGCGAATCATTTCATCGTTACTTGTCGCGCTCGCGCTCGTCCTGGGTGCGTCGCTAGTGGGCGTCCCGATGGTCCAAGCGGATCGGCACGAGGATGTGAAGGCGACCGCGAAGAAGGAAGCGGACGGCGCCAAGAAGGACGCCAAGGAGAAATCCGAGCAGGCCGAGGACAAAGCCAAGGAGGCCAAGGACAAAGCCAAGAGCGACGCCGAGGCCCAGAAGGCCAAGGCAGAAGCGCGCAAGGCCGAACAGAAGGCCGCAGCCGAGAAGCGAATGGCCGACCAGAAAGCCGCAGTCGAGAAGCGCAAGGAGGAGCAAGCCGCCCGGGCCGCCGCCGCCAAGGAAACGCGCAAGAAGCGCCTCACCGAACAGGAGCAAAAGCGTCACAACGCTCAGGTGAAGGAGATCGAGAGCCGAAAGAAGCGCGTCCAGGAGTACTACGACAAGCAGATGCGCAGCATCGAAGCTGCCGCCGAGCGCGAGAACACGCGCCACGAAAAGCGGATCGCGCAAATCGACGAGATCTAGCGCGCACCACCAAACGAGCGAAAGCCCGCTTCCTCAGGAGGCGGGCTTTTTAGCTTTGGCCCGGCAGCGACGCGTTCGGGTCGTACGGCATCTCTTCGCCGGCTTCCATCCGTTGCTGCATCTCGTACTTCGAGGGGCAGCGGGGAATCACCTGGTTGGCGAGGAATACGCCGTCGCCACCAAGCTCACCCTGGACAGTCACTTGGATGCCCATCCCATCGCGGAAGGTGTCGGGTACGACGCACTGCGGAAAGCGCACGGGCATCTCTTTGTCCTCTTTGTAGAGAACGAAGCGCCATTCGCAGGGATCCTCGCGGAACTGAATCGATCCCTGCCGGAGCTCGCCCTCCACGCGTAGGCGCCTCCCCTCGAAGGAATCGGGCTCGTTCATCACCTCGTGCACGAGCTTCGAGTATACGAACGGATTGTCGCTACCCGAGAGCAACCAGGAGGCCGCACCCACGAGCACCACAAACACAATGCCGACTTTGACCGCACCAGGGAGCCCCCGCTTGGGTGCGGGTTCTACTGGTGTGTTTCCATCCTGCTCGCTCGTCATACTCGCGATTATGGTGCGACAAGACGCAACCCGCCAGGGAACGCCCAAGTTGGCGAACCCTGACGAAGGATACGGCTTACGGCTGCACCTGGAATGCGATGACGAGCGCGTAGATGCAGAGCGACTCGATGAGCGCCAGGCCGAGAATGAGCGGGACGAGGATCTTACCCGAAGCGTTCGGGTTACGAGCGATGCCCTCGAGCGCTGCGGTCGCGGCGCGACCCTGGCCCAAGCCGCAGCCGAATGCTGCGATACCGATGGCCAAGCCAGCGG
>Ga0209536_100005291_pt1 | contig 20115 bp, 17 predicted proteins | sample DeeMarSeWOR28_12_FD_187461 | JGI IMG/M metagenome (GOLD analysis project Ga0209536, IMG submission 187461) | Marine sediment microbial communities from White Oak River estuary, North Carolina - WOR-2-8_12 (SPAdes) (version 2) | ecosystem: Environmental > Aquatic > Marine > Intertidal zone >...
GCAGCAGCCCTGCGTTTTTTCATCTCTTTATCAATGAATTTGCTGCCGAAACACTAACGCTGAAAAAAAATTACCGGTCAGCAGTCAAAATCCTTGAGGCTGCTGCAGCTGTCATAACATATAATCACACTCCTGATACAAAGCATTGTACTACACTTATCCCGAAACATACTGAACATGGCAACATACAGGTATACCAGGCCCAATCGCCCCAGGCCGAGGCCGAGTTTGTGGTACGCCGCATCGAAGAGCTCATGGGCGGCATCAGTCATTTTTCCATTGATTCAGGGCGTGGCAAAGAAAATCAGCTGGAGGCTCAACGAAGTTTTCGGGATTTCGCAGTGTTTTACCGCTTGACCCAGCAATCTGAATACCTGCGGGAAGCACTTGAGCGAAGGGGCATTCCTTTCCAAGTGGTCAATATACCGCCTTTTTTCATGCAGCGGGAAATCCGTCCAATTTATTACTGGATCAGGGCCGCGGAAGCAAAACGTGAAACGATAGAAGCCGTGGTTTATCTTGAACTTTTGAGAACGTTCCCCGGTGTAGGGGATAGTTCTCTGGCGTTATTAGAGGACCAGTTGTCCATAGGAGGATTTGCTGACTTTTTTCTCCTGGCAGATAGCGTAAAACTTCCAAGAGCGGTCAGGGAAAGAGTTTTTGACTTGCAGCGCAACCTTGCGGCCTTTAATAAAGAACTTGCAGAGAAAGGCCTTGCGAAATCCCTTGAGGAGGCTATGGAATACCTGCGGGTGAATGCAAAAAGTGACGACGCAAAAAGGTTTATTGAGCTTGCCGGTTCTTTTGGTTCGGATCTGCCGGGTTTTGCTGCCCACCTGCAGAGAAATGAAACGGCAACCGTGTATGATGAGCAAGCCGAAGCAGTAGCTCTCATGACAGTCCATGGTGCCAAAGGACTGGAGTTTCCCGTTGTATTCATTACGGGTATGGAGGAAGGTGTTTTTCCGTGCGAGATGCCTGAAATGGAGGCCGCTGAAATCAACGAGGAAAGGCGTCTCTTTTATGTGGGAATGACCAGGGCCCGTGACTGCCTTATTCTGTCCTCAGCAGCTACCAGACCTATTTACGGCAGGTACCAGACCAGGTCGGTGTCACGTTTTGTTAACGAGATCCCCGCCTCTCTGAAGGAACACATCAAACATGACATGCCGAAAAGAAAGAAAACAGCGGCAAAACAGATGAAGCTTTTTTGATCAGTCCTTTTGCTGCGCGTTAGTAGTCCGTATTAAAAATTCCGTTAAGGTGATCTATTTCGTGTTCGATTAATGCTGCATGGCGATTCCTGGCCACCAGAATTCTTTCCTTATTCTCCAGATCCTGATACTTTATTTTGACATATGCCGAGCGCTTTAGGGTCCTCTTTTCTGTTCCCTGAAGAGAAAGGCACCCTTCATGACTGAAATAGGTTCCCTTTCTTTTTATTATTTCAGGGTTGACCATAACTTTTATCTCTCCGTGTATGCCGCAGACAAAAAGCCTCTTTGAGACGCCCACCTGAGGCGCAGCAAGCCCTATAGGCAGAGAGCCTTTGGAAAAAAAATCAATCATGGCCAGGTATTGTAAAGTGGAAACCATTCTGTTGCTCAGGGAAACGATGGAATAGTCAACCTGGCCAACCAGGTTTGCTACCCGGCGCAGGGTAGGGCTGGAAGGCTCAACTATTTTTAATAGATTATTTTTGCTTTTATAGAAATGCAGGAAGGAAAAAAAAACTATAGCGACAACAGCGCTACACAATCCAATTGTCAGTATTTCCTTTTTCCTTAACAAAAATCAGTTCTCCACTATTTACAGCTGGCACTGAAACCGATTAAAACAGCCAGGAGATCACGATTATCTGCAAAATTGTCCCATTTTTGTTCAGTAAAGCAAAGCCAGGAAATAAACACTCTTTACACAGGGAAAAGAAAATCTGTTTTAGCACTTATCCGGCTTTACCTGGTTGCCATTGAACGTATAATATCACTTTTGCCTATAACGCCGACCAGTTTCCCATCTTTAATAACCGGCAAGGTATGAACACTTTTTTCAGCCATAATGGTCGCAATTTCATCAAGACCCGTATCTTCGGAGACAGAGACCAACTTCATTGAACATATGTCCTGCACGGTGTTGCCGGCCATTTTCTTTATTTCTTTCTCCGTCTTCTTGGAGCTTTCGAGAAAGATAACCGAGTCAAGGATGCTTATCATGGTCGGGATATGTATTTTTTTTGTCTGATCAATGAGATCACTTTCCGTTACTACGGAAATGACATCCCCGTTCTCATCAAGGACGGGGACCCCGCTTATCCGGTTCTTCCAGAGGATCTCGGCAAGCTCACTGACAGAGGTCTGCTTACCGACCGTGATTACATTTTTTGACATTATATCTTTTGCCGTCAGCATGGATGATTTCTCCTGATAATTTTAAGGTTATGCAAAAGGGGATTCCATTCTCAATTCTTGCAGTACAAAGGGTAGCTGGTCCGCAAGTTCGGAAGCCAGGTAACCGGCGGCTGTTTCTTCTGCAAGCCTGTCCCCGGCCAGTCCATGGCTGTAGACTCCGAGGCAGCAGGCCTGCCAGGGAGAAAGTCCCTGGGCCAGGAAGCCACCAATTATGCCTGCAAGGACATCACCCATGCCACCTGTTGCCATACCCGGATTACCCGTCGGATTTATGGCCGTATTGCCGCTGGGGTCACAAATAAGGGTGTCAGCTCCTTTTAAAACAACAAAGACATTATTTTCTTCTGCAAACTTCTGCGTTACTGCAACCCGGTTCATCATGATATCCCGGGTAGTCATGCCGGTGAGCCGGGACATTTCACCCGGATGGGGTGTCAGTATTCTCTGGCCAGCTGTTTTTTTAAGCAGTGTTGGATCAGCAGCTAGAATATTGAGACCGTCAGCATCGACAAGTGTGGGAATTTCGGTTTCACGGTATAATTTATTGATAAGTTCGGCTGTTTCATCTGCCGTACCAATGCCCGGGCCAAGGACCAGCGCATCTTTATCCTGAAGTGCATCCTTGATAACAGTGTAATCCTCGATGGAAAGGATGCCGTGGGCTGGGGACTGAAGAGGTACCGTCATGGCTTCCCACAGGCCGGATTCAACAATCTGGTTCAACTCATAGGGAACACAAAGGGTAACCAGGCCAGTACCAACCCGTAAACCGCCTACGCCACAAAGCATTGCCGCACCGGATTTTCCCAATGATCCTGCGACAACAAGCAAGTGGCCATATGATCCCTTGTGGGCCAGGGTCGGTCGTAGAGGAAGCCAACACCCCACCTTGCTCTCCAGGAGTTCCAGACGTATATCAGCCTCAATGACAGCCTTTTCAGGGATTCCAATATCAACCACCTCGAGCAGACCGGTGTATTCCCTGCCGGGATGAACGACCTGGCCGATTTTAGCCTGGCCGAAGGTTACCGTTAAATCTGCCTGCACGCAGCTGCCTAAGATTTCCCCGGTGTCAGTATTGAGGCCGGAAGCGATGTCTACAGCAATGACGGGGCAGGGAGCTTCATTCATAATTTGTATAGCTGCAGCAAATATACCCGTGACCGGCCGGGTGAGTCCTGTGCCGAAAAGCCCGTCGACAACAGCCCAGCATTGACTTAGAATTATGGATGCTGTCCGCAGTTCTTCCTCATTCTTGAATTCAATTATTTTGACGGGAAGTTCCCGGAGCCTGGAATAGTTAATGGCTGAATCTCCTTTGAGTTTGTCTTTCGGAACAAGCAAAAAGACAACCGTTCGGGCAAGTCTTGCAGTCAGGAGTCTGGCAATGACCAGTCCGTCGCCGCCGTTGTTCCCAGGTCCTGCAAACACTGCAACGGTCTGACCCATGGGATCGCCGTATTTTTCTAGCATGACATCAACGGTTCGGCGGCCAGCATTTTCCATCAGTTCAATTGATGGGATGTGGGAGGTATTGATGGCGGCGTTATCAAGACCCCGCATCTGCTCAGCAGTTACCAACTTCATTTTTTTATTTTTTTTGTTATTCATTGATGCAGTATATTTATCTGGTACCAACCGGTGTTTCTCAGTAATCTGTAAAATTTATTTATCCCTGTTCCCGACTGTGAGAAATTTTTAAGAAAGTACAGGATTTGACTTTAAAGCCCATTACACCTATCTATGATGGCATAAATTTATTCTGTTGGCAATGCTGAAAGAAGGGAAGTCATCAGCGATTTATTCGAATTTCCGGGAGGTTGCCGGCCAGCCGGAGAACATCTTATTACCCAACTATTCAAATATCTTTCATGTCAGATAATAAGGACAAAAAAAAACGTGCTGTTCCAGAAAACAGTATACAGAAACGAGGACCACTGACTGCTGCTTTTCTTCGATCCGTCCCAAATCGCCCAGGTATTTATCTCATGAAAGGTACCAAAGGAAAGATACTTTATGTGGGCAAAGCCAAGAATCTGCGCAAAAGACTGGCGTCTTACCAGAGAGTGAGTTCTGCAGTTTCTCCAAAAACGGTTCTGCTGCTCAGCAGGGTAAAGACAATAGACACAATTCTGACCCACACGGAAAAGGAGGCCTTCATCCTTGAAGCGTCAATGATAAAAAAGCACAGACCCAGGTTTAATATTGAACTTAAGGATGATAAGAGTTATCCACGTATAAAGGTAACCCTGGGTGAGGAGTGGCCCAGGGTATATGTAACCCGGCGCCGTGCGAAGGACGGCAGCAAATATTTCGGTCCGTATTCTTCAGCTGGTGCCATGCGCAACACGTTAAATCTTATCAACAGGCTCTTCCCATTACGCAGATGCAAAGGCAGGACCATAAAGAAACGACAACGGCCCTGCCTTAATTACCAGATGGGCCGATGTTTGGGCCCCTGCAGTGGTTTGGTAGATAAAAAACAGTATCGTAAAATGGTTGATGCTGTTCTCATGATACTCGAAGGCAGAAATATCCAGATACGAGCACAGCTGGAAACGGAAATGCGCAAGGCGTCCGCAGGCCTAGAGTATGAAAAGGCTGTCATGTTCCGTGATCAGCTGCAGGCCCTTGATAAAACCCTGGAGAAGCAGGTAGTTGTCAATAACCTTGGAAAAGACCAGGATGTTTTTGGTTACGTGAGGATAGGGGCCGGTGTCGGTACAGCAGTGGTGAATGTCAGGCAGGGGGTGGTATTAGGGCAGCAGGTGTTTTTTATTCTGGATCCTATCGGCGACGACAGCGAGGTGTTAGGTGAAGTTCTGCGCCAGTTCTACAGTCGGGAAGAATCAATTCCCGAGGAACTGCTGCTCCCGTTTCGAATCCAGGATCATCTTTTGCTCACAGAGTGGCTGACTGAGAAACGAGGCAGGAAGCTGCAAATAAGGATTCCCAGGCGAGGTAATGACCTGAAACTGTTGCGGCTGGCTGAAGTTAATGCCAGACAGGTACATATTGATCAGGAAAACAGGGAGAGAAGCTGGCGGGAAATGGCGAAGAACCTGCAGGCCAAACTGCATCTCAAGCAGTTACCTGAAAGGATTGAGTGCCTGGACATTTCCAATATTGGCGGAAAACAACCGGTGGGGTCGCTGGTCTGCTTTATCCGGGGTGAGAAAGTCCAGAGGGAATACAGGCATTATTCCATCAAAGGATCTCATGAGCCTGATGATTACCGCATGATGGGAGAGGTCCTGGAAAGGCGTTTTGCAACAGGAGAGAAAACGGCTATTTTCCCAAATCTTCTGGTCATAGACGGTGGCAAGGGACACCTTAACGTAGCAGTTGGCATACTCGAAAAAAAGGGAATGCGGGATCAGGTTGAACTTGTGTCCATTGCCAAGGACAAGCACGGAAAAGCTGATAAAATATATCGGCCCGGCAGAAAAAACCCGCTCAGCCTGCCGCGTCACTCTCCGGTGCTTTTTTTTCTTATGCATGTCCGTGACGAGTCACACAGGTTCGGCATAACTTTTCACCGGAAGTTGCGACGGAAAACCGTTCTCACTTCTGAGCTTGACAGGGTGCCAGGCATAGGACCTTCACGAAAAAAGATGCTTCTTAAATCCTTAGGGAGTATGACAAGGATAAAAAATGCAAGCAGGGAGGAGCTCGCTGCGGTGCAGGGCATAGGCCCTGAAATGGCGGAACAGATATGGAATTATTTTCATTCGAGCCTAATAGTTGTTTAACGCATGATTTAAAACGGTCTTCATATGAGTAAATTTAAAATAGTCGTGTTTGAAGAGCATGGTTCAGGTGATAAAAAGATTCAGGGCATAGATCGTCATGGAAGTGGCCTGGAAATCGTCCGACGCTGCAATATTGATGCAGAGCTGCCTGAAATCATCGATGATCCGGAGCGATACATCCCTGAAAATTTTGAGGCCGATCTTGTGCTGGACTTTTTGAAGCATCCGGACCTGTCAAGCCATCTGGCACAGGTGTGCAAAAAAAAGCAAATCCCGATTATTGCCTCTGGCAAAAAACATGCCGACGCTCATACTCCCTTCACCTGATGCGGGCTGGGACGCCTGCAGGCTGCTGGCGAATACGGCAAACAGTTTGGATTGCCTGAATACAAGGTTGAAGTAGAGAAGGGCAGAATAAAAAGTATTGCGGTCAAAAGAGGGGCGCCCTGCGGGGCGACTTGGGATGTGCTTGCCAGGGTTGTAGGATTGCCTGTGGAGGTGGCTGTTTCCACCCTTGCCCGGGAAGTCCAGTACATCTGCTATGCGGATCCCAGCGCTTTTGATCCCATATCCGGTAAGAGCCCGCTGCACTATGCCGGTGATGTCCATGCTGCGGCACTAAAAAAGGCATTGTCGGAAAAAGATTCCTGAAAGGGCCGGATCTTGTTTATCCGGAATACTGCTTTACTATATTGTACATGACCATGAAGGACCGTTTGTTCAAAAAAACCCGGCTGATGTTTGTCTCTCCCTGGCTTCTTGCCGCAGCAATCGGATTGCTTTCCCTTATTATTGTTATTTTTGCCGCTAATAATATCAAGCGTGAGAGGGGTATGCTTTCCGAGGGGCTTTTCCGAAAGGGCGAGGCGATAATTCGTTTTGTGGAGGCAGGTTTGCGCGCCTCCATGATATCAAACATGATGGGCGGCATGATGGGGCTCAATATTCCTGATGCTGAAGGTGTGGCCCAGACTCAGCACCTGATCGAACAGGCATCGGAATCACCTGATATTCACTATATAGCTGTTATTGATGTCTCGGGAAGAATACTGGTTCACAGCAACTCTGATATGGTCGGCAACAGTATTGAACGGGATTTTAATCTCTTAAACGATGCGGATCCACAGGGCGCATTTCATATTGTTAATCAATCTGATTTAAAACAGAAGGTGTTTGAGGTTATAAGCCCTTTCAGGCCTTTTCGCGGACGCGGCGGTTTGCGGAACTGGCGGGAACAGTTCCGGCAGCAGCATCCCCCGAAAACAAATGAATTCTCCCATGGTGATGCCCCGCCTGACAGCTGGCATCAATCATCCTTAGGTTCTGAGACGCATCCGCAGTTTATCCTTGTTGGTCTGGATATGACGGAACTGGAGAAAACGATAAGAAGGTATCGGTTTCAGATGATATTCATGTCCCTGACACTCCTTCTGGTCGGACTGGGAGGCTGGATATCACTCATGGCTGCCCAGGGATACCGTATTTCTCAGGAAACACTTAACCGGGTGCAGGCCTTTACCGGTCTCCTGATATCGAGATTGCCTGTCGGTATTATTGCAACGGACCAGGAGGGCAGGATACGGACTTGCAACAATGCCGCTGCTGCCATGATCGGCACAAGCCTGGAAGCAGTTCAGAACAGTGAACCCGCGGCTGTTCTACCCAAAGAAGTTGCACGATTTTTTTCTCCACATGACAACAGGGATGAAATAACAGACAGAGATGTCAGCCTTATCGGAACAGATGATGTCATCTATTCTCTTCATCTGAGTTCCGTGCCGGTATATAACCAGGATTCTGACTTTATGGGCCGGGTACTGCTGATGTATGACCTGTCGGAGTTAAAAAAGCTGCAAAAGGAAATACAGCGGCATGATCGGCTGGTCGCCCTTGGCAAGATGGCAGCAGGTGTTGCTCATGAAGTAAGAAATCCCTTGAGTTCAATCAAGGGATTTGCCACCCTCCTTGGCACAAGGTTCAAGGATGGAAGCCGGGAACATGAAGCTGCAGAGCTCCTCGTCCAGGAAGCTGAGAGACTGAACAGAAGTATTACCGAACTTTTGAATTATGCAAGGCCGACCACTCTGCAGAAAAAAGAGGTAAACATTGGTGAGCTTGTTTCTTCGTCATTGAAACTGATCAGCAGTGACGCCCAGGCTTTGGGAGTTAAAATCTCTCTTAATTTAGCGCAGGATGTCCCCTTAATCTTTGCCGACAGGGACAGGATTAACCAGGTTCTGCTCAACCTCTATCTGAACGCTTTGCAGGCATTGGAAGACTCCAGCCGGGAAAAACTGTTAAAGGTATCAGTGCATCCCCCTGATGCAGAAGGATTTATCAAGATTGAAGTGAAGGACAATGGAAAGGGTATACCCAGAGAAGATCTTGAAAAAGTGCTTGATCCGTATTTTACAACCAAGCCTGATGGAACAGGCCTGGGGCTCGCACTGGCCTACAAGATTATTGACGAGCATAATGGAACTATACATTTTGACAGTACAGAAGGTCAGGGCACAACAGTCTCTGTAAGGCTACCTGTACAATAAAGTTTTTGCTTTTCCTGGCGAGCGGCAACGAGCAGGACCGGTAAAGATGCATTCAATAGAGCTTTCATCGCAGCAGCATACCAAAAACCTGGGGGATGTTCTGGGCAGAATTGTCCAGCCGGGCGATATCATCACCCTGACAGGAAGCCTCGGCGCAGGCAAAACCGCCCTGACCCAGGCTATAGGGCATGGCCTAGGGGTCGACCCGCGTATATATATAACCAGTCCGACATTCAGCCTCCTCCACGAGTATAAGGGGCGTATCCCCCTGTATCACATGGATCTGTACCGGCTGGGAAGCGAGAGCGAGATAGAATCGCTGGGGCTTCCGGAATATTTCTGTGGTGACGGCCTCACAGTTATAGAGTGGCCTGAGAGACTCGGAAGCCTGATGCCTGATGAACGGCTGCATATTGATCTTGTCATTTCAGGCGAGTCTTCCAGGATCGCGAAACTGACCCCCCATGGTGAGTACTGGCAAAAAAAAGTGGCCGATATACTTTCCATGATGTAAAAAGATTGATTTTCGCGACAGAATTGTATACCACATTGTGGCATGGCAGGCTTTAGGGTTCATATGCCATGCCATACCATGAAGCTGGAGGCCGCGGGAGGTCACCAGGAAATAGATTTTATACTGGCAGGAGAGTGATCATGAAACTATCGCCGATACGTCTGGAAAACTGTTATAAGACATATACCTATGACCAGGACAAGGTTTTTTCGCCGGTTGAAACGGTTGAGCGTTTTAATAAACGCCTTGGGGAAGTAAAGCTGGATATCTTAAAGGAAGTAAAACGCATCGACAATGGGCGTCTTGATATCCCCATCTATTTCAGCATCACCGGCAAAGACGCCAGAAGGATCATCGGCAACAAGAAGCAGATGGGCAAGGGCAGCACACCTGAGCAATCCCAGGCAAGTGCCTGCATGGAACTCGGTGAACGGTTCAGTTTTTTCAGCTTTATCAAAAATCCTGACAACTTTATTACCGCCACCTACCCGAATCTTAAGGAGGCAGGGTATAATATCCTGCCGCTCAAAAGACTGCTGCAATCAGTTCATGATGAGACCATGGAGGAGAAAACACTAGAACTGCTCCTTGCTGATATTCCCATCAAGTGGACATGGGCCACCAATCTGAACCGGCAGGAAGAGGTTCTCATCCCGTTTTCCTGGTTCTATGCCATCAATGAGTTCAACGGACCTTCAAACGGCAACTCCTATGAAGAATCAATATCGCAGGGAATATGCGAGATTATTGAACGTCATGTCTGTGCGGTTGTCAGTCATGAAAAAAAACAGGTTCCCAGGATTAGGCTGGATTCTGCCAGAGATCCTGTTTCCCGCGAACTGATTGAAAAGTTCACCAAAAACGGCATACAGGTATACTTGAATGATTTTAGCCTTGATACAGGGGTGCCGACAGTCAGCGCCCTATGCATCGACCCCTCGACATTTCCGGTCATGAGTGAAATCGTCTGGACTGCAGGAACTACCCCAAATCCCGAAAAGGCTCTTATCCGTGCACTCACTGAAGTAGCCCAGCTCGCTGGAGACTTTAATACCCATGCAAACTATGTGGCCAGTGGGCTGCCGAAGCCCCTGTCCATGGACGAGGTTGAATACCTTATGAGCGGCCCGGAGATTGACTTGCATGATCTCCCGGACCTCACTGACAACAATATGAAAACAGAGGTGGAAAACTGCCTTGCCGCGCTTGAAAAGCTGGACATGGAAGTTTTTATCGTCAATACAATGCATCCTGAGCTGAAAATGCCCAGTATCTATACAATAATTCCCGGGGCCCACTTCCGGGAAAGGGCATCAAGCAGGAATGCTGGGCTTTTTGCTGCGAAACTGATGGCTGAACTGGTAGAAGACCCAATTGAATCAAACAACCACTTGCTGAATATGCAGAAGATATTGCCGGAGGCTTACTATATTGAATTCTATCTGGGCCGCAATCTCATGTCCCTTTATCGACACGATGAGGCTCTCATGCATTTCAACAGAGCACTTGAAATGAACCCGAGCGACGAGGATATTCCCTACATTTACTCCTATGCCGGGAATTGCCTCAAAGATCTTGAGAAATATACGGAAGCTATTTTCATTCTTGAAAAAGGTGCCGAGATCGATAATACCAGACCTGATATTCACAACTTGCTGGGTTTTTGTCATTTTAAACTGGGAGAGTACGAAACCGCCGTCTTTCATTTCAGCAAAACCATTGAGTTAAATCCTGCCTCGGCAATTGACTATGCCAACCTGGGGGTTAACTATCGCAAGCTCGAAAAGACAGATGAAGCGATCAAGTATTTTGAGCTTGCCTTGTCGCTTGACCCGAGTATTGAATTTGCCAGGGACCACCTGGCGCAGCTCACCAACATGGCTCCCTAGAAGAGTCCGGCCGCAGCTTTCCGAATATATAAGCTGCGGCCGGCATTACTTTTCAGCCAATTGCAAATTGTTGCAATCCGGAGTATCTATTTCCAATCATGGCGGCCCCGTTATCAGGCAGGTCTGCAACTTATTATTTTTCTGGGAGCAACAATGCTCCCACAAACCAGATTCATACATGAAGCCACTTTCTGTTGTTGCCTATTTTGACGGGCGGCCTGGGCATGAAAAGCAGACCCGGGGTATTTTGCATGCCTTGTCAGCCATGACACCTGTTGAAGTAGATTTCAAAAGGGTTTCAGTGGCTCCGGCGGCGTATGTTAAAAACTGGGCTGCGTATTTTGTTTCCTTTCTACTGCCCCGTCAGCGTCAATCAGATGACAATGTTTCCCATTTTGATCTCATTATAGGCACGGGAAGCCACACACATATTCCCATGCTGCTTGCCAAAAAGTCACGAAGCAGCCGGTCCTGCCAGCAGCAGCATTTAGTTACCTGTATGACTCCGGATGTCTTGCTTCGAAAAAATTTTGATCTGTGCTTTGTTCCTGCCCATGATGAACCTGCACCAGAAGACAACATATTTATCACGGTCGGACCACCCAACACTTTGAGTTATGAGGGGAAACACCAGGATGACAGAGGCCTGATCCTGGTTGGAGGGGTGGATATCAAAAGTCATATATGGAAATCAGAAGAGGTCGTTGCAAAGATTCGTATCATTATTAACAGGAATACTGCACTGCACTGGACGATATCATCCTCACCCCGTACACCTGAAGATACATGTCAATCTCTGGAAAAAATGACCGCGTCCCTGGAAAAAGTGTCTTTTTACAGGGCTACGGCAACTCCCCCAGGGTGGATTGAGGAGCAGTATGCCCAGAACAGGACAGTGTGGGTGACTGCTGACTCCATTTCCATGGTGTATGAAGCTCTGACAGCAGGATGTTCCGTAGGAGTATTACCAGTGGAATGGGTGCGCCCAGACAATAAGTTTGATAAAAGTTTAAATTTTTTGATTCAACAGGGAATGATAATTACTTTTGATGCGTGGCAGCAAGGGACGTCAATGCCCGACCGAAAAGATGAACTGCTTAATGAATCGAAGCGTTGTGCGGAGGAGATATTGCGCAGATGGTGGCCCGACCGCTTAGAGTAGTGCATATACTGCCCGAACTTGAAGAGGGAGGGGTCGAACGCCATGTCCTTATGCTGTCAGGGCAGCAATGTCGGGATAGCCTTGTGGTCCATGTTGTTTCCGCTGGCGGAAAACTCGTCTCGCAACTAGCAGAAGGAGTTCGTCATATTAAACTTCCGGTTCACCGTAAGGACCCCCTGACCGGAATTTACAGTGCTTTCCGACTGGCAGCCCTGTGCAAAAAAACAAAAATCGATATTATTCATGCCCATTCCAGAGTCCCAGCCTGGGTTGCAATGTTGGCCAGCAAATTCTCCGGCAGGCCATATTTGGTTACGGCACACGCATATTTCAGCACGCAGTCACAATGGATATATATCCCGTACAGGCGGGCAGATAAGGTGATTTGTGTTAGTAAAGCAGTGGAAAATGGTATGAGAAACTGTTTTGCAGGCAATACAGCAGTAGTTCGCAATGGGATGCCGCCGGCAAAAATTACATGGCAGGGAACTGGCGGCTCACAGGTGAACTTTCTCTTTGTGGGAAGGCTAACGCAACTGAAAGGGTTGCAGGATATTTTGCAGGTTCTATCCGAAGTGCAGGGCAACTGGCAGCTTGATATCCTGGGAGACGGGCCATGGCGCAGGCAGCTTGAAGAAATGGCAAAATCGTTTATGCTTGCGGATAAGGTAATATTTCATGGTTTTCAGGAGGATCCGGATGCATGGATGGCGAGAAGCGACTGCCTTCTTTTTCCTTCTTATATTGAAGGAATGCCCTTAACCCTAGCCCGGGCGGTTCAAATAGGCATACCTGTAATTGCCTCTGATATTGAGCCGGTCCGGGAAATGTCCACTGACAGGGAAGGACTTGTCAAACCCGGAGACCTTGCCGCCTGGAAAAAGGCTCTGGAAACATTTCTGGTGACAAGAAAATCCCAGGCGCATTTTAACAGGGATGCCATACCCACCATTTCTCAAATGACAGCCGAAGTACAGTCACTGTATGAATCTGTCATTTTTCCCGAGGTTGACCCAAGGTGAAGATACTTCATTATGTGGATGAAAATTATCTGGTTTGGGCAAAGCCCTGGCTTCAGCTCATAAAATACCTGGAAATTGCCGGGGTGCAAAACCATATTCTATGTCGGCCGGGCGGTACGCTGGGGCAATATGTGCAGGAAAACAATATCGGCCTTTCGACCTACAAACCTCTTGTCTCCTCACTCCCACTTTTGTGCCTGGGAATTCCCGGTTTAATTAAGCGGATAAAACCTGATATTCTTCATACCCGTTTATCATCTGCAGCCATGATTGGAGGTTATTGGGGTAAACGTATACGGCTTCCCGTAGTTTCAACCATTGATAAATATCCCAAGAAAAAATATTACCTTAAAAGTGATAAGCTTATTCCCTGTTCAGCAGCTGTTGCATCTCATATGAGAAGCCAGGGATTTTCAGAAGATGACATGGAATTGATATATAATCCCGTAGATGTTGATGTATATCGCAGGGATCTAATCCAAAGGGAGGTTTTTCGGCAAAAACACAACATTGAACAGGATGATTTTGTTATTTTAGGAGCGGGAAGATTTGTTGACTGGAAAGGTTTTGACTCCCTGGTCAAGGCATGCGCAACAATTAAGAAAAAAAAAGAAATCCGGAAAAACTGGAAGCTGTGGTTAGTCGGTGATGGACCGGAGATGCTGAATTATCAAAAAAATGTGTCTGATTTTAACCTGCAGGACAGAACCATTTTCTGGGGATTTCAAAGTGATATCAAGCAGTTTCTCTGGGCTGCAGACCTCTTTGTGCAACCCTCTCGAGAGCCGGAAGGTTTCAGCCTCATGCTCTTGGAGGCAATGGCAGCGGGACTGCCTGCCGCTGCCACCGCTATTGGGGGAACTCTGGATATAGTTGACGATGGTCAGTCCGGCTGGCTCTTTGAACCGGATGATGTGCAGAAACTGGCGGCAATATTAAATATGGTTCTTCAGGAGGAGACTTTAAAAGAGTATTCAGACAGGGCTCAGATGACGGCGGCAAATTTTTCGATTGATACGATTGGGGAGCAGACTCTCCTGTTTTACAAGAAAATTATTCATTCAAAATAAAGTAAGTCGTGTGGCACACTGAAAAAACAAAATAACCCGATTAGTTGAGCAGATACTATGTTCTATTATTTCCAATATTCCTCTATCCATTTGGTTGGCTTAACAGTTTTATAAAATCTTTTATACCATTGCACAGGGGCTCCCCACGTTCCGGCGATGGCATCAGGAGGTTTGGGGTTTCCATGAAAAACAATAATCTTTGCACCCTCAGGAATTTTTGTAGGGGTTATGAAACTGTTCAGGATGCCACCGGGCATGCAGTGGTCTTTAAAACTTCTGCACCATTCAACGGGAAACCAGTCAATATTTTCTCTGCCTAATTCCTCAGGGATATAATTTTGCTCTGAGTCATGTTTTTTATAGATGGATGCCGGATCGTTTCGCCATTTTTGCAAAAGATGAGGATACTTGCCAACATCAAAACAAATAACGGATCCCTGCCCGAAAAGCCTTCCGGGTTTGGACCAGTTTTGGGGCATGGCCAGCTTGTCTGAAAATGTAAAAAAGCAATCGATGTTATCTACTATAACCAGGTCGATATCCAGTAAGAGAACCTTCCCTTTCAGATCATGAAATTCCTCATCAAAGAGGGCCAGTTTTCGCCAGCAGAGGCAGCGCCACAAATATTCTGGTGGCGGCTCTTCAAAGTCTGGAAGCGGAAAGACCTCTATGTCATTTTCCAGTCCATCTGTTATTTCCGTCAGGCATACAAAACGAAACGGCAGCGTTATGTTTCTCTGGCACATATGGTATAATTTATTAACATATTCCGGACCATAGGCTTTACCAAACTTAAAACAGACAACATTGACCGTATCCATGATAATTCCTCAAAAATAATTTGAAACGCCCATCTGGATTTCAGAATTTTTTTGTGAAACAAATCAGCTTTAATATTCTGGAGACAATCTGGCAGTATTTTTTTATTTTACTCATCTCCCATACTGTATTTATGTTAAGTGAGTAGACTAAATTTTATATAATATATCAACATGATATTATTGTTAACAACTTGATCGAGAACAGGACCAATAACGACCCAGGTTTTGCGGAAAGAAATCAGGAGAAAAATTTTGCATATTCTTTTTGTGGCTGATGGGAACCTAAAACATTGTGGCGCCCGGTATCATTTTACGTATCGAAGATTACTGAACGGGTTTATCCGCAATGGTCATAATGTGTATTTTCTGAGCAGCACTGACACTGCAAGGATAGGGAATATTTTTCGTTCATCAAAACTGGGATGGCGCTATTGCAATAATGTCTTTATTAAAACATGTTATAATTTTCGCCCCTCCCTCATTATTCTTGGACAAGCTGATGCTATCCGGGCTGATTCAATCAGAAAGGTTAAGTCTTTTTTACCCCATGTAAAAATCATTCAATATAACGTTGATCCGTTATTCAGTCGACATAACATCAATATGTTGAAAAAACTTCTGCCGCTTATGGACGCTACCTTTGTAACGACAGGAGGGCCGGTTTTAAAACGCCTCAGTCATTCACATGGAGTAGTTGGTTTTATACCCAATCCCGTTGATAAATCCATAGATTATCCAAAATGTCATGAACGGAGTGACCAGGAATATGATGTATTCTGGTCAATGCGAAAAACAAAAATTCAAGAAGGAAATCCACGCATAGAGATACCACTATTTCTGCAAAAAAGCGGGAAGGTCAAAATTGATTATTACGGAATGCACGGTAAGCAGGAGTTATGGAGCGCGGATTACTATCTGGCGATCGAAAATTCCAAGATGGGTTTGAATATCAGCCATACCTCGTTAGAAGGAGATTATATTAATAAAGAAACAAGGGATGAGGAGTTATATCTTTACTCCTCAGACCGGATTTCACATTATATGGGAAGCGGGCTTTTGACATTCAGCACGAGAGGCCACAAGATGGAAAATTTGTTTGAGGAAGACAAGGAAATTGTTTTCTTCTCTTCAAAAGAAGAGCTTCTTGATAAGGTGATTTATTTCAAAAAACACGATAATGAACGTCGTGAAATCGCTGGCCGCGGGTGGGAAAAATCCCATGCATGTTATAATGAGCGTCTTGTGGCAAAATATATGCTGGAAACCACCTTTGGTCTGCCGCTGTCAGAAAATTATGCCTGGCCGACGCAAACCTATTAAGAGGGATGCCGGTTGCAACTGAAGAGTTTTTTAACTTTTGCAATAAAATGAAAGTGTTAGGTCGGAACTATCCATTTCTGCCTCTGTCCCAACGGGCAGGGTAATGTTTCGCCGGCTGTGTCCTGTTGGAAAATTTTCCCAGACAGGAATATCTGCAGCTGCAAAAAACTCGACTATTCTTTCTTTTACTTTTTTCTGCAGAGCTGGCCGTTCTTTTCTGTTTTCATCACTGAACGTACCAAGGATCAGCCCCTTGATTTTCTGCAATCGGCCGGCTTTGTATAAATATGTTAGCAGACGGTCAAGGCTGTATGGTTTTTCACCAGTATCCTCGATAAACAGGATTGCATCCTGCCAGGGAATTTCATATGGGGTTTCGACCAGATAGGCCAGGGTTGTCAAGTTGCCTCCCAACAGGATGCCTGTAGCCTTGCCTCCTTTTATTATTTTAAGGCCGGCAGGGGTCAGCTGGTTTGGAGTCTGGCCAAGAAGCGTATCAATGATGCTTTTTTTCGAGTGCCTGTCGATATCAGCGAGTGTGGTTATAACTGGCCCATGAAATGTAACAAGCCCTGTTTTTTTATTGATTGTGTTTAATAAAACAGTCAGATCACTGAAGCCAATGAGAATCTTCGGGTTTTTTCGTATAATGTTCATATCGATCAGGTCAATCATGCGGAGGCAACCGTATCCTCCCCGTGCAGCAATCAGTGCTTTCACTTCAGGGTCGGCCCACATCCTGTTGAATTCATGGGCGCGTTCCTGGTCTGTCCCGGCAAGATACCCCCTGGCATTGAGGATTTTCCGATTGAACCTGACCCTGAACCCCTTTTTTTCAAGTAGTTTTATTCCTGCGGTAAAATGCTCTTTATTAATGAGTGAACCTGCAGGTGCAACAATCCCAACACTATCCCCTTTTTTTATCGGAAAAGGATAAATAGTTCTGGGCTTTTGAGAGGGCATTGCTTTTTTAGCTGTTCTTTTCATGCAGAAGATAAAGCCCTTTCAATGTTAACATGGTATCAACAGTCTGGATGGCTTCTGTATACCCGGAAATAAGTTCAGCCATGCCGCCGGTGGCTATAACATGTGGAGTGTCAGGGAACTCTGCAGAAAGTTTTCTGATGATACCATCCACCATGGCGCCATAACCGAAGAGCAGGCCTGACTTGATTGCATCAACAGTACTTGCACCTATAGCCCTCAGGGGAGGAGACGATATGTCAATTCTCGGCAGTTTTGCCGTCCGACTGGCAAGAGCGTCCAGGGAAATATTCATACCTGGTATGATAGCTCCTCCCTGGTACTCTCCCTTGCTGGAAATGCAGTCAAAAGTTATGGCCGTGCCAAAGTCAACGACTATGGCGCTTTTGTGATATAGCTCAAATGCAGCCACTGCATTAACTATCCGGTCAGCCCCAACTTCCGCAGGGTTGTCAGTCGCTACTGTTATTCCTGTTTGAAGATTGTCGACATTGACCAGCAGGGGGGAACACTTTATATACCGGGTGGAAAATTCCTGCCAGGCCTGCTGCTGAGTTGGTACGACACTTGCGATTATAACGCTGGTTATGTCTTTGAACTGGATATTCTGCATTGCGAAAAGAGATAAAAAACGGGCGGCCAGCTCATCGGCTGTTTTCTCCCGGTCCGTTTTCAGGCGCCAGTGTGAAAGCAAGTCATTTTTTTGGAAAACACCGCAGACTGTCTGGGAGTTACCGACATCAATTGCGAGAAGCATGGTTTTTGGTTGGCTGAGTTTTGTTATCTAAAATTAAGTGGCTTAAACTTGGGTAATTGAATCTAAATTATAGTAGAAAAAACTATTTTCTACCAACGTATATGCTTTATTTTTGTAAATATTTTTTCAAACTCGCGCTGCAGACCATAAAGGGGTTTTCTAATTTTCAGGGTCTGCCGGTCCATAATTTTTCCGCCCGGAAGACTTTCTGTTATGCTGCTATCCCGCCGGGTTATCTCCCTTTCTAACACAGCGAAAAGGTTATGCTCTTCCAGCACACGCCTTCTGGCTTCTATTATGTAAGGCAGTCTATCGTTATATTCGTTATTTGCCAGGGTACTGCGAATGATCGCAACGGTCCTGTCAAAATCGTTAATATCAATAGGAATAAAACTTTCAGCTGGGAAATAATCGACGGCATTCGGGCATCCATGATAGAAAGGAAGGGCATAGCCCAGGAAGGCATCAGGAAGTTTTTCAGTCAGGTGATGCGGATAAACATGATTCTCAATAGCTATATGATACTGATATGGATCCAGGGATTCAGCTTTATCATTCATTGGCTTGACGCCATGCCCAAAGATATCTAATTCGGGAATATGTTTTTTTAATTGTGCCGTAAAATTATAGCGCCGGTAATGCAAGGTGAGCCGGCCCTGCCTGATAGAACATACTGTCGAGATGGTTCTGGTTTTTGGAATGGGTGGTATTTTTTGCAGATCGTCATAGGTGAGCATCCTGCCGCCGGTATTGGGAGCGCCATAATACCAGATAAGTCCCGGCTGGGTAAAAATAGCATTAGGATGTTTTATGACCCAGGGTTCCTGGCTTGTGATTACAAAACCAAACTGGCTGAGATAATACGAACCGTAAACTGTAATGGAAGAAGGCTCTCCGGTAATAAGGATGGTTTTTTCTCGCGGGCATTTCAGGATTTCAATACTAGCTGATTTCAATTCCCGCGGCAGGTCGTGATAAACAACGAGCCAATCATACTTCTGCGTATCGGCATCAAAAACAAAACAACATTTCCTCCATTGAGAATTAGACCCGGGAAGTTGGCGGGAATAGCGGGAGTAGTCTTTAGTGTTTCGTGGCAGCCCCTTGGAAAGAAACTTGACAATAATGGGATTATCACCACGTTTTAGTTTGTTTTGTGCCACGATCGAACCAGATTCCGGCTTAATAGATTTTTTACTGCATTCTACTATATAGAACTATAACAATTATATTTTCGGGTAAAGATTTGGTATATTGCTATTCATTATTCATGAAAATAACAAGCCAAAATACAAATACCGGCCAGAGTTTATACCATGGACAGGAGAAATTTCATTCTATCGGCTGCTGGCACATTATTGAGCCTGGCAGCAGGGGATTATAGCAATGCCAAGATCAATGTGAGCGCGCAGAAAATGAAGACACGTGTTGCTGTCGTCAAAGGGAAAAAAAGATCTGAAGCAATCGGAAAAGCGCTGGACCTGGTTGGCATCAATCCTGTTGCCGGCAAAAAGGTTTTTATCAAGCCAAATTTTAATACCGCTGATCCCTTCCCGGCATCAACCCATAATGACACCCTTGTGCTCCTGATTGAAAAGCTGAGGAACATGGGGGCAGGGGAGTTAACGATCGGTGAACGATGCGGTCCTCCGGATACTGCTGAGGTGATCCGTAAGAAGGGTGTTGATTCGCTCTGCAACCAGTACGGGGTTGAATTGATCAATTTTGAGGAGCTGCCGGAAAGCCAATGGAAGCGCATGACGCCGGTGAAGAGCAACTGGAGGGATGGTTTTGACGTGGCACGACCGGTGCTGGAGGCAGAATGTGTTGTCTCGACCTGTTGTCTGAAAACACACCGTTATGGCGGGGG
>Ga0209536_100005292_pt1 | contig 20115 bp, 16 predicted proteins | sample DeeMarSeWOR28_12_FD_187461 | JGI IMG/M metagenome (GOLD analysis project Ga0209536, IMG submission 187461) | Marine sediment microbial communities from White Oak River estuary, North Carolina - WOR-2-8_12 (SPAdes) (version 2) | ecosystem: Environmental > Aquatic > Marine > Intertidal zone >...
TGTCCACCCATCCGGGCAAAGGGGTGTTAGCTCAGTTGGTTCAGAGCGCATGCTTGACAGGCATGAGGTCACTGGTTCGATTCCAGTACATCCCACGAAAAAGGCACAATAGACATCACAAGAGTCTTTGTGCCTTTTTGCATTTGATTCCCTCGCCCGGGCGAAGTTTTTATTTCTTCAGATCTATCAGGATGACCCCGTTCCCTCCACGGGCCCCATAGATGGCAGCATTGCTGTCTTTCAGAACGTCGATGCGTTTGACCTGGCAGGGAGAGATCCAATCGACGCTCTCGGTGGGCACACCATCCACCACCACAAGTGCATTGGAGGGTCCGACAAATGAATTATTGCCACCCCTGACAAAGAACTGGCCATTGCTGACTGTTACCCCGGCCAGCTTCCCCTGGACCAGCTCAAACACATTATTGTAGCTGCAGAAATCGTTGTTTTCATCTTCAAGGTGGTCCACCGCATACATCAGGTCCGCTTCATTGACATATCCGTATCCAATGGCCTTTTCGCGGTTCGCCTTGCTGTCGATAAATATGAGGTTGATGTTGAGTGAATCGGTATCCTTATTCACCCTTTTGCTGACCGACTGAAAGGTCTGGGGTTTGACCCTGATTACATCACTGTTCTCGCATACAATGGCAAACCTGCCCAGAGAATCGGTGGTGATGGTGGTTTTGGCCTTTTTGGCAGTCACCATTACATTCTTGACCGGGTACCTGTTGAATACGGTCAGTTTTCCGTGTACTACTTTGTTCTGCCCCGGCAGTGAGGCCGCAATCATTGCAGCGGTAAGAAGGAGGAGGGCCCTTTTCATAACAGTATATTTTTCATCATCAAAGATACCACAGAACTCTATTTTATGTACCTTGGATGGATACTTATTTTGGCTAGAATCACAATAAATACATGAGTTAGATGCATGCTGCCGTAAAAAGTTTAATCATTCCGGCCCTGCTGTCGGGCACCCTGTTCGCACAAACCGTAGCTCAATCAACGATTGCAGAAAAACTGGGATATGACAAAGATGCCATTTTACTGATCGTGCACGCGGATGATATCGGTCTGGCCCAGTCGGTCAATGCAGCCACCATCAAGGCCTATGAGAATGGTGGGATCTCCTCGGGAAGCATCATGGTACCCTGTCCCTGGACCAACGATTTTGCCAGCTATAACAGAGATCATCCGGATCTGGATGTGGGTATACATATCACCCTGAACGCCGAGTGGGAAAATTACAGATGGGATGGCACATTGCCGGCCGGAGAGATTCCTTCCCTGCTGGATGAACAGGGATACTTCTATTCTTCTGTAGAGGATGTAGCACGGAATGCAGATGCCGCTGAGGTTGAAAAAGAGGTCAGGGCGCAGATTGAACGGGCCATCACTCTGGGAATTGAACCCACCCACCTGGATACCCACATGGGCAGTATCGGTGCAAGGCCAGAACTGTTTCAGATCTACCTGAAGATGGGGAAGGTCTACCAGCTGCCTTTGCTTATCCCCCGTTTCTGGATCCAGATGTTACCCGAAGAGGTAAAATCTGCCGTTGAAGAGGAGCAGATCCTCGTGGACGGTTTTTTCATGTTGAATCAGGCACCCGAGGATGGTTCCTGGGAAAAAGCCTATGGTGCCATGCTCGGACAGATGCAGCCTGGACTGAACCTCATGATTGTCCACCTGGCCCATGACAATGCCGAGATGCAATCCATCGCCATAGACCATCCTGAATTCGGTTCCGCCTGGCGGCAGAAGGACCTTGATTTTGTATCCAGCCATGCATTCAGGAAGATGATCGAAAAACATCAGATACACCTGATCGGCTGGAAAGAGATCAAATCTGTGATGTAACAGCGGCCTGGATCGGGCCAGGCAACAATCCGGACCCGGGATTACCGGTTGTACCTGACTTCAGGAATTCCGTCTTTCGTTTCCACTGCATGGTAGATGGCTGCAAAAGCCGCAGATATCCACATCATGGAAATAAATACCCCTACAAACAGGGCGATCAGGCCCCCGATGACAATAAAGATGGCCAGGAAACCCATGAAGAATATCTGCCATCCGTAGCCCCGGGTCATGTCCCAGCTCACCCTGAGCGCATCCATCACATCCATTTCGCGATCCACCACCAGGTAGGGCACAAAAGCGAGCCGGCAGGCGAATATGATACCTGGAACGATCAGCATCACGATCCCCAGCCCCACGATTACACCCACAACAATGTTGGCAATGACCGCGTTCCAGTAATTTTTCTGGAACACCACAAACATATCCCTGATCTCGATGCGTTCACCGCGGACCGCTTTCAGAAACACCCAGTTGGTGCCGTATCCTATCGGGCCCGCCACAAATATACCGTAAGCAATGCCAAACATGGCCAGCGGAACCAGGAACCATTCGAACTGATCCACCCTCCATTGAAACACACTGACGGGTCCGCTCAGCACTGCATAGACGATTGAGACCACAAGCAGTTCCACAAAATAGACCCAGATCACCTTCCACCCGATTGAATAGGATCTTCCTGCTTCGGGAAAGAAGTCATATTGCTGGTTGTTCATGATTGTTACCATTTTCTTTCAGTTTTTGATGATGATATCAAATGTATACGGTCCTGAGCACGGTTCCTATAGACTTTAGTAGTGAATTCAAATTTCATACTAAAGTTGGAGGCATTCACCCACCTGTACTAAAGTAGGAAAATCAGGGACGGTTCGGCCCGGAACCATCAATTATTGTATCTTGAAACATCCTTTACAAAATGGGAGAATCCTGGAGCATCATACTATTGCTGATTCCGCTGATCGCAGGCGCCATTGCTGTATTCTTTTCCTTTCAGCTGATGAAGCGTTTCAGGGAGTCTTTTACCAACAGTTATTTCTATTACCTGGTATTTCTTTACATTTTCGGCGTGTACAGTCTGGCCGGCTCGGGCATCCTGCAATATGCACTCCAGCGGATGGAGGTCAATCAGGAGGTGATCCGTGCCGCAGGCTTCTATACCCTGCTGCTGGGGATTCCTTTTCTGTTCCTTTCAAAATTTATGCTTTACAAATTCCTGGCAGAACTGAGCGGATCAAAGTTATCCCCGATCTACACCTCAGCCTATTTTCTGGTTGGGATTTCACTGTTCGTGATTTATGGTATTTTGATAGTCAGACTGAACCGGTACCGGCTCGGTGATTATGAGCTGCTTGTCACCCTTCACCGCATTGCATTCATCTCCATGATGACCCTGATTTACCTTCCGCTGTTCTTTTGGGGACTCATACTTTCCAGAAAGAGCAGGGATCCGGAACAAAAGAGATTCATCAGGGTGCTTACTTCGTGGTACCTTCTTTATATGGTTTTCATCACCCTCTCTTTCGCACTGATTCCTCTCCATCCTGTTGTGCCTTATATCTTTCTCTTCCTGTTCCTTTCATGGCACCTGGTTCCCATCCTGTTCATCAACCTTTTTCTTGAAAAGAACCACCCGCCCTCACCTTTCACGCAGGACTTTGAATCCAGGCTGGATGTGTTTGTCGCAACCTACGAGATCTCCCCCAGGGAAACGGAAGTGATCCGGCTCATCTGCAGGGGAATGTCCAACCAGGAGATCAGCGATAATCTCTATATTTCCCTGCAAACTGTGAAAGATCATGTTCACCGGATCTTTATTAAAACAGGTGTGAAGAACCGGGTTCAGCTAACCAATCTGATTCGTACAAAATGAAACAGAGAGAAAAAGTCATTGAGGTGCTGAAGGAATTGGGGATCACATACGATATCCATGAGCATCCACCGGTTCCCACTGTGGAAGAAGCACTTCCATATTGGGAAAAGATTGATGCTACACATTGTAAAAACCTCTTTTTCAGAAACCACAAAGGGAACCGACACTACCTTGTGATACTGAAACACGAATATAAGTTGAACATCAAGGACCTGGAACAGCGCCTGAAGCAGGGGAAAATCACTTTTGCATCACCCAAAAGAATGGAACGTTACCTGGGGGTATCGGGAGGGTCGGTCTCGGCTTTCGGGCTGATCAACGATCTGGAAAACCATGTGCACCTTTTTATGGATGCATCTTTACAATCGGCCCGGCACATCAGTTTTCATCCCAATGATAACACAGCTACTGTGGTCATCCCTTTCGAGTCATTCATCAGTTTCCTCGACTGGACAGGGAACAGTTATGAATTCATTAACCTCTATGATTCCGGCACAAAGGAGATGTGATAAAACCGAGACTTTTTACTAATCATCAATATCATCAAATTATGGAAAAGAGCAGAAATATGAAACAGCATGTTACCCTGGTGGGGGCATTGCATGTGGGATTCGGGATCCTCGGTGTGCTCGGGGCCCTGGCGATTTACCTCACGTTTGATTTTGTCTATCAGTTCGTAGAGGAAGAACCCTACGTTGAAGAGATGTTCGAATTCATAGGGAGCAGCCTTTCGATCATCATCCTTTTTATCAGTGTGCTGGGGATCATCGGAGGTATCGGGCTTTTCTCCTACAAGCCATGGTCCCGCATTCTGGTTATGATCGTTTCAGCTATCAACTGCCTGAATGTGCCAGTGGGTACCGCCAAGGGAGTTTATTCCATATGGGTGCTCATGCAACCGGAGACCATCGATATGTTTGATGCAAACGGCTGATCACCTGTTTACAATCAGTACCTGACCCTCTCGCGGTAGTGGGTATGCAGCAATTCGTGTGATTTGTGTCCCAGCGGTTCCCCCAGGAACTCTTTATAAATGGCCGCAACCTCGGGATTCTCATGTGATTTCCTGATCGGAAGGGACATATCTTCGGCATAGATAGCTTCCGTCCTCTTTTTGCGTATCTTCTCATTGGTGGGAATGGGCTGTCCGCCCCCACCCAGGCATCCTCCGGGGCATGCCATCACCTCGATGAAGTGGACATCCAGCTTCCCGCTTTTAACCTGATTCATCAGGATCCGGGCATTCACCAGGCCATGAGCCACCGCACACTTCAACTCCACACCCTCCAGGAAATTCCACTCTTTTTTACACCCTTCTATTTTCACGGAGGCGACACGAACTCCCTCGATCCCCCGCACAGGAGTAATGTTCAGGTCCTTGAACGGAACCTCCCTGCCGGTAACGATTTCATAGGCCGTTCTCAGCGCAGCTTCCATGACGCCCCCGGTCGCTCCGAATATCACCGCTGCTCCGGAGGACACGCCCATGATGCTATCGTAACTATCTTCCTTCAGTTTATTAAAATCAACCCCTGCCTGTTTGATCATCCTTGCCAGCTCCCTGGTCGTCAGTACAAAATCCACATCCTTGTAACCGCTGGAACGCATTTCCGGTCTGTTGGCCTCAAACTTCTTGGCAGTACACGGCATGATCGAAACACTGACCACCTTCTTCGGATCCAGCTTCCTCACCTGGGCATAATAAGTCTTTGCAAGTGCCCCGAACATCTGCTGAGGTGACTTGCAGGTCGATACATTGGGCAAATACTCAGGGAAGGTGTGTTCGATGAATTTGATCCATCCCGGTGAACAGGACGTGGTCATGGGCAGTGCCACCCCCGGTTCGTTGTCCACAAGTGCCTGCTTCAACCTGGTAAGTAGTTCTGTTCCTTCCTCCATAATGGTCAGGTCTGCTGTGAAATCTGTGTCCAGCACGGAATTGAAACCGAGCCTTTTCAACGCAGCCACCATCTTTCCTGTTACCCTCTCTCCGGCGTGCAGACCCAGCTCCTCTCCCAGTCCGACGCGCACCGCCGGAGCTGTCTGAACCACCACATGCTTTTCAGGATCAAGGATCACATCCCAGACATCATCCAGGTAGGTCCGTTCCACCAGTGCTCCGGTGGGACACCGGTTGACACATTGCCCGCAATTGGTACAGATGACCTCTGCCATGGAGAGTTCTTCGAATGTGCTGATCTTCTGCCTGTCCCCTTTGTAGGCTACCGTGAGTGCATTCACTCCCTGAAGCTGTTCACAGGTGCGAACACAGCGCTGACAGCGGATGCACTTGCTGTCATCTTTCTGGATGGAGGGTGAGAACCGATCCACTGCATAGTCCTTGAGATCGGTCAGATCAAGAAACATATGGTCCCCCACACTGAATTCATTGGACAGATTCTGCAATTCGCATTTGCCGTTTTTATAACACTTGGTACAATCCGCATTGTGTTCTGATAACAGCAATTCGATCACATGCTTCCTGGCTGCACGCACTTTCAGTGAGTTGGTCAATATCTGCATCCCTTCACCCACGGGGGTGGCACAGGCTGCCAGCAGGGATTTTCCCCCAAGCTGTTCCACAACACATACCCTGCAATTCCCGGCCACACAAAGATCGTCGTGGTGACAAAGGGTAGGGATCCTGAAATTTAGCTGTTTGGCGGCTTCCAGAATGGTGGTGCCTTCCGGGACCTTCACAATCATGCCGTTGATAGATAAACTTACCATATCAAACTGTTTTTCTAATGTTCTTCTAGTAAATAATCTCCTCTTTGAAATTCTCCACAATGGACCCAAATGCATTCCCAACTGATTGCCCCAGGCCGCATTTCGATGCCCTTTTCATGGTTTTCGCCAGTTTTACCAGCTCATCCAGGTACTTTGAGTTTTTCTCTCCCCTCTTCACTGCCTCCACCCCTTTCAGCAATTGCTGGCAACCTACCCTGCAAGGCGTACATTGTCCGCATGACTCCTCGAAAAAGAAATCCAGGTAGTTGTGCAGGACATTGTACATGGAACGGGTAGAGTTGAACAATTTCATGGAACCCCCGGTCGGAACCCCTTCGAATCCGATAATCGTCTCTTCAAATCTCTTTCTCGGAACACAAAAACCGGAGGCGCCACCCACCTGCACTGCTTTGGTGTCTCCATCCCCGAATTCTTCCACAAACTGATTGACTGTCATTCCGAGCTCCAGTTCATAAATGCCTGCCCTGGGGGTATCACCCGACACAGAAAATACCTTGGATCCCCTTGAATCTTTTGTTCCCAGTTCTTTGAAATGGGCAGCTCCGTACTTCATAATCATCACTGTATGGACCAGGGTCTCTACATTGTTAATGACAGTCGGCTTACCAAACAGACCTTCACTTGTAGGATAGGGGGGTTTGTTTCTGGGTTCACCCCTGTGCCCCTCGATGGACTCGAAAAGGGCACTCTCTTCACCGCAGATGTAAGCACCGCTTCCCAGCCGGATCTCGATGCGAAAGTTGTGATTAAACTCTTCCATGAGTTCGTGGAAATCTTTTAATCTTTCATTCAGCTTGGGAATTAAGAATTTGTATTCGCCCCTCAAATAGATGTATCCTTTCTTCGCTCCTACGGCCTTCGCCGCAATCGCCATTCCGCAGAATACTTTGCCGGGTACCTGGTCCAGGATCTCCCGATCCTTAAATGTCCCTGGTTCTCCTTCATCTGCATTGCAGATGATATATTTCACCCTGGCATCTTCCTGGGAGGCGAACCTCCATTTCAGGCCGGTTGGGAATCCGGCACCTCCTCTTCCCCGCAGGTCAGAATCCAGCACTTCCTGACAAATGGCATCCGGTTCCATACCCGAGATCTTTTCCATGATTTCCCGACACGCTACTTTCTCGAAAATGAGGTCAACCCTTTTTACAGGCTTGTTTTTCATGCTGTTGTTTATTTGTTTATGCTATTTCCTGATATACTCCCTGAGGATTTCAGTAACTTTTTCAGGGGTTAATTCGGTATAGGGGGTGTCATTGATCAGCATAGCCGGAGCTTTGTGACACCAGCCAATGCAGTTGGCCTCCAACAAGCTGAATTTCCTGTCCGGGGTGGTATCACCCACCTTGATCTTGAGGGTATCTTCAATGGTTGAAAGGACGTCATTCTTCCCTTTCATTGCACAGGATATGGTTTTGCATATCCTGATAATAAATCGTCCGCGTACCTCCGTATCAAGAAATGAATAAAAGGTGGCCGTACCATAGACATCCGCGGCTGAAATATCCAGCTCCCTGGCTACGTCAACCATATCCTGTTTTGACAGGTAACGATTCTGCACGACCATATCCTGAAGTATGGGCAGCACACTGTCTCGGGTTCTGCCATGTTTGTTTGCGAGCTCCCGCACCAGTACGTTTTCAACAATCGCTTCCATAAGGGTTCAATTTGACAGCTAATATTCTGATTTGATGCTTTTTGAAGTCAATATTGTTATTTATTTCACACTATCAGCCCGTAAAAGTATAACTTAATTGTGAATCATATCACAACATCTGTCATGTTTTCTCCACCGAGTTGAAATATATATTTGTTCTAAATAATTAAAGTGCTTATTTCTGTAATATTCAATATTTTAAGCCGTCTTTGTATAAATAATATTCATCCACTGATAAAAATAACTAAGATTTTAGTTGGATAACTAATAATTTAGTTTTATGTTTGTGATGTAAGATGGAAATTCTGATCATGATGAACACACTGACCAAGGCTGAAGAACAGGTGATGAAGATCCTGTGGAATGAGAAGGAGGGCTTCGTGAAAGAGCTGCTGGAACATTTCCCGGAACCCAAACCTGCCTATAACACGGTATCAACCATCATCCGGATCCTTGAGAAAAAAGGATTTGTCGATCACAGGAGTTTTGGTAAATCACACCAGTATTATCCCCTGATCAGCAGGGATCATTACAGAAATGAAAGGTTTTCCAGTCTGATGAAGGATTATTTCAACAATTCGATGAAACAGGTCCTCTCCCATTTCGGCAAGAGCGGATCTTTGAATATGAAAGAGGCGGACGAGATCATTCAAATCATGGAAGAACTCAAACAAAACAGTGGAAACGATGAATAGCCTGTTTCTCTACCTGCTTGAATTGAATATGGGATTGGTGATTTTTTTCATGTTCTATCAACTGATATTTGAAAGGGACAAGAATTTCGTCACCAGGCGAATATACCTGATGGGCAGCATGCTGCTGACGGTCATCATCCCCCTGGTTCCTGGTTTCAGGGAGATATCTCCGGTTCAGGAGCCATTGCTAACCATTCATCTCGAAGGTGTGACCGTGGTTGGCAGCGGGTCCGGAGCCCATGCATCCTCTTCCCTGACGTGGTCGCAGTGGCTGGGAATGCTATACGCGAGCGTGGTGCTGGTCGGATTGCTGAGGCTGGTTGTTCAGCTGATTTCTGTGATATCCGCTGTCCGTCAATCCGAAAAGCGGATCATCAACGGGATTCCTATTCTCTCCAACAGAAGGTTCCATGCCAGCTCTTTTTTCGGTTATATTTTCATAAACAGGGAACTGACCGACGAAAACTCGTTCCAGCACATCCTCGATCACGAAAGAATACATTCCCATCAGTGGCACTCGGCAGACAGGATCCTCGTGGAATTATTTGTCATGATGAACTGGTTCAATCCCCTGGCCTGGATGGTACGTCGCGCCGTCATTGAAAATCTGGAATTTCTTGCCGATTCAACCATGCTCCGCCGAGGGACCGATCCCATTAAATATCAACTGTCAATATTGAATCAATATATAGGAAGCGCTTCCATCAACAATCAATTCAGCAGTCAAATCAAAAACCGAATCAACATGCTAAACAAAAATTATAAACTGGGAAGCGGCTGGAAACTGGCCATCCTCTTCCCGCTCATAGCCATTGCATTGATCATTGCATCGTGCGCAGACACAGAAGAGGCTCCGGACACAGCTCTGGAGGAACCTGAACTGGCATCCGAAGAAATATCCGGAATGACCCCCGCTGCCATCCTCGCGGATGAACCTGTATTCAGGGTGGTGGAGGAGATGCCCACCTTCCAGGGAGGCGATCCCACCGTCAATTTCAGAAAGTACATCGCTCAGAATATTCAGTATCCTAGTGAAGCCGCTGAAAACGGAGTTACCGGACGCATTTTTATCCAGTTCGTGGTAACCAAAGAGGGTGAAGTGATTGTTCCCGACCTGGAAACATTTGCAAAAATCGAAGGCAAGTCCATGGACGAGGTGGTCGTGGTTACTTACCGGACCATGGAAAAAGGGGAAGAGGTGCCCGAAGATAAATACATACAGATGCTCAAGGATGAAGTGATACGGGTCGTATCCTCCTCCCCCGGCTGGGAACCCGGCAAGCAACGGGGGCAGGCTGTCAACGTAGCGTTTACATTCCCTGTCAATTTTTCCATGCAATAAATCTTGTTTAAAGAGGATGTCCCTGAGACGTAACGCAGCCAAGGGGACAGCCTCTTCATTGATATGCCAAAGAAATCCGCTCTTTTATGCACCGGCTTACTTCTCCTGATGGTTTTTTCGTCAGGAGCATATTCTCAGGATCCGCTCCAGGACGCTTTTTATTCCGGCGAGTATGAGGAGGTGATCCGGATCACTGCCGAGTCCATCGCCACAGGTGACAGCAGCTATAATAATTATTACCTTCAATCACTTTCCCTGGTACAACTGGGTAAGATTAATGCAGCGGTTACCACCCTGGAAGAGGCTGTCAGAATTTTTCCCGAAGAACCCTCCCTCCTTAAATTGCTGGCTTCCCAGTATGATGAAGCCGGTGCCTACCTGAAAGCGCAACAACTGTATGAGCAGATGATACAAGGGGATTCCACCGACCTGCATGCGCGGATCAAACTGGCTGAAATCTCCAACACGAGACAGCATTACCAGACTGCCATCGATCACCTCCACCAGGTGCTCCTTCTGGATTCATCCAATCTCTCCGGACTGATGCTGATGGGGGATATCCTTACCCGCCAGGATAATTCTGCTGCAACAGTCTATTACAAACGGGCCTTCCAGTATTATCCGGAGAACCAGCAAGCAGCCTATGCACTGGCAAACTGGGATATACAGCTGAATATGCCCCAGATGGCCGTGGTCATTTGTGAAGAGATTCTGGCAAAAGATTCCACCAACATCAGGTTCAGAAAACTGATGGGATTCGCCTATTACCGGTCAAGGAATCCGCGTCATGCCATCGAACAGCTTACCTTGGCATCTGCAATGGGAGATTCGACAGCCTTTACTTTCAAATATCTCGGTTTATCGCACTACATGATCTCGGATTTTGCCGGTGCCATTGCTCCCCTGGAATTCTCACTTAAAAAGGACACCACCGATGCAGATTTACATTTCTTCCTTGGAGCCAGTCTGGCAACCACCACCAGGAAACCGGAGGCGATGTTTCACCTGGACAAAGCCCTTCAAATGATGCAGCCCGATCCCTCGGCTGTTGCCAGGATCTATTCCGAACAGGGTAACCTGAAGCGACTGGAGATGGAGTATGAAGAGGCTTATGAGCTTTACAGGCTGTCCTGGGAGGCAGATACCACCAATCCCATGTCGTTGTATTATATGGCTTCGATCCTCGATAACAGCCTGCACCGTTCCAGCGATGCGCTTGTGGACTATCAACGCTTTCTGGATGCGCTTGAGCAACTACCGGATGAAAGCGAAAATAACAACCAGATCCCGACCATCAAACAGATTGTGGAGGATCGCATCATCCTCCTCAGGGAGGAGCTCTTTTTCCTGGATGAGCAATAGCCCGGAGAGAATCCGTCTGCTCCTTTTGATAGTTCCATAAATATTCATAACATTTGTAAGTACAATCAGCTCTGGCATGGAATCTCAATTAATCCATCTTATTCAGGGTATGCTGGCTCCGGCAGTAATGATCTCCGCTTGCGGATTATTATTACTGGGGATGAACAATAAATACAGCCTGGTGGTCAATCGCATCCGGTTGCTCAATGAAGAAAAGCGGAAACTCTTTCATCAGTCAGAAATGGAACCCGCTGAAAGCAACCGGCTGAATAACATTGAATTACAAATCAGCCACCTGATTGAGCGAATTTCACTTGTACGCAATGCGGTTTTCAGCTACTCCCTCGCCGTGGCCCTGTTTATTGTCAGTTCAGTGCTGATCGGTATAACCATAGGCAAACGTACCCCGGGATTCGACTGGCTGATTGTTGCATTTTTCTTTGCCGGTATGTTTGCGGTATTTGTGGGGATCATCTTTGCCGCAATCGAAGTCTGGAAAGGCTACCGCATAGTCAAGATTGAAATATCCGAAGTGTACAAACCGATGGAATAGCGGGCTACTGAACCACCAGCTGCCTTACCACATTTCTGGATCCAATACCCACTTTCACCAGGTATATCCCCGGCTCCCAGGCTCCCACCTGAAGGACGATGTTGTGCTCAGCAGGCTCCAGCGAAGGGATTCTTTTGGTACACATGATCCTTCCTGAAGCATCATACACCTCCATATTGAGTTCACTTTCCACATTCAGCACAAATCTGATACCGGCCTCTTCGTCCACCGGATTGGGGAACAGCAGGAGGTAATCGAAAGGATGGAGGTTGTCCGGAACAACACCTGTTCCGGTGAATACGGCTCCTTTCAGCTCCCTTCCTTCCGGATAGATGTTTCCTGAACGGTCGAGCAGATAGGCAGAGACCCAGTCCGGGCGTTTCTTTTCAGGATAGATACCGGAAAAGAAGGCCTCTTCCCACTCCTGATCGGTAAGTCGTTTAAACTGGGTGGTTACCTGCTGGTGAAAAGAGGAGACCGGGCCTGTAAATGCCATAAGCTGACCAGGATTGCAGGGATTCTCCACAAGGAAGACACCCATATTGATGAGTCCGTTCCCCACATGAAGCACGTTTCCGACGACCGCACCTGAATACTCCGTGGGTTGGGTATGTACATCGGCCACCGTGAAATCCCATGTCAATCCCCTGGCCGCATCAAAGAAGAAATCATTATACCAGCCACTGATCGAAGGACCGGAGGCCATGTAACCGTTGATCATGGTCTTCAGGAAGGTCACGTCTGCATCATTCAGGGGTGTATGGTCGAGTTGTTTTTCTGCAATGATTCTGAATTGATTCATCAGTTCTGTGTATCGCTCATAAAACTGAACAATGCGCTCTTTGGCCTCAACCTGCTCCCCTTCCAGCACCCGGCTGTAAAAATCTGACGCTTCGGATGCGAATGCTTCCATTTTTCCATACAATGCCGGATAGGGTTCAATGTAGGAATAAGGGTAAGAACAACCCGTACCTCCTGTATAGGATTGCTTGCCGTACAAGATGTTATCGTGCCTCAACTGTGCCCAGGCCGTCAGCTGGCTGTTCAGTGTCTTAGCATGCCATGCAGTGGTTTTCATAAAGTAAGGCAATTCATAGGCAGAGCCGGATGGGTTGAGGCTCCGAATGGCATCCAGCCACCTGTTATAGAAAGAGTGCTCCCAGAATGGTGTGTCATAAGCATTGATCAGGTATTTCAATCCGGCCATTTTTCCGGCATATTTATACTGCACCAGTTCTCCTTCAAGCAGGGCCAGCGCATCTTCATTCCCGAGGGCCGCCATCACATCCAGCGGATCGGGCAGGGGTCTCCATATCTTTTCCCCCTGGTAAACGATCCTGTCAAAGACCACTTCGCTGAACACATAGGAATCCAGCAGGAATTTCTGGCCCAGCAATTTAAAAGAAACAGGAAGGTTCCCGGGGTCATCACGGAATGGATCCACGAAAAAGAAATTGGACATGATCTTCTGACCATAATCGTCCGATGTGTTCAATACTGCTGTAAACTGTTCGTAGATATCTTCATGGAAAAGCAGGGCGGGATCTTCCAGCATCTCCTCCTGCAGGGAACGAAGCTCATCCGGGGTCAGGTTGTCATCCGGCCCCACCAGGAAAGAGATGATCTCTTCATGCTTCCTGAGATTTTCCAACTTACCGCACTCATGCAGCAATTGATTCAATAAAAGGGCACCCAGCTGCATTCTTCGCAGCTCATCAACTGTCCAATCGGGTTCCCAGGGATTTTCAGGCGGCGCGGTCAACAGAAAATCGATCCTGCCGAGCCACATCATGGTACGGAAATAGTTCTCCAGGGTAATCATGCCATCCCTGGTATAGATCTCCTTGTTGTAATGTCCCCTGGGGTTGAACTGACTGAAATCGATCTTTCTCAACCTCGATTCGGTGAAAAGCGTCATGTATGTCATCTGTTCCGCCTCAATGGCCTCGATCACTTCGGAAAATTTCTCCGGATTCCCATACCGTGTCAACCGCTCTTTCCCTTCTGCCAGTGTGAGGGCGACAGAAATATAGAGATCCACATCCTGAATGACTTCATCGAACCTCGGATCTGAGGTATACCCGGCAACAAGTTGCGGGAGATAGTCATACATGGACTGAAGCAGTGCAATCAGGTTGGGTTCCAGGAATTGCCACTCCAGGGTCTGCAGAATCACATCGTAGGACTGATGCAGGGTGCTGAGCACAAAATCTGAACTGATGAAAAGGGGTAGATCGCTGCTGTAAACAGAGATAAATGCGCTTGCCCAATCATAGCTGTGGAGCCTTTCCGACACCATAAAATGATTCTGTTGAAGCATCTCCTTTTCATCAGAAGTGAGCACAAACCTCTGATCAATAGAATCTAACCAGGGAATAGTTATCAGATCGGCAGGGTACTGCCTGCGCTCATAATAGGTCGATTGCATGGGGTAATCCTGCAACAGCTGCTGTGCGGAATAATCTGTGTGTGCCTCCAGAAACTGCATGTAGCCCTCCGGGGTAAAATTGGATTGGGAATGACTCTGAAAGGCCATAATATGCAGCCAAGTCAGGATAGGAACAAACTTTACCAGCGGTTTCATAAAGCGGGGTGTTTGAAGAAAAATGCCGACCAATGTTTCTTGTCGACAATCAAAAGATGCAATGTGTCAAGAAAGGGTTGCTTACTGCCATTATTTCACAAAAAACTTTAAATTTGGTAATATCTGAACATCCCATGCAGGAATTCCATCGATATTACCGAATTAAAGGCACTCCTTCAGAGCTTTATGCTGCACTTACCAATCCATTCTCCATTACCTTGTGGACCGGGGGAGAGGCTGTCATGCAAGAGGAAACCGGAACCACTTTCACGCTCTTCGACGGAGATATCGAAGGCGTCAATCTTGCATTTGAAAAGGACCACAAAATTGTTCAGGAATGGTTCTTCGGGAATCAACCTGAGAAATCAATCGTAACCATCACTCTCCGCCCCGACAGGCATTATACCAAAATTGAACTTCTTCATACAAACATCCCCGACGACGCATATGAGGACATGTCACATGGTTGGGATGTTTACTATTTTGGGGGGTTAAAAGAGTTTTTTGAAAAGTGATGAGGAGGCTGCTGAAACAACTTATGGTGGTTTTCGTAACGGCCTTATTTATTCTTGGAGCCCAAGGAAGGAGCCTGGATGAAATTAAGCGCAGTGGTAAGATTTACGTGGCTTTTACCTCCGACGACCTGAAAAACATAAATTACGACCTTGCCCTTGAATTTGCACGCTACCTGAACGTTGAACTCATTGAAGTGTACATTGAATGGGATGAGGTATTCATGAGAGAGGGAACCATTCCTGCTAACCTGGAGACCGATCCCGAACTGATTTACACTCCCGATGCCCTCAAAAAGGCAGACATCATATGCTCCACCTTTACCATCATCGACTGGCGCAAGAAATTGTTTGGTTTTGCCGAAACGCTGGAATCGGCAGAATTGATGATGATCGGGAGGGAACAGCAAACTCCGGGAAGCTTCGAGGACCTCACAGGGAAGAAAATCGCTTACAGGACGGCCACTACATTTGAACAGCACCTGCGCGAAATCAATGAGGAAATCGGGGGCGGGATTGAACTGGTGCCCACCGGAAGCAGTGATCAGACCAAGAAGCTGCTTCAGGAGAACGAGGTATACGGTATTATACTTGATGCGGATGAGGCCCTTAATTTTAACGCCCTCAACGATCACCGGTTTAAAATTGCTTTCCCGATCAGTGATATATCTAAAAGCGCCTGGGCAGTTGAAAAGAACAATCCGCTGAGCCAGGAAGTAGAGAACTTTTTTGAGACCATTGCCAACAATGGAATTCTTGATGACCTCTTCTTCCGTAGATTCGGGATCACCTACGCTGCGTATGTGGACAGGTTAAACAATAACCTGAAACTGGATAAGTACCAACGGGATCTGCAGGAGATCCTGGAATCCAAAAAACTGGTGGTTGCACTGCGTGAAAGGAATTTTATTTACAGGGAGGGGGGGCAGAAACAGTTCATGCATGCATTGGCCGAAGAATTTGCTGATTATCTCGGCGTTTCACTCGAATTCGTGGTTACCCCCTATTTTGCCAGATACTGGGAAGCCCCTGATGGGAATGTGTACAGGGACTCTTCCTACACCCCGGAGTGGTTTGAATATTTTGACCTCGCCTGCGAGGTGATCGCACCTCTGAATTGGAGAACAAACAAGGTCGACCTGGTTCCTGTTTATCCGTCGGCCTATGCAGTGGTTGCCAGTAAAGACCTGGACATCAAAGAACTTGAAGACCTGAAGCAGCTGACAGGGGTGACCAACAGCAACAGTGTTTACGAAGACATTCTGAACGGCAACGGGATTTCCGATTACTATTATGAAAAAGTAGACAACTTCCTGCCTGATGTGAGTTCGGGGAAAGCGGACTACACCATTATTTATAATGCCTTCTATGAATTATCAAAATATCCCGACCTGGAGGTGAAACTTGAACTGGGACAGGTACACGTGAGCTGGGCACTTCGCAAAGATCAGCCGGATCTGCGTTCCGAAGTGGAAGATTTCATCACCCGTTCCCAGAAACAGGGTTTGATCGGAAGCCTGATGAAGGCACTGAGGGGCAATACCCTGCAGGCACCCGACGCCTTTCTTCACAGTTACTATGAAAGTTTCCAGACCGGGCAGCTTCCTTATGTGAATTACGGGGCTGCAGATGGATTACCCCAGGAAGATATCCTCTCTATCTACCAGGATAAAAAAGGATACCTGTGGTTCGGTACCAATTCAGGAGCAGTTCGTTACAACGGCAGGGAAATGGTGGTCTATACCCATGAAAACGGACTTCCCGGCAACTCTGTAAGAGATATAGAGCAGGACAGCAGCGGTCTCATCTATTTCGCTACCACAAGCGGAATTGCCAAGTTCAGAAATGATACCACCAGGGAGGTTGTCCTGGAAGGGATTTCTTTCAATAAGATATATATCGATTCAAAAGATAACCGCTGGTACATTGGGAGTGAAGGTCTCTATTTAGAAAACAGGGCGGGTGAATTGAGGTTTTTCAACGGTGAATATTCCGTGCTTCCGGAGTTGATCTATCACCTTACCGAGGACCGGGAAACCGGGAATATGCTGATGGCCACCATCCTTGGAGTGTTTCAGTATGATCCGGTCCAGGATCGCATCCTGCAGCTCAGCAATACGGATAGTTATTCACTCTTCATTGATGTAAATGACAGTCTCTGGATTTCTACCAGCGAAGGGCTCTGTATTACCCACCTGAGCGACCTGATGAGAAACCGGTTTGAAACACCGTTGTATAACCTGAATAAGAGGCTCAATTTCCCGGTTCAGATTATTTCCGATATCACCACCAACCGTTTCGGTTCGGTCTGGCTGGTTACCGATTCCCAGATCATGCAGGTCATTTCCACCGATGAGGAGCCCATCATCTACGAACAGGAAATCGGGATTAAAAACAATAAGATCCTCTCCTTTCTGATCGACCAGGAGGACAACCTCTGGATCGGTTTCTCCGGCGGACTCCAGAGACTCACCAGCCGTAGGGGTTTAAGAAACTTCCATCCCGGGATTATTGACAGCTATATCTATTCGATCTTCCAGGACCGGCAGGACCGGATATGGATCACCTCCGATAACGGGATCTTCTATTTCCACCAGGGAAACCTTGTTAATTTCACTCCTCAAACCGGATCAGATAACATCAAATTCAGCGGGACCATTCTTCCAAATGCAAACATTCTGCTTGCAAACAGCGAAGGGCTCTACGAAATAAGCAGCAACACCCTTCGGGTAGTCAGGCAGACAACTTTTCAGCAAAGAACACACAGCATTGAGAATATCTTTGTCAGTTCCCGGGGAGAGATTTTCCTGCTCACCGGTATCAATGGAATTGTATACCATTCCCCGGATTTCAATACTCAACCCGTTCCACTGAAGAACAGGTACACCGGTAATATCTTTCAATTGATCGAACTGGAGGGTGAGGTGATCGCTGGCAACAGCAATGGTTTCGTCAGATTTTCTGAAGGCGCTTTCGAACTGTTCCAGGAATCATCCTGCAATATCTGGACCCTCCGCAAGGAGGGCGATCAGATATGGGTCGGGACCGATTGCGGTATAGGACTGGTAACGGGGGGAAGATTCGATCACATGGAGATTTCCGGCTTCGACAGGGATATGGTGATCAAATCGATCCTGCCTGCCAAAAACAGGAATTACCTCTGGCTGGGGACCAATAAAGGATTTACTTACTTCAATAAGGAAACCCGTGAATATGAATTCACCGTCAATACCAAAGATGGGCTGAGCGGGGATGAGATCACACCGGGAGGACTGTTTCTCGACAAGGATGATCTGCTCTGGGTAGGGACCTATCACGGCATATCCAATTTTAACATCAGGGCCTCCACTTCGGAATTCTATTCTCCGGTCTGCTACATTGAGAAACTGTTTCTCAATAGGGAGAGAATTCAGATCGAAAACGGGCAGTCATTTGCCCATAACGAGAATAACTTTGTTTTTGAGATCAGTGCGCTCTCCTTTTCGGATGAGACCTCCATTGAATATGAATATTACCTGCGAAGCGAAGGGAACCAATATTCGTCCTACCAGCGGGGCAGCGAATATAAAGCCTATTACTCCAACCTGCCTCCGGGATATTATGAATTCATATATAAGGCAAAAGGGAAAAACAACATCTGGGGCTACGCTGAGAAATTTGAGTTTACCATCCGGAAAGCATGGTATCATACCTGGATGTTCCGGATCACCATACTCATCCTTTTTGTTGGAGTCACACTGGCCACATACAGGTTGCGGATCAGTGCCATCAAGGCACAGAAACTTCGGCTGGAACAGCTTGTCAGGGAACGCACACACGAACTGGAGGTGGCCAATACGGAGATTGAAGCACAGAGGGATTTTGCAAGGTCCCAGCGTGATCAGATCGCACAGCAACAGAAAGCCATCATGGACAGCATCAGCTATGCCCAGACCATTCAGGATTCCATGCTCCCCGGAAATGTCCAGTTGCAAAAACTCCTCCCCGAACATTTCATTTTTTTCAAACCCCGGGACATTGTCAGTGGAGATTTCTACTGGTTCAGTGATCACGGCTCCTATTTCTATCTGATTGCTGCAGATTGCACCGGTCATGGGGTGCCGGGAGCTTTCATGAGCATGCTGGGGATCACCCTGATTCAGGAAATAGTCAACAAAGATCCCCGGATTGAACCGGATGAGCTGCTGAATGAGCTCCGTATCCAGGTCATGGAAACCCTCCACCAGAAAGGGGATCCGGGGGAAGCAAAAGACGGAATGGACATGGTGGTCTGTAAATATTACCGGAAGGAACACAGGTTGCATTTTGCAGGTGCCAACAATCCCCTTTACCTGATCAGGGAGGGTGAGCTCACTGAATACAAAACTGATAAGATGCCTGTTTCGATCCACGAGGTGATGATTCCCTTTACACGTCACGAAGTGAAAATCAAGAAAGGCGATGCCATCTATATTTTCTCTGACGGGTATGCCGATCAGTTCGGAGGTCCCATAGGAAAGAAATTCAAGTACCGTGCATTCAAGGACCTGTTGATCGACCATGTGGAACAGCCCATGGAGAAGCAGGCCCTGATCCTTGATCAGACTTTTGAAGAATGGAAAGGGGATATAGAGCAGATCGATGATGTGGTTGTGATCGGAATGAAGTTCTGAAGAATCTATTACCCTCCCCGTCGCCTTACCTCCTGTAACTTTTTAAGGTGCAGTTCCGTCCTACGGGCAGATTAATCAAACAAGACCAAACAATGAAACGCATTATTTTACTATGGATCATATGCCTGCCCCTTTACACGCTGCATGCCCAACAGGGGGAGGTAAACGACGTGCCTGAACCAACTGAGGCCACCCCGTCACCCGAAGCAACGGAGGCACCGGAAGCACCAGAGGCACCAGAGGCACCAGAGGCACCAGAGGCACCAGAGGCACCAGAGGC
>Ga0209536_100005294_pt1 | contig 20107 bp, 18 predicted proteins | sample DeeMarSeWOR28_12_FD_187461 | JGI IMG/M metagenome (GOLD analysis project Ga0209536, IMG submission 187461) | Marine sediment microbial communities from White Oak River estuary, North Carolina - WOR-2-8_12 (SPAdes) (version 2) | ecosystem: Environmental > Aquatic > Marine > Intertidal zone >...
GGGTCGCGGAGTGGCGGTTTCACCCCAGAAAGCGGTCCCACGTCGCCGCGCGCACCGCCGTACTGGGAGCCGCTGACTTCCCAAAGTCGCTTTGCGGCGTGCGCGGTATAACAAAACTGTCGGTCACTCGGGGAGACCCAGAAGGTCACGGTCATATGCATATACTTGGCTGTTCGGCTCTGATGAACTAGGCATGGTTATGGCCCGTACGGAGGAATCATCATGCTCCATTGCATTCGCAGTGCGCTCGTGATCTTCATAGGCATACTCGCACTCTTTGGTGGGCTCGAACATGCCACAGCGCAATCTGCCAGCCCATTGAGCGCTGAGAATTCGGATCCAAGGAAGCTGGGTTGGATGACGGGTTTCCCACCGTCACCTGACAAGCTAATCATGCAGCCCGAGTCCGATTACTTCAGCTTCCCCAAGTTGCGTTGGACGGTATGCCACATTCGGGAACTGCTGCCCACGAAGCAAGTGAGTCGCGGAATTGGTCCTCCGTTGCCTCTGAGCTACGCGTTCGATGACGGTATTGATGCGGTGCGCTTCACGCCGCTTGGAAGCGACCAACAGATGACATGGAAGGAGTCGCTCTCGGCGAACTATACCGACGGCATACTCGTTATTCACAAAGGCCGAGTCGTCTACGAACGCTACTTTGGTTGTCTCGATAAGTTGGGCAAGCATGCTGCGATGTCGATGACGAAGTCCCTCACGGGTCTTCTGGCCGAGATACTCGTTGCGGAGGGGCGCCTTGACGACTCAGCCAAGGTCGCCGCCTTTATCCCGGAACTCTCCCGCAGTGCCTTTGGCAGCGCAACAGTACGTCAGGTCATGGACATGACAACAGCACTTGACTACAGCGAGGATTATGCCGATCCCAAGGCTGACATATGGGCCTATTCGACCGCTGCGAGCCCTTTGCCAAAACCCAAAGGATATGAAGGTCCGGAAGGCTACTTCGAATATCTTCAAACGGTGAAGCAGGATGGGGTTCATGGGACGGCATTCGGCTACAGAACCATCAACACAGATGCGCTCGGATGGATTGTGTCGCGGGTCACGGGCATGAATCTGGCAGAGCTGCTATCCGAGCGCATCTGGACCAGGATGGGCGCTGAGCAGGATGCGTACATGACCGTCGATAGCAAGGGTAGCCCGTTCGCAGGCGGCGGACTCAGTGCCGGTCTGCGCGATCTGGGTCGAATCGGTCTGCTAATGCTGGACGGTGGCGAGATAAACGGGCACCGGCTGTTTCCGCGCGAGGTCGTCGACGTCATTCGGGCCGGCGGCGACAGGGAAGCCTTTGCGAAGGCAGGGTACAAAACACTTGAAGGTGGCAGCTACCGAAGTATGTGGTGGGTCTTCCACAACAAACACGGTGCCTTCGCTGCACGTGGTGTACATGGCCAAACCATCTATGTGGATCCGACCGCTGAGATGGTTATCGTACGCTTTTCTTCTTTCCCCACGGCAAAGAATGCGAAGATCGACCCGACCTCATTGCCAGCCTATCAGGCCGTAGCAGAGTATCTGATGAGACGGTGACGGAAGACAGTATTGGGGAAACAAGGCGCATCAGCGACCGCCGGCCAGCGGTGCCGCTGAACTTTTGCGCTCGCTCAACGACCCCCGGTGAGATGCCCGAGATCTGGTCTTGCCTCGGCTTTGTGGACATGTCGCTAGGGCGCGATAATGCGCCTGAGGCAGGTATACCATGAGTCGAAGGACGCGATACAGCACGGAGTTCAAGCGCGAGGCGATTCGCGGCTACAACGAGCCAGGTGTGACCGCAGTATTGGTGGCCGAGGAACTAGGCATCAGTACCCGCCAGCTCAGACGCTGGCGAGATGCGGTAGAGCAGCACGGCGATAAGGCGTTCCCGGGCGAAGGCAATGCCCGTGATGAGGAGCTCATGCGCCTGAAGCGCGAGCTGGCGAAAGTCGAAGAGGAGCGGGATTTTTTGAAGAAAGCAGTGGCGTCGATCCATTGAATCCGCAGTCCAAACCCGCCTCACGGCTCTGAACATAATCGACCTCATTGCAAAAACACTGAGCAGGTTTAGAGCAACCCCCCGCGCTTGATGTCGAAATAGCGGTTGACCACTGCCACAGGCAGATTCTCGGGACTGACATCCAGCGTTAGCACACCAGTATGAGACAGGGCTTCGTGGGCACGCTGCCGACAGTGCAGATACTGGTGAGCCGCGGCTTGCTCGAGCGCTGGTTCGAAGCCACTGGCCATACGCTCTACAATTTCCTCAACCGCGGTCTCGCGCATGCTGGCGAACAGCACCAGATGGTGACGCTTGAGTAATGCGAGGGCCGGCAAGAGGTCGTCGCTGTCCTCATCCCGCAGGTTCGACACCACCACGATGAGAGCGCGGCGCGGCTGGCGTTTCAGCAGCGCAAGCGCGGCGCTGGAGTAGTCCGCCGCATGCAGCGTGGGCTCGATGTCATAGATGCCATTGAGAATCACGTTAACGCGGGAGACGGACCGGCGCGGCGCGATCCAGCGCTCCACGCCACCAAAGGTCATCAGCCCTACAGCGTCGCCTTGGCGCAGTGCCACGTGAGACAAGAGCAGCACTGCGTTGAGCGTGTGATCGAACTCGCTCAAGCGGCCGTCTTCGGCGCGCATACGCCGACCACAGTCGATCAGGAACACGATGCGCTGATCGCGCTCTTCCTGGTAGTCGCGTGAGATCAGCTTGCGCGTGCGTGATGTCGCCTTCCAGTCAATCTGGCGCAGGGAGTCGCCGGAGCGGTATTCACGTAGTTGGTGGAACTCAACGCCTTCGCCGCGACGGCGCTGCTTACGTATCCCCATCTGCGCCACACGCTCATTCGTGGCCAGCATCGAGTATTTCATTACGTTGGCAAAATTGGGGTAGACATGCATTTCGTCGGGGGCACCCACGCGCAGAGCGCGGCGCCACAGCCTGCCCGGCGAGTGCACGCGCAGTTGCACCGCCTTGAACGTCAAGGCGCCACGGCGCAGCGGTCGCAAGCGATAACCAATCTCAGCCCAGCCGAACGCTGGCAGCCTGACGGGTCGCGGTAGACCACGCTGCTCGGCTTCCGGCGGGTGGCAATCAAAAACTTCAACGAGACGAGAGGAGGAACCTGGATTGTGAATACGCAGCTGCACCTTCGACCAGACGCCGATCGGCAAGGCGCGCATGACGTTGCGCTCGACGACGAAGCGCGGGCTGTTCCACACGAGTCCCGCATCGGCCAACAGCACTCCAGCCAGAACGACACCGTACATCTGCCACGCCAGCAGCCACGCCGGCCACAAGCTGACGACAACGCCGATGAGCACCCACAGGCCGAGCAATGCCAGGGCGCGCCGCGTAAGGGTCATGTCCGCGGTGCGTCGATTTGCTCGACGATCGCCCCCAGCAACGCGTCGGCGTCTTGGCCTTCAATCTCACTCTCTGGTGACACGACGATGCGATGGCGCAGCGCTGGAAGAACCACCCGCTTGACATCATCGGGGGTGACGAAATCCAGGCCATTGAGCAACGCCGCCGCCCGCGCTGCCCGCACGAGCGCGATGCCACCGCGCGGACCAGCGCCGACAAGGATCCCCGGCCAGTCACGACTGCGCCGCACGATGCTCACGGCATAGTCGAGCACACGCTCGTCCACTCGCAATCGGGCCGCCACCTGCTGCAACTTGATGACATCCTCAGCACTTAGCACGGGTCGCACCGCATCGACATTGATCGTGTCACCGACCTGCGACTCAGTGACCGCGCGAACCAGCGCGGCCTCGTCCTGGGCTGAGGGGTAACCGATCAGGATCTTGAGCAGGAAGCGATCGAGTTGGGCTTCCGGCAACGGATACGTACCCTCCTGCTCGATTGGGTTCTGCGTGGCCAAGGTCATGAACGGCAAGCTCATCGGCATGGCTTTGCCCTCAATGGTGACCTGCTGCTCTTGCATGACTTCCAGCAACGCTGCCTGAGTCTTGGCGGGTGCACGGTTGATCTCATCGGCCAGCAACAAGTTAGTGAAGATCGGGCCGCGTCGAATCTTGAAAGTCTCCGACTTGGCATCGAACATCGCGTGCCCGGTGATGTCACTCGGCATCAGATCAGGCGTGAACTGAATACGCGAGAACGTCGCACTACAGCCTCGTGCCAACGCCCGCACCAGCAAAGTCTTGCCCAAGCCGGGCACGCCTTCGATAAGCACATGGCCTGCGGCAAACAGGCTGATGAGTACCTGTTCGACTACGCTGGCCTGGCCCACCATTACGGTGATGATCTGCTCACGCAGGTTCTGCACGGCTCGATGGGCCGCCTGCAAGGCCTGCTCACTCAACTCGCTCTTCTCCATATCGCTCACAGTCGATTCCCTATTGTGTTCAGTGTGTTCATATAGCGCGCCATCTCTGCCTCAGTGCTGAGGGACTCGACGTGCATGGCCCACTGTACTTCAGAGATTGGCAGTGACGTGGCCTCCGCAACACAACGCGCCAGCTCATCGCCGGCAAGGCCATGCCAGGCCGGGTGACGTTGTTGAATGCGTCGCTGCGTCGCCTGACGTGCCGCCTCAATGAGGTGGGGGCGGTGGCCGTGATACCACAGAAAGCGACCGCTGGCCTGGATATGCTCGCGCAGACTGCGCCGCGAGGGTATCGGATCTGCCTGCATCGGCCCAAAGCGGCGGCTGGCACTCCACAGCCAAGCCAACAATAGCAGGCCAGCACTGATCAACACGGGCCAGGCCCAACGCCACAGCACGCCTAGCAGACTAGGCATATCGTCGCGATAGACCAGCACGATCTCATCCAAGTCACCCCGCAGGTGGAACAGGCGAAGTGCAAACGCAGCATGATCGAAATCGCCTATCGCGTTGTTGTCGAGGAACTCTGCGTCGCTGAGTATGGTTAGGTAGCCGTGGCCAACAGCGAGCTCGAGCAGATGCGCCCCATAGCCATGACCGACCCACCAGTTGGGCTCGATTGAATCATCCCCCAGCAACACACGCCGCTGTGGTGAAAACGCTACGCGATAGGGCTCCTCGTTGTCATCGACCACAACTGGGACACTCTCGATAGACTCATTCACAGCACTGGTATCTTTGGGATCGTCATCCGAACCAGCGTCATCTTCGGTGTCAACGTCTGCGTCGGGGTCCACTTCCAACACAATGCCGTAGCGATCCAACAACGGATCGCTCGAGCGTCGCACCTCCCCAACGCGTTCCCTGGCGACTACGATCAAGTGCCCGCCGCGTTCGACCCAGGCGTGTAGCTGCTCACTGCGCTTGGGACCAAGGTCGTAGCGCTGCGTTGGTATCAACAGAACACCATCTGCGGCAGGCAAATTTCGCAGTCGCGACAGACTCTCGATGCCATGCACAGTATCACCGCTCGCCTCCAGCAGACGCTGCAAAGCCAACAGCGGATTGCGTCGCGCCTCGCCCTGGAAACCAGTTTCCACGGTATCGGTGCGCCGCTCAAAGTTGGCAAAGAACCACCAGGTCGCCAGGGCGACTACGAGCGCAATGGCTGCGGCAACGATTAGCGACTGTCTCATGATCCGCCGCCAAAATGCTGTGGCCAAGCGCTACACAACGCCTGCACCTGACTACTGTCGGGCCTGCGCTGGGCATAGGCGAGCGCCTGCCAGGTGCGGACCACGCATTCGAAGTAGCTCAACGTGTCAGCACCGAGACTGTCGACCGCCTGGCGAGCGCTGGCAAGACAATCTCCCTCGGTCGCGCTCGGTGGCAGACTCAAGCCACGCACCGCTACCAGATGGGACAGAGCACCGCGATACAGCAAGCTCAGCGCCTCACTGGCGTGACCGGCCTGCCAGAGTTGCCATGCGCGCATGGCCAGGTCAGGCGGCAGCGACTCTGGGCGAATATCCAGTCCGAACAGCGCTTCGGGAGCAGCTGTACCTTGCCGACGCGGCGAGAGCTGGGCCGGCCAGCGCTTGGATAAATGGTAGATAGCCAGCCCCACCACTACCGCGGCAGCCAACCAGAACGCAAACTCGATGAGTTGTGCCATCTGCAAACCCCAACCGAACAGACTCGCCGACTGCTCTGCGTCACTGTCCTCTGCGTCCCATCCCTTGGGAAACCACCATGTGATCTCCTCGCTGCGCGCGAATTCGGGTTGACTCAGTATCTGCTCGATGAGTTGCTTGGCCTGGTCGCGCTCGGTCAGCTGCGTTTGCGGACCGAGCGCTTCGTTTTCCGCCTGACTATCGCCTGGCGTTCCCATTCCAACGCAGAGGACCAGCACACAGGCAACCACCGCCGCACCTTTGCCGGGAGTCGTGCGCCGGATGCGATTAGCCAAACGGCGAAAGGCCAGATCAATATCCCAGGCTTCCAGGTGACTGCGTCGGTTGATGTAGAGTGCGAAACCACCCGCGACGTAGAATGGCTCAATTATGCAAAACGCGACTACCCACAGCGCATTGCCCAGGATTACCGTCCACAGCGCGTCCTGTTCGCCAAACGCATACCATGCTTCGGCCAGCAAGTGCTCGGGCAACATAATGAACAGCAGGCCAATCAAACCAAAGGTCAGCGCCCCCTCCAGGTGCATGCACGCAATAGTCAGCTTCGCGGGCGCGGCCGCGGTGGTCTTGTGCAACACCCGCAGTCGCTCTCGGCGGGCCGTTCCAGCCAGGTGCTCCAGTTGCCAAACGGGCAAATTGAAGGAACGCGACGGATCGAGGCGATAGAGCGTCAGCGCCTTAATCACATGCCGGCGAAACAAACCCGGAACGGCAAGCAAAGTCTGGCCTACGCCGGGCGTAGCCCCGAACAAAGCCCGGCTTACGACGAACAGCGGTATGCGGTCCAACAGAGGTTTTAGCCACCAGACGATCAACACCGCCAGCCACGGGCGGTCGAACAGCACCAGATGCAGCAACACGGCCAGCGAGGCAGTCACCACTACAAACGGTATCCACACCTCACGCCACCACTGCCGTGCCATGCTGAATCCAAGGTCGGCGGCTTCCCATTCCTGGCGCGGCCGCACCTCGACGGCAATATCCTCAACGCGCATAACCACGCCCTGCCAAACCCAGGTAGGCAACCACGAGCGCCCACATCGAGGCGCCGACCGCGTACTTGACGCTCGGCTCAACGACACTCATTGATGACCAGAAGGCTTCAACAAAGGCCGCGCCGACCAGCATCAATGCAGCACCGTAGACAAGCTTTACGGCAACCACGCCCTCCTCGCGCAATGCGCGCAGACGGCTGCGTTGTCCTGGCAGCAGCAAGGCGTGCCCCAGCTTCAACCCCGCCATGCCGGAGACGACGATGGCGGTGAGTTCGAGCGCGCTGTGGCCGACGACGAATGACAAGAAGGTCTCAGCGTAACCAATCTCGACCAGATGCCCCGCTACCGCGCCGATGAACAAACCGTTGAACACGAGAAAGAACAGCGTACCCAGTCCAAATAGCACACCGCCGGCGAAGGTGCGAAAACCAATCCCGATGTTGTTGCTGATGTAGAAACCGAACATCATAAAATCGTCATCCGAACCGCGCTCACGGCCGACTCGGTCCACGCTGGGCTCGTACATTTCTTCCATCCGCCCCACATCGGTCGGAGACATGACAGTGTAAACCGCTTCAGGATAAATACTGACCGCGGCCCACATACCGGCAAGCGGCCCATAGAACAGCAACGAACACAGCGCCAGCAGTCGCCACTCGCGGCGCACGAGCGCTGGATAAGTGGCGAAAGCAAACCGCGCAATCTGACCGAAGCTGCCGCGGCGCGAGGCATACAACCGTTGATGCCCACGCATCACCAGATTGTTGAGATACTGCGTCAACTGCATGCTGTAGTGCCGCTCGCGTGCCAACGCGAGATGATGACAAATCTGGCGGTAGAGATGCGGCAATTCCGCCGCCGCGGGATCCGGTGGCGCCTTGTCACGGCGTTTGCTCGAGTCGTACTCGGCCAGCCACAGCTCGAACGCTTCCCACTGCGGCCTGTGCTTGGCAACAAACGTATCCTGGCTCATCGGCGACCCACCAGCCAGTTGGCATAACGCAGCAGCCGTTCGGTCGGCGACTCACCGCGCAAGGCTATGAGTTCCGTCAATGTCTCGGCCAACTCGTTCGCGCGTTCTGGGTTGAGTGTTGAGTACCGTTCGGCGAATTGCAGCACGGCGTATTGCTCGGGTGCGGTCAACGGCACGGGCGGAGCGAGCGGCGGCGCATCAACGATGTGTAGCTCGGTCAGACCTTCGTCCGTGTAGATCACCAGCGTCCCGGCGGCTAGGTCACCGAGGCGCCGAAAGTCGTGCGTCAATAGCATGCTGATCAAGCCGATCGCGTAGCACACTGGCAAAAAATCGGCGGCGCGTAGAAGGTTGCGAATGACCGCAGCCTGCCAGCCGACTTCCGTTCCGTCGTCGTGCACGACGCGGATGCCCATAGCTTTCTTGCCAGGGGTCGCACCGTTGCGAAGTACCTCGAACGCAACGGGATAGAACCATTCGAGCAAGAACACGATGATGAGGTATATCCCCATGCCGAAACTGCCCAACACAGACAGCACTACGGCGAGGCCGATATAGAAGGCCAGACGAATGGCGAAATCGATTAGCCAGGCAAAGAAGCGCACCGCGGGCCCGGCTGCCCGCAGTGCCAGTTCAACACCCTCCGGCGTCTCTATCGTGCGCCGAGTATCAAGCATGCTCGACTTTATGAGGTAATCGCGCCAGCCGTGGCACCAGATACTAACGTTGCTGTTCCAACTGCAATTGCTGCGCGCGCTCGACGTAGCCTTGATAGGCAGGTATTGCGATGGCTGCGACAATGCCGACGACAACCGGCACCGCGAAACCCATCACGGCCGCAACCGTCACCAGGACCGAATTGGGCGGTGTCTGCCCCCCGAACCGGTTGACTCCTTTGGTGCCTGGAATGAACCAGAAGACCAGCACAACCAAGGGAATCAGGGCCAACAATGACAACCAACCGCTGGTGTTGAAATCATGGCAGCGTTGAATGGTCAGCATGAAACTGATGATCATGAGCCCAATCCACGCTGCGGCGGGCACAATGAGGCCAATGGCTTCCGCCCCCGTTCCAAGCAGCACGTTGAATAGCCCGGAGCTAAGCAGCACGACGAGGTAGAACAGCAAGGCAAAACCCATCGAGTAGGCGATGTAGCGAATCCGCCCCAGGCGTCCTGCCGTCGAGAAGACCCGGATCTGCCCATAGTCTTCGCCGTCCGCCCGCTCGACCTGGCTGCGCGGAGCAGCATATTGATTTGTTGTACTCACGTGTGATCCTCAGTGGTTGGGTCTTGGCGACCGCCGCTGCGGTCTCGCTTGATTCGTATCAGAAAATGTCGGTCAACGGCGCAGCGGGCTTGAGCCAGCTTAGGCACGCCCAGGGCTCAGATCAAGCTGGCGCTGGCCATCCGTTGCCTGCAGACCCCGGCAATGTAGTGGCGCGCGGCCGAGGAGCCTGCGCTATGATGAGTCTCATCCCAGTCTCGTTGGTAATAATCGGTGCGCGTCAGAACAGCTAAATCCACTCAAAACGACACGACTGCCGAAGGCAACGAGCAAGCACTGCTGGCCGAGCAGATAGAGCTGCTCTACTCGTCGATCGGCCTGGCGGCGCTCGGCAATATGGTCAACGCCGGCATACTGGTCGCCGTGCAATGGCCGGTCATTGATCACGATACGCTGCTGATCTGGCTGGCCAGTCTTACCGTGCTTACCTTCTTGCGTGGTGTCCTCTTGCTCGCTTACCGCCGCGACGTCAATCGCGCCGCAAACGCTCGAGCCTGGGCCAACCGCTTCCTGGCCGGAGCGGCCCTGACCGCCCTTACCTGGGGAAGCGCGGCGATCTTGTTGTTTCCGCCCGAGTCGGTGCCGCACCAAGTGTTCCTCGCTTTCGTCCTGGCCGGCATGAGTGCCGGCGCCACGACATCATTGTCGTTCCTGCAGACGCCCATCACGGTGTTTCTGGGCCTGACGCTACTGCCTCTGGCGGCCCGCTTTTTCCAGGAACAAACGCCACTCGCCACGGCGATGGGGGCAATGACGATACTGTTCTTGTTCATCATCCTGCTCAGTGGTCGGCGCATCTTCGAAAGCACGCGCCAGAATATCGGCTTGCGCGTGGCCGCCAGCCAGCGCGAGGCCATGCTGCGCGAAAGCGAAGAGCGTTACCGCACTATCTTTGAGTCCGCACCGTTGGGCATCATTCATTTCGACGCAGACGGTCAGATTCTGTCGAGCAATGAGGGCGCCGCTGAACTGTTTGAAGTGACCCCGGCCATGCTGGCCGGATTCAATCTGAGGCGTGATTCCCAGGACGAGAAACTGCGTACCGCGCTGCGTTCTGCCCTTTCCGGGCGACTCGGCACCTACGAGGGCCCCGCGAACCTGATCGTCGGACACACCGACACGTACATCCGCGGCTTCTTTCGCAGCGTTCGAGAGCTGGACGGTGAGGTGTTGGGTGGCGTCGGAATACTGGTGGATATCAGCGAAGACCGGCGGCTGCAGCGGTTGAAGAACGAGTTCGTATCCACAGTCAGCCATGAGTTGCGCACGCCGTTGACGGCGGTGCGCGGCGCGCTGTCGCTGCTGATTCATGGCATCGGTGGTCAGACGGACCCGTCCGCGCGCGAATTGCTGAGCAATGCCCAGAAGAACACCGAACGCCTAGTAGTACTGATCAACGATCTGTTGGACATCGACAAGATCGAGGCCGGTCAAATGGCGTTCAAGCTCGCGCGGTTCGATGTCGGAGCGCTGGTGGAAGAAGCGATTCGCATCAACGAGGCCTATGCGCAGCAATTCGATGTACGGCTCGTGCTGACTGCGGCGCCGGCCCAGGCTTATGTCAACGTCGATCGTGATCGGCTCATCCAGGCGATCACCAACGTGCTGTCAAACGCGGTCAAATTCTCGCCGCCAGGCGCTGCGGTTGGCGTCGAGGTTCTCTGCTACAACGACTTTGTGCGCATTGCGGTCTCCGACCGCGGTCCCGGTATCCCACCTGAGTTCCAACCGCACGTGTTCGAGCGGTTCACCCAGCATGATGGTTCGAATACACGCCACGTCGGCGGCACCGGTCTCGGTCTTTCCATCACCAAGGCCATCATCACCAAGTTTGATGGTCAGATACATTTCTCCTCGGCAGCGGATAAAGGCACAACGTTCTACATTGACCTGCCGCGAGTCAAGGTGGGTCAGCCAATCGCCACCGGCAAGGCAAGCTGACGCAGCTTTCGGTGACGCACGGCGTTGCGCCGCGCTGGCGCGTATGGTGCGCGAAGCAAAGCTGCAGTTCCAGACCGCGACGGCCTGCAAGCGTTACAACTGCGCGGGACCAAGTAACAGCGATGGTGCCGTCATCGCCTCGGGTCGCGGCAACCCCATCAAGTGCAGGACTGTGGGTGAAATGCTCGCGATGCCAGCGCCAACGCCCAGTCGCCAAGCCACCTTGTCGATAACCAGGCACGGTACCGGGTAGACGGTGTGCTGTGTCTGTGGCGCCCCCGTAATAGGATCGACCATCTCGTCACAGTTGCCGTGGTCGGCCGTAAGTATCACGGAGTAGCGCTTCGCGCACGCCGCATCGAGTACCCGACCGACTTCTGTGTCCAGTGTCTCGACCGCGCTGATCACCGCGTCTTGCACGGCAGTGTGGCCCACCATATCGCCGTTGGCGAAGTTCACGACGATGAGCGCGTATTGGCTGGAGTGGATTGCATCGATGACGGCGTCGGCCACCTCGCGGGCACTCATCTCTGGCTTGAGATCGTAGGTCGCCACCTTCGGTGAGGGAATAATTAGCCGATCTTCACCCGCGAACTCATCACCGCGTCCACCATTGAAGAAATACGTAACATGGGCGTACTTTTCGGTCTCGGCACAATGAAACTGACGCAACCCGGCCGCACTCACAACCTGGGCCAGCGTCGCCGACGGTTTTTCGTGCCGGAACGCAAACGGCTGCGAGAACCATTGGTCATACTCCATCATGCAATGCACGGTCATGGGGCGAAAACCACCCCGGTCGAACTCATCGAAATCGCTTCGGTACAGGGCCGAGACCATCTGTCGCGGGCGGTCTTTGCGGAAGTTGAAGTAGAGCAGTGTATCCTCGGCACTTATGGGCTGAGCAGCCGGCAATACAGTTGGCAAAATGAACTCGTCGCCCTCGCCACGTTCATAGGCAGCCTCGATCGCGTCGCTCGCTGTCTCGGCCTGCAGTCCATCGCCATGGACCATGGCGCGAAATGCCTTCTCAGTACGATCCCAACGGGCATCGCGATCCATGGCGTAGTAGCGCCCCGATACCGTTGCAATAGCGCCACCCGCCCTGCCGAGCGCATTCTCAACATCAGTCAAATAGTTGAGCGCGCACTTCGGCGCCGTATCACGCCCGTCGGTAATCATGTGCACCAGCGGCTTGACGCCGCGGCGCTTACATAATTCGATCAATGCCAGGAGATGGCGGACATGACTGTGCACACCACCGTCGGAGACCATCCCGACCAAGTGCAGCGGTTTGCCATGCTGCGTCGCCTTGCTAAGCGCGTCCAGGAGGACTTCGTTGGTGAAAAAGCTGCCATCGGCTATGGCGTCATCAATGAGCACCAGGTCCTGACGAACGACTGCACCACAACCCAGAATGGTGTGTCCCACCTCCGAATTGCCCATTTGTCCGTCGGGCAGACCGACGGCGTGGCCCGACGCCTGCAGCACCGTGTGCGGGTGGCGCATGAAGTACTCGTCCAGGCGCGGCGTATTCGCCATAGCCACAGCGTTGAAGCGTTTGCTCGGGTTGGCGCCGAAACCGTCGAGAATGATCAACACAACCGGCCGGCGGGGTGCATCGTGGTGCTTTTCAGTCATCAATTACTACCTATGTCACTGGGTATTGGACACGCGGAGGCGTGGGCGCCGCTATGTTACTACGGCACGGCCACGACTGCGCCTGTGGTGGCCGCGAATCACGGCTCGGCTCGACCCACCACGCTGGTCGCCGCCACCGTGGCCGCGTTGGCCAACGCCCTGCTGCGCATCGCGAGCGAAGCCGGGTCGGCAAGCCACCGATGCAGCACGCCCGCGTGGCGGAATTGCCAAATACATCACACGCGGATTGCGCAATAGTTCGCTGACGATGCGGCTCGACTGGCGCATGCTGGGGATGACGGTGAGGTGACAGGAACCTCGACCCAATCGACCCAGGAGAGCCTTCAGCTGATGGAACACGTCAACACGCACCCGGCCTGGCGTAACGCCGCGCCAGCCCGCGCCCAGGGCCTACGTCTGGCCATACTGTGGGTCGACCAGCAGCTCAACGCTCGCGACCACGTCACGATTGTGCAAACACTGCAGACCGAGGCTGGCGTGGTTGTGGCGCGAGCCTCCCGGGCCCGAGTCCCCATGTTCCTGGTGCGCTACCGGACCGCCGCAACCCAGCCCGAGCGCTTGCGTGTGAGACTACGCGAGCAGGGCTACCGCGCAGCACTGCTCAGCGCCTGAGCCCGGCTACCTGCCGTAGCGAATCTCGATGAAGGTTTCGGGGCCGCGCCACCCCGCGGCATTCACAGCTCGGACCCGCAGTAGATTGATCCCCTCATGCAACTGCCAGTGCGCGCTCTCGCCCCCGAGCCGGGACCAAGGTGCGTCGTCGATAGCCAGTTCGTAGGCGGCAAACCAGGGCATGTTGTGATGCATGCTGATGTCGAAATCGGGCACCGCGGCGAACTTGGGTAGCTTGGCGATGTAGTCCTGTTCGGACTCGATCTCAAGCTCACCGAGTACGCCGACGGGTTGCGCGTGCGCACGATAAGTCAGCACTAGACTGACGCGGTTGGGCTCGAAGTGGATATCGCTCGGATCAGTGGTGAAGACTTGCGCGCTGCGCGGCAGGCCGTGAAACGTAAGTGGCCAGCGCTGGCCGTCGAGTGGAAACAGAAGATGAATTCGCTCGCGGTCGGCACGCAATGGCACGCTGAGGTATCCCAGGTAGCCACTGACAAACGCACGATACTCCTCACCCAGGGCGCGCAGCTGCGCTTCTGACGGACGCCGCTGTACGCTCGCCACCGGTACCATCGCTACGCGCCCCAGTTTGCCTGCCTTCTTGAGCCGATACAGCTCGAGCACGTCGAGCCAGCGCGTCCCGTCGCGCGGATACAGCCCCCACTGCGGGTCGACCATGATCCACTTCTGGAGCTGGTTCGACCACACCTCGACCAGGACGTGAGCCGTGCCCGGGGGACCATACTCGATATCGGTGCTCTGTAATGTGACGACGCGGGCGATAAAACCCAACGCCACCAGGCTGTCGCGCAACACCTTGCTGTACTCGGTACAACTGTAGCGCTGGCCCCGTTCCGCCGCCTGCAGTATGTCCACCGCGCTGAACTGCAGCGGCGCCACGCCGTGAGCGTCATGCTGCCAACGCCGCGATACCCAGTCGGCAAGCTGCTGGATCGCATCCAGCTCCTCTTCGCCCAAGCGCACTCTCGGCGCCAGGTACTCGCGTAGCCTCACGTATTCCGCCGCGTCCAACGTGTCGGGCAACGCCATAGTCTTGGCGGCCTGGTCGAGGCGGAAATTGTTGGTGTCGGTAACCTCGATGCGCCTAAGCGGCGCGTCGGGTTGGGCCAATGCGCCCCAGGCCCACCATGTGAGGAACACCACAAGCCAACGCAAAGGGGTCATGAGCGCACCGCAAACGGACAACTGCGAGCACTATGGGTCTCTTGTTGGGGAAATACAACGTGTGCGCGGCGCGGTTGCGCCGGGTAGCCAGCAGTCTTCCGGCTACAGGCTGTCGATAACGGCGTTAGCCCAGGTCACAGCCTCGATGTTGGCCACCGCGATGGCCTCCACGCTCATCCCAGCGAAATTTGCGCTGTCCCAATTCGCCACCTCGTAGGCCAGTACACAGGTGAGCGCCTCACCGAGAATGCCTTCCCGGTGCAGCAGCGCCGCGACGATATCCTCGCGCAGTGGTAGCGGCTCGATGAGCTTGCAGAGCGGGCGCTCCATGAGCAGGTCCAGCGCCGAGAACAGGCCGACAGTGAAGAAGCTTTCCTGGGGCCGCAGGCCGCACTCCTCGGCCAGCAGCTCACACATCTTGGCGCGCGTCATCGCAATGCGCAGCAACTCCGATGGCCGGTCGTCCATGGAGCTCAGGGCCAACATCGACGCCCAGGTCGCCAGTTTGCGCCGACCGAGCAGAGCTACCGCCTGGTGTACCGAATCGACCGTACGCGTCAGGGTAAACAAGGCGGAGTTGATCAGTTTGAGCACCCGGTAGCTCACCGACATGTCCGCGTTGATGGCGTCCGCCAGGTCGTCGTTGTCGGCGCTGGTGTCGTTGAGCACCGCCAGCAAGTTGAGCACCGCGAGCCGATTGGTCGGCAGTTTCTGCGTGGACACCACCTGCGGTCGGGACAGGAAGTAACCCTGGAAGAAGTCGAAACCCAACGACAGGCAGCGTTCGTACTCCTCCATGGTTTCGACCCGCTCGGCCACCAGCTTGACACCGAAGCGCTTGAGAACGGCAACATGCTCGGCGAGCTGGTCCGGGCTCAGCGCCATCAGATCGAGCTTGACGATGTCGGCCAGTCGCACCAGAGGATCGTGCTCGGGCCGGTATTGATAATCATCCAGTGCGATGGTGAAGCCGTCGGTTCTGAGCTGGCGCACAGCGTCGATCAGGCGCGGCGTCACCGGGACATCTTCGAGAACTTCGAGGATGATGCGCTCAGGGCCAAATGGCAGTGGCTGCTCACCGAGCAGGTAACTCTCGGTGAGATTGACGCAGCCCCGCGCCCGGCCAAGCAGGCGCTCGAGACCAAACTCGGTGAAGGCGTTGAGCAACACCTCGGTCGTCGCCCGATCACCGGATACATGACTGGGCAGACCCGCGCGGGGACCGGCGCGATAGAGCAACTCATAGGCGAAAATGCGGAGCTCGCGGTCAAATATGGGCTGGCGGCCCACGAAGACCTCGCAGCCAGCGCTGACGCGTGACGAGGCGGGCGACGCGGCTGCGCGTGGCTGGGGTGGCTTGGCCATGCTGAGATTATCGGTCGCACCAGCATCCGACTTAACCCGGGCAAAGATGCTAACCGGCTGAGAATGTTAATCAAAGTGTCGCGAGCCGGTTCGCAGGAGGGCGGCGCCAAAACGGCCACCGCACGGCCTCACTGCGGGCTGCTAGGCGCTCAGGGTCTGGCCCTCCGGCTGCTGCGGCGCCGGCGTGTCGGACGGAAGTGTTTCGCGGACCAGATCGCTCAGAGTCAACGTTCCCAGCGTGCCATCGATCGCTGTCTCGATGTCCCCGAACACCGTGTCCACGGCGGCCGCCGACTGCAGCGCATCGGGGTTGAGATTTTGCGTCTCACCAGCTGTGCGCACCACGTGAGTGATCTCGGCCAGAGGCAGAGTGTCCACGGAGCGGCCGGGAACGTAGCGTTCGGAGTCGCCCGCAACTTTGAGCAGCAAGCCCCTGGCTGTCAGCAGCGCAACCAAGGCGCGGCACTCTTCCCCTGCCACTTCGACCCGCCCCGCGAGTTCATCCATGCTGATCGCGCGACCTTTGCGATAGTAGCTTTCACCCACGAGATACATGATCAACAGACCAACCTTCTCACGCATACGCGGCGAGAACCGCACCGCCTGGGGCTCGAGGGTGCGGTACTCGGGGTTCTGGAAGTAGAACGCTACGCTAGCGCCGATGAGCAGTATCAGCCAGTTTAGGTACAGCCAAATCATGAACACGATAAGGGTGGCGAACGCCGAATAGATCGCGGTGTAGTTGGCCGAATTGACGACAAAGGCTGCCACAGCCCAACCAGCTGACTGCCATAAGATGCCGCCGACAACGCCCCCGATCAGAGCCGAGCCGAACTTGACCTTGGTATTGGGAACGAGAACGTAGAGAAATGTGAAGGCCAGCGCAATCAAAGCATAGGGCACCATGCGCCCGACCAACTCGAACATCGTGCCAACGACTTTGAACTGCATGAGATACTGCACAACGGTGTGGCTAGACAGCGTGCCGGTGAGCCCGATGGCCGAAAACACGAGCACCGGCCCCACCATGATGATCGTGACGTACTGGGTGAAACGCTGTGCGAACGGTCGATGTTCCCCTACCCGCCAGGTGTAATTGAAGGCGCGTTCAATCTTCTGCAACAGCGATACAGTCGTATATAGAAGCAGGGCAAGACCGACTGAGCCAAGTACCCCGACCCGGGTATTGTCGACAAAGCCGATAATTCGCGCCGTAATCTCGACACCTTTTTCTCCAAGCGGCTCGAGCAGGCTGAGCAGCGTCGGTTCGATTTGGTTGTGAACGCCAAAGCCCTTGAGGACGGAGAAGCTCACCGCCAGCAAGGGCACCATCGCCAGCAGGGTCGTATAGACGAGCCCCATCGCGCGCAGGGTCAGTTGTCCCTCGCTGAGGTCGCGCAGCAACAGATGGCCGATACGCAAGGCCAGTATCAGCTCGCGCCGCGGATGGGGCATCGTGGACACGCGCCCCTCCCACACCTGCTGCCGCCAGCTTCGCTCCAATTCTTGCAGGACATTGCTCATTGACTTCCCCTTGCCGCTGCCATGGCGCGTTCAGTATCCAATCCTAGCCGATTACGGACCATGGTTCAGGACGCGGTTGCCTTTGCCGGATGCCATAGTGTGTAATGCATCGATGACTGACGCCACTGCTGTCCACCCGAAACGTCAATGAAGATGCACGGCCTCGTGCTGCGTGGGCTGATTATTGCGGCAATTGCCGGTCCGCTCATGTGGCTGGTGTTCACCGATGACGGCCAACGGCGCGCAGACGTGCTCCTGTTGCGCCTGTTGGGGAATCCGTCGGTGGCGCTCAACATGTCGGCCTTGAGCAATGCGGTTAAGGAGCAAGATCTGCGCGCGGCTATGCCGGATATCGGGCTGGATTGTCACGCCCAGCCGAGCGAGTATGGCAACAGAGTGTGCGTGGCGGCGATCTCTGCATTCAACGGTATCCCGGCGCGCTATCTCACCTTCTTCCTGGCCGAAGATCGGCTCGGCGCGCTGAAACTGGCCTACCAGCGTTCCTATCACCGCCAGCTCATCAACGCCATCCAGGCCGAACATGGCGCGCCACTGAATTCAGGTGAGGTGCCACAGCCTGATCAGCCAGCCGTGCTGCGTTGGCATGTGGGTGGAGGCGTGCTGGTGACCCTCGATGACCGAGTTGAGCTCGATGAAGAACCCGCGCTGATGTGGGTCGCGGGCCGCTGACAGCTCGGCCAGCTCATGGCACCACGGCGACCCTAGCGGGTTTGCCATTGGAGACCGGCCCATTGCGCGACGAGCAACTTTTCAGCAAGGGCGGCTACTACGCCTTCTTGCTCGACAGCAACGTGCTGCTGCACCGGGAGGCCGTTGTGGCTACGCGGCAGGCCCTGCTCGGCTGGGTGACTCGCCGGCCAACCGCGCAAACACTGACCGTGCTCGATTTGGCCTGTGGCGGCATGCCGGTCACCATTTGCAACGCCCTCTCCGGGCTCGCGCCGCGACGCTTCGCCTACACTGGCGTCGACATCAACGCAGATCAGGTGACCTCGGCGCGTCGCTTTGTCTATCCCACGAACGTCGTCGAATGGCAGGTCATTGAGGGCAGCGCCTGGGATTTGCCCGCAGCGGTGTTAAGCCAGCCTTTCGACGTTGTCTATAGCGGCATGAACCTGCACCACGCGATCGAGGAGGAATTGCAGTACCTGGCGCAGCAGCTTGCACGTGTACTGGCGCCCGGCGGCGTGTTCATCAGCCACGATGTCTACCGCCCCGGCGACGAGCCCTATCTGCGCCGCCCGGCAGTAAATCCGCTCGACGCCAACGAGTCGTTTCGCTTGGTCGAAGTGCCAACCTTGGCTGGCGCCGGTATTACCGAGCGCGGCGGCAATGACAGCAAAGTCGAGCAGCGCTGCGCGTGGCGCGAGGACTACCTGGGCCGTATGCGTCAAACACTACTGGAACGCGGCGCAGATCCCTCAGGCACCGACGAGACGGTGACGCACATGCGTGAGCGCGATTTCCCCTTATCAGTGGCTGAGTTCGGCGCGGTGTTTACCCGCGCCGGCTTTCACGTTGAGGAAACGGAGCTGGATTCGAGCGAGCCGCTCGCACCCTATGTATCAGTCGTTAGCGCGGTACGAACGCCGCGGGAGGGTTAGCCGATGACACACATGAAACAGACCACGAATAATGTTGTGCAACGCCGGCGTCGCCGCCAGCGCTGCTCGGCCTGGCTCCTGGGCGCAGTGATGGCGCTGCTGCTCCCTGGCACCTTATCGGCACAATCATTTGAACGCGGCGCGACCAACGTCGCAGTTCTGGTTGGCAGCGGGCAGGCCTTTGGCGACAACTATCTGGTACTCGGCGTGGGTGCTGGCTACTACGTGGCCAATGGCCTCGAACTGGGGCTCGAGCTGGAAACCTGGTTGAACGGTGACCCGAATATCTACAAGGTGACCCCAGGCATACGCTACGTCTTCAATGTCAGCGCCAAGATCCGTCCCTACGTTGGCGGCTTTTATCGCCGGGTCTTTATCGAGGATTTTGACGACCGTGATTCCTGGGGCGGTCGCGTCGGCGCGTACATTCCGACGGGGGCGCGCAGCTATATCGGAATTGGTGTGGCCTACGCGGAGTTGGTCGACTGTAACGAGCAGATTTACGAAACTTGCAGTGACACCTATCCCGAACTGACCTTCGGTTTCGCGCTCTGAGCGCTCGGCAGACGCCCGCGTGCTAGCCCCGTGCGGGCGTCCCACGCAGCAACCGGACCGCAATCAGCGCCGCAACGCTGGTGGCCCCGCCAGCCAGCGCACCGTAGAGATGTGCCTCGGTCACCACGCGCGCGCCCACCCACTCGCCCGTACCGGGCATCGGCCCGGCCATCCCTTCCCAAATGAGCTTAACCACCAAGGCAATGGCCAGCACCAAGGCGCCGCGATCGCCCACAGCCAATGCAGCCACGATCCCGGCGGCGAACAGGCCATGCAACACGCCCGACAGGCCGACATACCAGTTCAGATCGGGCTGCCTGAGCAATAGTCC
>Ga0209536_100005295_pt1 | contig 20107 bp, 15 predicted proteins | sample DeeMarSeWOR28_12_FD_187461 | JGI IMG/M metagenome (GOLD analysis project Ga0209536, IMG submission 187461) | Marine sediment microbial communities from White Oak River estuary, North Carolina - WOR-2-8_12 (SPAdes) (version 2) | ecosystem: Environmental > Aquatic > Marine > Intertidal zone >...
ATTTTCGATCAACAGCCCGGGGTAAAGGAAAAATCGTTTATATGATAACAGAAATTAGGATTTTTATCCCGGGGTCCATTTCATGAGACCCTGGGTAGCTAGTTATGTACAAAATAAAAACCCCGGCAAATACTCACCAGGGCTTAACCAGATATGTAGATAAGGTTTAGCGAAATCACTAAAACCTATTAGAGGATTGGCGGATTAATGTCAATTCCCCGATAGAGATCCTTCACTTTCACCTGTTCCGCCACCATCAGCAGTAGGCAACCCCTGCTCAATCGCCGAAGGTTCAAAAGCGTCCGCTGTTTGATAGCTCGCACCATCATCAACACTATTAGCTATAACACTAAACAGGATGCGTGACCAGAAAGCAAATACAAAAATATAACTAATGGTACAATGGTTGAATAACAGTTTTTTAAGCTTTTCCATGATTACAAATTTTGTTTTCTTGTAATATGAATTTGACCAATATCATACCAAAATTTTTAAAAGCTTGAAAATCAATTATTTATGCTGAATTTAAGAATAAATAAATAACAAACTGCACGAATTAAAAAATGATTTTGTTCGGATTCATTACAATAAATCGGAGAAATAAAAATGCCGGTAATTTCTCACCAGTGTTTACCAGCTATGTAACCCGTTAAGGATATTCAATTATACTATTATCCTACTTCAGGGTTTCCCGGCAGGTGACCCTGATGAACAGGGTAATCGAAAATATCCGGATCCTGCACCGGGTTGCTCCGAGAGATAGTAAATAATTCATCCATAGAACTTGTGAATCCGTATCCCCGGGAATTATGGGTGACCACTCGAACACGGGTTTTATCTATCATTCTCCCATTTAAGGATTCCATCTGAATGACTTGAATGATTGGTTTGTTTTAATAAATACATCCATTGAAATTAATTCCTTAAATATCCCATCGAGTCATTCAGAATGGAATCTTTATGTTCCATACCGATCATTTTTCATCCACCAGAACATAGATAAATTATGCGCTCACCCTCGATCAATGGACTGGGGTAAAGGAAAAATCGTTTATATGATAACAGAAATTAGGATTTTTATCCCGGGGTTCATTTCATGAGACCCTGGGTAGATTGTAGTAAAATACTGTTTCGTAATACCCATCGGACCGCCCCGTGTATATTTTTGAATGAGTGATTTTTGAGTGAATGACTTGAAATTGACTAATTTAATTCAATTATTCACTCATTCAAACATTCACAAATCACAAATTGTCTCATCCTGAAGTGCAAAAAGCCCGGATTTCCCGGGCTTTTTTCTACTTCAGGGGAGCCTCCAGACGGATTCGAACCGCCGACCCGCTGATTACAAATCAGCTGCTCTGGCCAGCTGAGCTATGGAGGCAAATTTATTGAGTGATTTGGTGAATGAGTGAATGAGTGATTTGAAAATCAACAATCCTCAATCACCTGCTCAGTATGAACGTGCTGCTATGCCGGTCAATTTTTCATTACAGCTGACCTGGCAAATCAGGATTGTAAAAATAATCAGCCGCCTTTAAATTCGGATGGAAAAGGTGATATTTTTTCAAACAGATGTGATCGCTCAAAGCGATGACATCTGTTAATATAACCCCTCAATCAATCTTATTCAAAACCTTGAGTTCTTCCTTCAGTTCATCCAGCTGATCGGACGCTTCGCTGATCTTTTTACTGAATTCCTCCCGGAGCTTGTCGGCCGTTTTTGATTCGGCAAAAAACTCCAGGTTATTTCTCCATAAAGCGATGTCGTTTTCCAGTTTACCGATCATTCTTCTCAATTCATTCTCCTTACGCTGGATCTTCTGGTCTGAATTCGGACTGGATTTGAGCCGGTTGATCTCAATCGTAAATTTCAGCTCACTTTTCTCAGCACCGGGCAGGTCGGCAGCCTCCAGAAACCTGCTTACGGCCGCATCGTATTTTTTCTGAATCTTACGTATCGCATTCCTTGGAACATACCCGATTTTGTCAAATTCCATCTGCAGCTTTTTCAACCGGTCGGTATCAAGGTTTGCCTTATCGACCATTTTTTCGATTTCTTCACAGATCTCCTCCTTCTTTTTAAGATTTTCACGATAGTCCCCCTCAAGATCTTTCGAATGGGATCTTCGACGTTCAAAAAAATTATCGCATGCCGCTTTAAAACGTTTGTAAACATCATTCCGGGATTTTTCGGGAACGGGCCCGATATTTTTCCACTCTTTTTGTAATTCCTTCAGCGACTCAGCGGTTTTATCCCAATCTTCACTCTGCTGAAGTTCTTCAGCCTTTTTAACTAGTTCTTCCTTTTTCAGGAGGTTTTCGTCACGCTGGCCTTCAAGTTTTTTGAAAAACCGATTTTTATTATTAAAAAAGGATTTAAAATTGGACCAGAATGATTTGTTGATCTCTTTGGCATGTTCACGGGGCAGACCGCCCACACTTTCCCATTTTTTCTGGATCTCTAATATCTCGCGGGTTTTTTCATTCCAGTCCGATATTTTATCCGAGTCAAAATCCTTGAACGTTTCCACTGCATCAACAAAATCCTGTTTTAATTTCAGGTTCTCATTAAGGTCCTTTTTAAGCCTGCCAACAAATTCTTTCCGTTTCGCATAAATGGCATCGGAAGCACCCTTGAACCGTTGCCAAATTTCTTCCTGTACTTCCTTGGGAACAGGCCCGATGTGTTTGAATTCCTCGTGAAGTTCATTCAACTCCTTCACCGCCTCCTTTACATTATTGGACTCAGCCAGTTCTTCCGCCCTTTTGCATAATTCGAGTTTTCCCTCCAGATTTTTCTTCCGGTCCAGTTCCTTGAGTTCAAAATATATACTCCGGTTATCGTAAAAACGATCGATCAGAATATTGTAGGTAGCCCACAACGATTTGGCATACTGTCCCGGTACCGGGCCTATCTCCTTCCATTCTTTCTGAATTTCCTTTAATGCACCGATGCTGGTGGTCGTTTCTTCTCCATCAACCAGGCTTCTTAACTTCTCCAGCACATCGTGCTTTTTCTGAAGGTTAATATCTTTTTCCTTATCAAGACTGGTATAATAATTATTTCTCCGGATTTTATAATTATCGTAGATGCTGGCGAGCCGGCTATCAAGAGCGTCTCCCGCATATTCAAAATCAACTTCAGCACCACCTTCATCCAGGAACTTCTGCAAGGAACCTTTTTTCTCCTTCTCATACAACTCATCGTAGAAAGACTTTAACTCTTTAACCAGTCTTTCTATCTTTTTCATGTCTTCTCCTTTGAGAACCAGTTCGATTTCATGGATGATCTCTTCCTTTGAAAAGGTACTGTAATCCTTTTCCTCATCCTCTCCATGAACTTCTTCCTTGTCCTCTTCGGGTCCCTCATCATCCGAGTCCTGGTCCTTACCGGGAGCAGGATGATTTTCATCATCTGCCATTGCCTCCGTGGGAGGATATTTCCCTCCAGCGATTATTCCCGCTGAAGGAGGGTCTTCCCCTGGGATACCCTGATCTTTACCGGATGTAAGCTGGACCTTGTCGGCTGTATCATCGGATAAAGGCGGTTCCTCACCAGCGGTAATCCGATCCTTATCATGGGGAGGCTGGTCTTCTTCAACGATGCCCTGATCCTTATCGGAGGAAGGAAGGTTGTCCTGTTGTTCCTCCTCCTCGTATTTCGTTACATCCGGTTCTTTTCCGGAATGGGACGGTTCCTCCGGTATGATTTCCGATTTAACTGTTTCTTCTGAGGTTGATTCTTCTTCTGAAAATGATGCTTCTTTGGATCTTATCTCATCAAATTCTTCCTTAAGATCACTTCCCGGGTAGGGTTCTTTTTCTTCCTGGATAATCTCTTCTTGCTCCTCAACAGACTCCTGCTTTGTGGAGGCCGGTTCTTTTTCTTTCTCAACTGCATCAATCTGCTTTTCTGGGGGCTTATCTGTCAAGGAAGTTTCGGAAGCAGGAGATTTTTTCAGTTCTTGTTCCTCAGAAATCTTTTCCGTCTCCTTCTTATTTTCGGGTTCTTCAGGAGAGTAATTATCGGATGGAGAATCTTTATCAGTGTCAGAATGCGCAATTTCGGTATCTGGAAAATCGGCATCCGGTTCTTCTTCAGGTTTTAGTTTTTTGTCCGCAACAGATCCTGGATCTGCAGTCTGAGAGCTTTCTTCTTCAACAGATTTTTCTTTCTCCACATTGTATCTTTCCTTTTCAAAGGAATCATTCATCACTTCCTCCTCTTCGGAAAGCTCCTTACGCTTTTCGATATCGCTCATAACAAAGTACTATAATATACAAAGTTGGCAATAAAAACTTAATATACCAATTCGATCAATTCATCCTCGGATCCACCGGGAAATTGGAAATGATTTTAAATTTTCCCCCAAGGTTATTTAAGACCTGTTTCCACAAAACTTTTGGCTCAATCTCAAATACCTGTTCTGCGGTCGCATTGTTTAAAACGATCCAGGATTTCTGCTTGAGCTCTTCCTCCAACTGACCCGGGGCCCATCCTGAATATCCAAGAAAAAACTTAAAATCACCGGGAATAATAGTTTTGGTGTTGATCATGGTAATCAATTGTTCATAATTGCCTCCCCACAGGATTTCATCATTAACCCGTATGGTGCCCTCCAGAAAATCAGAAGATCTGTGTATAAAATGCAATGTATCCTGCTGCACCGGTCCGCCCACATATAAGGTAGGTGAAAAATTATCCACATCATCAACGGCCTCATCAAATTTCAAAATTGAGGGTTTATTGAGAACAAAACCTACCGAACCATCTTCATTATGTTCACATAGCAAAACAACGGTACGTTCGAAATTTGGATCGGGTAAAAACGGTTCAGAAATCAGAAGGCCGCCCTTTTCAGGGGTTACAAATTTTTGATATTCAAACAAATCCATGGTACAAAATCTTCCGTTACAGATCTAATGAAATCCTGAATTATAATTATCCAGCAATTTTATTTCCCATTCGCATCCTATCCCTACAAATCATAATATAATAAGATGGAAATCCAAATAATTAATAATTAAAACGATATAATTGCATCATAAATAATAAAACGAATTGTAATTACATAGGTTTGTCCGACTATTTTTTCCCTGTTAATCCACTATGAAATATAAAATTGAAGATATTCGCAGTGATTATACTAAAAAAAAGCTGGATATTTCAAAAATGGAAAAGGATCCGATCAAACAGTTAGATCACTGGGTGGAAGAAGCTATTGAGGCGGATTTACCTGAACCCACCGCCATGTGCCTGTCAACGGTTAACTCCATGGGTCAGCCTTCGTCAAGAATGGTTCTCCTGAAAGGGATACGGGAAGGAAAACTCTTTTTCTACACGAACTATCAAAGTCAGAAAAGCAGGGAACTTGACACCAATCCGAAATGTGCCCTTTCGTTTTACTGGCCTGTTTTCGAACGACAGATTAATATCATAGGAAAGGTGGAAAAGGCCGATACGAAAACCTCGGACGAATATTTCCACTCGAGACCCTGGAAAAGTCAGGTGGGTGCATGGGCTAGTCCGCAAAGCAAACCTATTACGTCCCGAAATGTGATTATGGTGAACTTTGCAAAATATTCTGCTAAATATATAGGTCAACGGGTACCCCGACCGCCTCATTGGGGTGGTTATGTAGTCACTCCGCAGGTGATCAATTTCTGGCAGGGTAGGCCCAACCGGCTACACGACCGTTTAAAATATACACGTCAGTCCTCGGGGGATTGGAAACTGGAACGAATTGCACCCTGATTTTACCTTGAATCAATCCCTGTACCTGCAACGATACGCATACCCAACGGAATTATTGAGAGGAGATCCCGTTTCAGAAAACCTGGGAATGATTGTCACTATTCCCTGTTTTAATGAACCACAACTCATCGAATCACTTCGATCAATCTACCGGTGTGAGCCACCTTCCTGCGACGTGGAAGTAATTGTACTCATCAATCAATCCGAGCGTGTTGATCCAGGTATTCATCAAAAAAATGCAGAAAGTTACGCGGAAGCCCGCCGGTGGATCCGGTCGAATCATTCTCCTTGGTTAAAATTTTATGTAAAATGGGAAAAGGCACTGCCTGAAAAACAGGCAGGTGTGGGATTAGCCCGTAAAATAGTGATGGATGAGGCTGTTCGCCGGTTCAATAAATCCGGATACCCGGAAGGTATCATCATCGGATTTGATGCGGACAGTACCTGTAAGGAGAATTTTCTGGCTGTGATTGAAAGGGAATTCAGGAAACATCACCTGAAAGGAGCCTCGATTTTTTTTGAACATCCGCTGGAAGGAGACGAAGATCCGGTACTTTATATGGGAATTACCAATTATGAATTGCACCTCCGGTATTATATTATGGCCCAGCGATATGCCGGATTTCCTTATGCTTTTCATGCCATCGGATCCTGCATGGCGGTCAGGAGCGATGATTACCAAAGACAGGGAGGAATGAACAGGCGAAAAGCCGGGGAAGATTTTTATTTTCTCCACAAGATCATTCCTCAGGGCGGATACATGGAGATTAATGATACGGTCGTATTTCCTTCAGCACGCGTATCGAACCGGGTACCCTTCGGAACAGGCAAGGCCATGATGGACTGGATGAAACAAACAGAAACGGATTTTGTGACTTATCATCCCAGTATTTTTGAATCCCTTAAAATATTCTTTGATCTCTTACCCGATCTTTTTCAGGCAGATGAATCCAGGCAGGAATTGATACTGAAAAACCTTCCGGAAGAAATCGACCTTTTTCTGGATCAGGAAAATATTAAGGAAAAACTTCAGGAATTCAGAGATCATACGTCCCACTTATCCACTTTTTCAGACAGATTTTTCAGCTGGTTTAACGGCTTAAAATTACTCCAGTGCGTCCATTTCGCACAGGAAAATTATTATCCTGCAGTATCCTTATCCGAAGCTATCAAGTGGCTTTTGAAGAAATATCCAATTATGCTATCTTCCTCATCCAGCAGGAAACGGGTATTACTGGACATCCGGGAATTCAATAAACACCATCCTTATTATTATCAGAAACAGGTAAAGATCATATGAGATCAAAAAGATTTTTTACTCCGATCTTCCGGTTTACGGTGAAGCCTTCCCCATGAGAAGTACCGATCATATGACCCCACATTTTACTTCGGCTTTCCAGAAATTCGAGAAAGCCGGGTTTGGAAATATATGTTTCCGGTTCCTGACTCTCCGGATCAAAGAACTGGGATTCGAAAGCACGAATCGATTCAATTTTGGTTTCCCAGAAACCGGAAACATCCACTATCAGATCGGGATCGATGTAATTACTCTGGATATAATGATACAATGCCTGCGGACGCCATATTTCAAGTGGTTTTCCATTCGACCCGGGTATGGTGACTTTTTTTAACCCGGAATAAAAACAAGCCTCCTCTACAAGTTTTGCAGCTCTTCCATGATCCGGGTGCCGGTCGTGTACCGCATTTGCCAACACGATCGCGGGTTGGAACTCCCTCACTTTTGCGGCAATTGAAATAATATTCTTTTTGGAAAGATCAAAAAAACCATCCGGCATATTAAGGTTCTCACGGAGAGATAAACCTAATATGGCCGAGGATCTGGAGGCCTCTTTTTTTCTTGTTTCAGGTGATCCCCGGGTTCCCAATTCCCCTTTGGTCAGATCAACTACCCCAACGCGCTTACCCATTTTCACATGCAAAGCGATCGTGCCGCTGCAGGACAATTCCGCATCATCCGGATGAGAGGCAAATACAAGGATATCTAATTTCATTTGATGTCAATTTATCCGGATACGTTGTCCGATATTCAAAATAGAACTACGACGTATACCGTTCAACTGGCACAATTTATTAATAGATACACCATATCGGTACCCGATCCCACTTAATGTATCCCCGCGCCTGACTTTGTGGTACCTGATCTTGTTCGCTTCTGCAAGATAGGCAAATACATCCGGTTTTATCCTGAATTCCCGTTCCCGGATTTGATTGGAGTCAAAATCAAAAACAAGGTTTGGATTGATGGCATTCCCGGCATAACGAAGCTCAAAATGGAGATGCGGTGCGGTTGATCGGCCAGTATTACCCCCGTATCCGATCACCTCGCCCGATTTCACTTCCTGGCCTAACGTAAAAAAGGTCCTGGATAGGTGCGCATAAACCGATTCCAGCCCATTGGTATGCCGGATAACCAGAAACCTGCCAAATCCTCTCCTTTCATAACCTATAACGCGAACTATCCCATCAAATACCGCATAAACTGGAGTGCCGATCCTCACACGGAAATCAATTCCATAATGCCAGGAAGCTCTCCGTAAACCAAAATCCGAAGTGATTGTGGTTATGTCCAGGGGGGAATGCCATAAAATAGAATCTTTTGAATTGAAAAGGATCAACTGGATGGTATCTGCAAAATGTTCGCCATTAAATCCATAAGGATTCAGTTTATTATTTTCCCAAATCGAAAAATACGGATGGGAATTCACCCAAAGACAATCGATTTTATATTCACCCTCAAGACCCAGGTAGGCAGGAAGTGCATATTTCTCCATTTTAAATTCCGTTGGATATTCCGGAACATCGACCGGATCGAGCGCATAGGATTTTTTTACCGTCGTTTTCACAGGTTGATCTTTAATCCGGATATTCCTTTTATTTTTTGGTTTCCGGTCAGTATCGGGCGGATACCCGGAATCATTCATAACCAATGGAAGGAACGCCAGGGGCTCCCTGACACAATTTCCTTGTGCAGAAAAATAGGGTAATTGCCCTGCAAAAAGGGAAATAAAGGCGATCAGAATTAATTTATACACTAAGCTATCTGTAGTTCTTTTTCAGCCAGGAATTTTTCGGTATCCAGGGCTGCCTGACATCCCATGCCCGCAGCGGTAATGGCCTGCCGATAAATTTTATCCTTTACGTCTCCCGCCACAAATACGCCTTCAATGTTCGTTTTTGTGGATCCCGGTTCAGTAATTACATAACCCTGTTCATCGATATCAAGCCACTCTTTAAATATATCCGTATTGGGCGTGTGTCCGATGGCTACAAAAAAGCCATTTACCTGGATCACTTTTTTCTCACCTGTCTTTTTATCCAGTATCCGGACTCCTTCGACTTCATTTTCGCCCAGTACCTCATCGGTTAAGGAATTCCATAATATCTCTATATTGGGTGCGTTGTAGACCCGTTGCTGCATGATATTGGAAGCACGCATCTCATCACGACGGACGATCATGTATACTTTATTACAAATTTTGCTCAAGTAACTGGCTTCCTCACAAGCCGAATCGCCCCCCCCGACTACCGCCACATCCTGACCTCTGAAAAAGAATCCGTCACAGACGGCACATGCAGAAACCCCCTTCCCGTTGAGCCGTTGCTCGGAAGGTAGATTAAGCCATCTGGCCGATGCACCCGTGGCTATGATAACTGATTTTGCAACAATCTCTTCCGATTCGTCGATGGTCACTTTTAACGGGTAGGATGAAAAATCGACGGATGTGGCCAGCCCATATCTTACATCCGTGCCAAACCGTTCGGCCTGTTTCTGGAAATCCATCATCATCTGGGGTCCCTGGACACCATCCGGGTATCCCGGAAAATTCTCCACATCCGTGGTGATGGTCAATTGTCCGCCTGGCTGCCCCCCCTGATACAATACCGGCTTAAAACCGGCACGCGCGACATAGATGGCTGCTGTATATCCCGCAGGACCCGAACCCAGTATTAAAACATCGATCTCTTGTTTTGCCATATCTATTTTTATTCAAAATTATAAATAAAACTTACATTCGGTAATAATGTCAGAATGAATTTACTTTTTTGTCCAAAACCGACAAAAAAAAAGACCTCAAATATGAGGCCTTTTTCATATGTTTTCAGGATTTTTCATCCGAGATATGGTTTCAGGGTTTTACTTCTGGAAGTATGGCGCAATCTCCGGATGGCTTTCTCTTTGATTTGCCGCACTCTTTCACGCGTCAGATTAAATCTTTCTCCAATTTCTTCGAGCGTCATGGCATGTTCTCCATTTAGGCCGAAATATAACGTGATCACATCCGCTTCCCGCTGTGTAAGAGTGGATAAAGCCCGTTGCACTTCTTTTCTGAGGGAATCATTGATCAATCCCTGATCGGGCGTAGGATCGGTATCATTTTCCAGCACATCCAACAGGCTGTTTTCTTCGCCCTGTACAAAAGGAGCATCCATGGATACATGTCTGCCCGAAATTTTCATTGTATCAACAACTTCTGACGATGTGACATCCAATACATCTGCCAATTCGTCAGGAGAAGGTTCACGTTCGTATTTCTGTTCCAGTTCGGAGAATGTTTTTGAGATTTTATTAAGGGATCCTACCCGGTTTAAGGGTAAACGGACGATTCTGGATTGTTCGGCGAGTGCCTGAAGGATCGATTGACGAATCCACCAGACGGCATAGGAGATGAATTTAAAACCTCTTGTTTCGTCAAATCGTTGTGCCGCTTTGATCAATCCCAGGTTCCCTTCATTGATGAGATCGCCAAGCGATAATCCCTGATTCTGATACTGTTTGGCTACCGATACAACGAACCTGAGATTCGCTTTGGTAAGCCTTTCAAGTGCCATCTGATCGCCTTCCTTGATTCGTTTTGCCAGTTCAACCTCCTCATCGGGGGTCAGTAAATCAACTTTACCAATTTCCTGGAGGTACTTATCCAAGGACTGGCTTTCCCTATTGGTAATCTGCTTGCTAATCTTAAGCTGTCTCATGCAGTGCGCCTTTCAGATGTTTATTCTAATAAACAGATTATAATAAATATATAGTTCCCTAATGGATAAAATCAGGCTATAATAACAAAAAATATTAATTTTCCCAATAAGTACTATTTATTCACCGGCTTTTTCTCAGGCCTGGGTAAGAGAACTTTTCTCGATAATCGGTATTTCCCGGTCTTTTTGTCTACCTCGATCAGTTTCACCGAAACTTCTTCACCGATTTCCATAATGCCTTCCATTGATTCAATACGTTCCCATTTAATCTCAGATATATGGAGCAATCCTTCTTTGCCAGGCATAAATTCTATGAACGCGCCAAAAGGCATAATTGATTTCACGATCCCTTCATATACCTTACCCACTTCAGGGACTGCCACGATCTTTTTGATCCAGCTTACCGCCTGTTCCATTTTATCCTTATCAAGTGCAAAAACACTAACCTTACCGCCGTCCTTTATTTCTTCCACCACGATGGTTGTTTCGGTTGTACTCTGGATCTCCTGGATCACCTTGCCGCCGGGTCCGATCACCATTCCGATCATTTCACGTGGGATCATGATCGTTGAATACCGGGGTGCGGTGGGTTTATAATCCGGTCTGGGTTCCGGTATGGCCTTATGCATTTCGCCCAGGATGTGCTTCCTTCCTTTTTTCGCCTGCTCCAGGGCTTCGGTAAGCAATTCATAGGACAGTCCTTCAATTTTTATATCCATCTGGCAGGCCGTGATTCCCTTCTCCGTACCGGTCACCTTAAAATCCATATCTCCCAGATGATCTTCATCACCCAGTATATCGGAAAGAACGGCATATTGATCCGATTCATCATCTTTAATAAGTCCCATCGCTATACCGGAAACCGGGCCTTTTGTTTTTACTCCGGAATCCATTAACGCCATGCTTCCGGCACACACCGTGGCCATGGAGGATGAACCGTTGGACTCCAGTATGTCGGAAACGATCCGGATGGTATATGGATTTTCCTCCTCTCCGGGAATTACGGATTTAAGTGCCCGTAGAGCCAGGTTTCCATGACCGACTTCCCTTCTTCCGGGGCCACGGTTGGGTTTTACTTCCCCGGTAGAAAATCCCGGGAAGTTGTAATGCAGGAAAAACTTACTTGATCCGGCATGAACGGCCCCGTCAATTGTCTGCTCATCAAGCTTGGTACCCAGCGTAACCGTAGTAAGCGATTGCGTTTCCCCACGTGTAAAAACAGCGGAACCATGAGTGGAAGGAAGAAAATCAACCTCGCACCAAATGGGTCTTATTTCATCAAATTTCCTGCCATCCAGCCGTTTCTTTTCTTTCAGCATCATATCCCGGACGGCTTGTTTTTCAATCTTTCGGTAATATCGATTTACCATATCGAGATCGATCTCGTGTTCCTCCGGTAAGCTATCTATATATTCTTCAAGGACTGCCTCAAATTTTTCCTTTCGCTCTGTCTTTAACTTGATCGCAGACTTAGCGATCTTGTAGATTTTATCATAAAAAAGTTCTTGGAGGGTCGATCTAAGTTCTTCATCGTTTTCTTCGTGGCTGTATTGCCGCTTTTCCGTTTTATCAACCATTTTTTCCAGCTCCTTCTGCGCCATGCATTGTTCTTTTATGGCTTCGTGGGCATGTAAAATCGCATCGACCATTTCTTTTTCACTTACTTCCTTCATTTCACCTTCCACCATGGTAATATTTTCATAGGTAGCTCCAACCACCAGGTCAATATCCGCATCGATCACCTGATCTTTGCTGGGATTGATGATAAATTGGCCGTTCAATCTTATGATCCTGACCTCGGATATAGGACCTCCGAAAGGAATATCGGATACCGATAAGGCGGAGGAGGCAGCTAACGCAGCGAGACCGTCAGGGAGTACTTTTTCATCGGACGATATTAAATTTATGTTAACTTGTGTTTCCGCATGATAATCATCCGGAAACAAGGGCCGCAGCGCTCGATCAACCAGTCTTGAAATTAAAATCTCATGGTCGGATAGTCTTCCTTCACGTTTTAAAAATCCACCGGGAATCCTTCCCGATGAGGCAAATTTCTCCTGATAGTCCACAGATAAAGGCATAAAATCAACTCCTTCATTGGCTTCTTTGTTTGAAACTACTGTGGCGAGTAACATGGTATTACCCATTCTGACCAAAGCCGATCCATCAGCCTGTCTGGCGAGAAGCCCGGTCTGAATATTAATTTGCCTCCCATCGTTCAGGGTGATGGTCTTTTCAATTATTTTCGGATGCATATACTATTGTTTATAATTATCAATTTTGGATGGATCAGGATAAAAAAAGGGGTTAAACGAACCCCTGACAATAATTTACTTTCTTAAATTCAACTTGGAGATAATTTCCCGATATCGTTCGACATCCTGCTTATGTAAGTAATTCAACAACCTTCGTCTCTTCCCAACCAACTTAAGCAATCCCATCCTGCTTGAATAATCTTTTTTATTCACTTTCAGATGCTGCGTGAGGTGATTAATACGATAGGTGAATAGAGCAATCTGGGACTCTGCGGACCCCGTGTCAGTTTTTTTATTTAACCGACCATGATTTTCAAAGATCTCTTCTTTCTTTTCCTTTGTTAAATACATGACTAGTCAATTGAATTAAAATTTACAATTTGCAAAGGTAGACTAATTTATCTGTTTAACAAAATAAAAAATTTCTGTTTTTTGAGTAGTTTTTGAAGATTGATTAATACTTTATCGACAAACACATTGTAGAAATCCGAATCGAAAAGTCTGGCATCCAATCGTGCCTGTCGCAAAAAGAATACACCAAACGGTACCAACACAATATTGGCCAGCCAAGCACCAAAAAAAGGAGTGATCAATTGTTCGTTCGCCCATTTTTCACCCATGTTCATGAATACGTAAAATATAATGAAAAATCCAATGGAAACGATCACCGGGAAACCCAATCCTCCCCTCTTTATGATCGATCCCAGGGGTGCGCCAATTAAAAACATAATCATACATGCGAAAGCCTGCGAATATATTTTATTTCGCTGGATCTTTGATTTTATTATTTCTTCGTTTTTAAGATTCACTTTACTTGAGGTAACCAGAATATGATTCTTTACGAAACGGGCATTGGTAACTGCCGTCGTCATCATTCTTTTTTCATCGAATTTCCCGAATAAGACACTATCTGCCCCGACATCTTTTATAGAAATCTCTATTTTTGTTAATTTTTCTGCCCGGGGGTATGAGATCCTGGTTTTTTCATGCAGGCTGTCCTGATTCAGATTATCCTTTACCGATCCGGACATAAGGGATCTCATTTTTGTTCGGGTAGGTAAAACCGTATTTGCTTTCATTGAATCCGTACGGATTTTTATCTGGGACATCGTATCGGCCCGGACAGAACTGCTCGAAAAGTTTACCACATTTTCGTTGCTTCTGTTTTTTGCCTGGCCCATATTGCTTCTCAGGGAATCCTCCATGTTCTTCCGGCCATACTGCTCCGGTTCGAGCTCGGGGGGTATTTCCAAATCTTCCAGGTGATAATTGAACTTATTCTTCAGATTATGAAATGCTTCATACTTGGCGTATTTTACATCCGCCTTCATTGAATCGATATCGTGACGGAGTTCGAATGTATTTTTCATATACCTATGACCTGCAAATAATTCTTCTTTTGTCCTTTTCAGATCAAAGGCAGCCATACTGAAAACAAATTTCGAATGTGTAAATTGATACCGTGAAAAAGGTTCCGGGTCATCCCGGTTATATCTTCCCCGGTTCTGTGTCAATTCCCTTTCCTGCTCTGCATAATGATTCCCATCATATAATTCCATGACGAGATATCGGTCGTTTAATATGGTATACATCCGTCCGGAATCAGCCAGGGTTACCTCCGTATTACCCGAATTCCGGGTATGGTTGTAGATAATCACGTCCTTCAGTGATTTTCCATCTTTGAATTTCTTATTTACTTTGATCTGGTAGCCGGGTATTTCCTTATAAAATACACCTTCTTTAATATTCAATGCTGGCGCCTTCTGCCGGATATCATATAAAAGGCTATAGGCTTTCAGGTTCGCCTTTGGAACGAAATAATTATTGGAGAGGTAAGCGGTAAAAGTCAAAATTATTGAAAAAACAAACATGGGTACCAGGGTCCGCGTGAGAGATATCCCCGCGCCTTTCAAGGCAGTGATTTCGGAATGTTCGCCCAGATTTCCGTACGTCATCAGGGAAGATAATAATACGGCAAGGGGAAACGAAACCGGTGTCATGTTAATGCTGAAGTAAGCCAGCAGGCGTGCGTACACATCCCAGCTGAGACCCTTCCCCACGATATCATCAAAGTGTCGAAGCAGGAACTGGAGCAGAAAAATAAAGACCACTACACAAAAGGTGAGAAAAAAGGGACCGATAAATGTCTTAAATATGAGCTTATCCAGCTTTTTCATTGTTCCCCTACTTTCCTGATAAAGCAATGCAAATTTTATGCAAAATTACTTCATCCTCCCACAATTTCCTTTAATTCGTGTATTAAATTATCCCAGAGCTCCTGAACTTCTTCCCCATCTTCCATATCGGAAAAGTCCGTAATCCTGATAAAGACACTTTGCGTAAGTTCATTTTCCTCGATCCTCATTTCCACAAAAGCCGATTCCTCGTTTACCAGGTCATCGAAAAATTCAAACTTCACATAATGATTGGTGCGATGTGCAACCATTTTAGCCTTGTGTTCCTCGCCATCCCACACAAAATGGAAGATTTTGTCCTCATCGATCCAGACATCATCAGCGTACCATTGAGCTAAACCACTAGCAGATGACAGGTAGGGATAAAGCATTTTTTTTGAAGCGTTCACTTCATACTCAATGGTTATTTTGGTACCGGTCATAGAGCGATAAAAAGTTTAATCAGCGTCAATATAGAATAAATTTATAAGTAAACAAAAAATTAAAAAAAATCCTGTGATTCCCTCCTGGATTTAAGCTAAATCTCATTTATAGATGGATTTTTTATCAGATCCCAACCACAAGGTTGATAAGCAAATGGGCAATCCTTCCTGATAGGTAGCGTGAATTAATTATTTTTTCTGTTTTCACAACCGTCAGGATAATTATGCATTCCAGATTTATAGACAATGGCATAATAAAAAATTCAAATTTAATGGTTGTCATAATAGGGTCTTATGCGTATGTTTGCAGTCCTATTTCGGATACTGATAAAAATCAGGGCCTCAGGCAAAATTCTTCACGGATCGGGATGTTAGTCAGCGACGGATCTGAAAAGGATTTTTAAATGAGGATGGAAGCACCCTTCAAAGCCCCGATGATAACCGGGGCGAAGGCTGGCGACCTAACCCGGATGGTCCTGATGCGGCGTTGCCGATCGAGGATCCTCCCCGGTGAGATCGGGGGGATTAAAGCACAGGACAAAACTGTCAATTGAAATTAAGCATCAAATATGGCGAGGTAGCTCAGATGGTTAGAGCGCAGGATTCATAACCCTGAGGTCAGGGGTTCAATTCCCCTCCTCGCTACGAATACGCTTGGTGATGTGGTAATTCGGTGATGAGGTGATTTAAAAAATCCTGTTATGGGATAAAATCCGGTGACAGGATTTTTTTATGCTATTCAAAGAATTGATATTTAAATATTTAATAATATTATTTTTAAGCTGCTTTTATTTTGTTTATTTGATTCCAAACTACTATTAATATAACAATAGAATCGGAATCAAATTTATTAAAAAGCCGATTTTCCGGGCTTTTTTATTTTGGGCACAACATAGATACAACATGGAGCGGTTTTTTTTAGATTCATTTGGCGCCATTTGGATTCATGATTAATTCCGGCAACAGGATTGAAGAATGGTCCTATAGCACAAGAGAGGTATTAATTAATTTTTTTCATTATAATTATTGGAGTATAATTAAATCTCGTGATCATTTTCCAAAAAAATATCGAGAAATACAAATTAAAAATTTCAGAACTCACGAAGTCTTTAAAGAGATTATCCATAGTTAGGTTAATCGTTTTTGTGACCTCCAGCATCCTACTTGTTTATTTGGCAAATGAAAAAATGATATCAATTCTTTTTGTTTCTATTCCACCTATTATTGTGGGATTTGGCATATTGATCAATCGTTTCAATCTTAATAAGTATCAAAAGCGACATGCATTTTATTTAAGAAAGATAAATGAATATGAAATACATAAATTGAACAACGATTTATCTGATTTTGAAGAGGGTCGATCCTTTATTGATCGGGATCATCCTTACATTTCAGACCTTGATATTTTTGGCAGGTACTCACTTTTTCAACTGTTGAATCGAACTACGACTGAAACCGGTCAACTATTATTAGCAGATTGGCTTTCTGGACCGGCCTCAAAAGAAGAAATTTTCGAAAGACAACAATCAATAAAGGAACTATCTCCAGAAATCGATTGGAGACAGAATTTCCAGGCAACAGGAATGCATTACATAAATAAATATAGTGATTATAAAAAATTAATAAATTGGATAAATAAACCAGTTCAGTTATTACCTCATCAATCAAAATTCCTGGTAATTAGTATCCTTCTTTCCTGTTTATCAACCTTATCCGTAGTTTTAATCGTTACGTATACAAATGCAATTCCCTTAGTTTTAATTTTGTTAATTAACTATCTCATTTTAAATAAGTTAAATCCTATTTCGGAAGATATTATCGATAATACCCATCAAAATCTTCAGATATTAGGTGGATATAAATCACTCATTCTTTCCATCGATTCTTTGCAGGTTAACTCGCGAAAGCTAAAAGGACTTAAGTCGGTTTTTAATCAGGACAATTATTCTGCAGCTATAGAAATAAACAGACTGGAAAAAATCTTAAACCTATTTAAGCTAAGAGGCACAAAAAGTGGAGGAAGTACGTTCAACAATAAGTTTTATCTTATTTTCAATATTTTCTGGCTTCTTGATGTTTATTGTATAATTCTGGCAGAACGTTGGAAAATTAAGAATAGAGATTATCTGAAATCCTGGGCATCCTCTGTCAGCGAATTTGAGGTATTAAATAGCTTGGCTGGTTTTACTTATTCAAATCAAAATTTTTCTTTTCCGGAAATTCATGAAGAGCCCTTTTACATACAGTTTAAGTCAGTTGGCCATCCATTAATACAGCAGGAAAAAAGAGTATATAATAATTTTGATTTGCATGACCGGGGTGAAATTGCTTTGATCACTGGCTCAAACATGGCGGGGAAAAGCACATTTTTAAGAACTATTGGTATTAATATGGTGCTTGCACTTATGGGAGCACCGTGTTGTGCTAAAACCGGAAAAGTATCAAATATGAAAATATTTACCAGCATGCGTACCCAAGATAACCTGCACGAAGGTATTTCTTCTTTCAGTGCAGAACTTAAGCGAATGGAAAAACTTCTAGAATTAATAAAAAGTGGATTTCCAATTTTCTTTTTATTGGATGAATTGTTTAAAGGAACAAATTCTCTAGATCGTCATAAAGGAGGTGTTTCACTAATTAAACAACTAAGCGAACTCAACGCGTTTGGGATAATTGCAACCCATGATCTGGAACTGGCAAAATTGGCAGAAAATCACCTGTCTATTATTAATTTTAACTTTAACAGTGAAATCCAGGATGGGGAAATATATTTTAACTACAAACTTTCAAAAGGTATATGTAAGGATTTCAATGCCAGCGAATTAATGAAGAGAAGTGGAATAAACATACTAGAAAATAATTTTGACACATAAAGAAAAATTTTATTCCGGAATACATATAGAAATAGGTTAGTCAAAATTAATAGTATGGTATACTCGAAAAAAAACAATTGTATTTTAGACTAGTAATATTTATTGTAATTCTTAACCAACCAATCACGTTTTATTGATTAATCATTCTAACCAGCTCAGGAATTAAAGGGTGAAAGTACGACGCCTTCGTCGAAATTCCACCAGACAGGCCAACCTTCGCCCCGGTTATCATCGGAGCTTCGTCCGGCAGTCGTGTACGTTGCGGGGAAGATTACAGGGGAAAGCCCGACTCAAGGAACACAAGGCCCCCCAATAAAAACGATCAAAAATTTTTGTAGACGAGTAAATTTATTTAATATATCGTATCAGGTGAGAATCTTTTTCCCCCTGTTTTTTTCCAATAAAGCCGGACCCCATGTGGTTGATGAAGTGCCCTGAACTCGTTGAAAGGACACCGCAATGCGGATGTATTTTTCCCCAATGAACAAAGAAGACGTCCTGATGACCTACGGATACAATTGAAATTCCGCTGTAGCGTTTCTTAAGATCGACAGATAAAATTCATCTTATTTGGATACCCTGATTAAAAGGGATTTATCGTTTTTCAGACAGTTCTGAATTAACGAGTGTCCCATCCGGAACTGCCTTTTTTATATCCATTGGTTCCGGCTGCTTTTCTTCTATTGCCTTGATTTGAGAACTACTTTCTCCAATTTAATTCAAAAGATTCCTACCTTTCACAATAACTTAATTTCAATCCTTACCATCATGAAAATTGTTAAAAATAGATACGCTGCGTTGGTTATATTAATCATCTGCAATCAGCTATTCGCACAGGAAAACATTGCACCCGGAATCCAGGAACTTTACCGGTTGGATCTACTCCCCGTATTCAAAGAATCCATCCAGGTGGCTTCGGTGTCAAGTTACGACCGGACCGGGGGTAATAACGATGGTTTCGATGGGGAATTTTCATATATCCGGAAAGAGAAGAACGGGCTGGTCATTGCCGACCTGCAAGGCCCTGGAGTGATTTACCGGATCTGGACTCCCACCCCTTCCGATGACCTTATGGAATTTTATTTTGATGGAGAAGAAGAACCAAGGATTGGTGTAAAATTCAGGGAATTGTTTCTAGGTGATCATCCGGGTTTTGAGTCGCCTCTGGTCGGATTTGGTGCCGGAGGTTTTTACAGTTACGTTCCAATCCCATACAAAAAATCGTGTAAAATTTTAGTCCGGGCAGACCGGTTTCAGTTTTATCAGATCAATTATGCCAAATATCCTGAGAATACTACCCTGCGCACTTATCAGAATCCTCCTTCCGATGAGTTTCTTACGAATATAAAAAAAGCAGGCAAGATCATCAATTCTACAGGATCGGATATCTCGTTTTGCCTGGTTCCTGAGGGAATCCAAATACAAGCAAAAAATGGTCAATATTCATTACAGCCTGGAAGGACTGTAACACTATTTGAAACGAGAAGTCCAGGTAGAATTCTTGGGATCCAACTTAGCCCAGCTTCAGCTTTTATTGGAAAAGAGAAGGACATCCTTATAAATATGTACTGGGATGGCGATGGTAAACCGGCCGTTTCCTGTCCTTTAG
>Ga0209536_100005296_pt1 | contig 20105 bp, 21 predicted proteins | sample DeeMarSeWOR28_12_FD_187461 | JGI IMG/M metagenome (GOLD analysis project Ga0209536, IMG submission 187461) | Marine sediment microbial communities from White Oak River estuary, North Carolina - WOR-2-8_12 (SPAdes) (version 2) | ecosystem: Environmental > Aquatic > Marine > Intertidal zone >...
TAGGGCTCGAGGGCGATGTAGAAGAGCCAGGTCATGGCGCCGGTCACCAGCGAGTAGCCATTCGCGGCGAAGAACATCCCCAGCTCGGCCGAGGCCACCGCCAGTCCCGAGATCGAGTCGGGCAGGCTCACGCGCCGCTCGCAGTCGCGCAGCCCCACCCACAGGTCCTCGCCGCGCACGACGACGTCCACATCCTCGCTGGGGAGCGAGCCCACCTCGATCGACAGCACCGTGCAGCCGTCGCGCTTCGTGAGCCGAAGGGGGCGGCGCTCCGAGAACCGCTCGGCCGGATCCCGCTCCCCGTAGATCTGACGGCCGAGCTCGGCCAGCGCCTCCACCCCGATCAGCTCACCCTCGTGGAGCGGCGCCCGCAGCAGCGGTACCGGGAAGGAGCGCTCGATGTCGGCGAGCTCCTCGCGCTCGCGCTCGGCCCAGCGCGCAAAGTAGCCGCAAGACGCCTCCGGCGGCAGCAGGCGATTGATCAGCACGGCGTCGGTCGCGACCCCGTGGAGGCAGAGGTAGGCGAAGGAGCGGCGGCTCTCGTCCACGACGACGCGCGCCGGATTCATCACCAGACGGGCGCTGGTCTGCTCCTCGTCGAGCAGGATCCTGCGCACGTCCTCGACCTCCTCGTAGAGGCGCTCGAAGGCATCGAAGACCTCCTCGGGTGCGACGAAGCGCCCGAGGCCCACGCGGTTCGCCACCGGTCGCAGCACGCGGGCGGTGCGTCGCTTCAGGTCCCAGAAGTTCTCCATCACGAGACGCAGCACGTCGGGCAGGCGCAGCATCCGCAGCGTCGATCCGGTGGGGGCACAGTCCACCACGCACACGTCGTACTGTCCGCTCGCCTCGACCTCGCGCACCGCACGAAGGCTCACCAGCTCTTCGAGGCCGGGAAAGACCAGCAACTCCTCCACCGCCACGTCGGCGCTCTCCTTGAGGAGCAGGGCGGAGAGCCAATCGCGGAGCTCCCCCCAGGAGCGCTCGAGCTCGGCCAATGCGCTCACCTCCTGGGCCGTGACGCCGTCCGCGATCCGCGTGGGGCTCGCACCGACCTTCTGCCCCAGCGCGTCGCCGAGGCTGTGGGCCGAGTCGGTGGAGAGGACGAAGACCCGGTGGCCGTGCTCGGCGGCGCGCAGGGCCGTGGCCAGGGACAGGCTGGTCTTCCCCACACCGCCCTTGCCCGTCAGGAGCAGCACCCGCATCAACGGGTCCCGATCCCGGATTCCGCCGGTCGCCGGGTAAAGCGCACGATCAGGGATTTCTCGTCCAGGCGCGCCTCGGCCAGGGCGAGGGGGGCGACCCGGCGGGGCAGACGGATGGCGCGGCGGCGTGCGCCCGTCGAGACGACCAGATCGTCGTCGATCTTCACCACGTCGAGCCCTTCCCGCCCGCCGCAGGGCAGCGGGACGACGGCGCGATAGCCACCGGCGGGCTCGCGCTCGAAACGCACTCGCGCTCCGGTCGAGAGCACGTCGTCGGGCTCGCAGTCGGCGAAGAGGATGGCGCCGTGACGCGCCAGCCGGGCGAGGCCGGTGACCTCGTCGTCCTGGAGCGGCGCCGGGAGAACGGGCAGCGGTGCGAAGAGCGCCTCCACCTCGCGGTGGCGCTCCTCCTCGCGACGGCGCCAGCTGCGGAAGAACGCGACCTCCTCCGCCTCGGGCGGGAGAAGCCGGTTCAGGACCACGGCATCGCAGTGCACCTCGAAGAGCGAGAGCTCCGTGTGGGCGCGACGGGCCTCGTCGATCACCATGCGCTCGGGCGTCACCACCAGCCGCACGCTGGTTCCGGGATCGGTCAGGCGTCGCTGCAGAGCAGCGAAGCGCCGGTAGATCAGCTCCTCCACGTCTTCGAAGACACCCGCCTCGGGCAGGGGGATCGACACGAGCCGACGCGCCACGGGCACCGCGATGCCGGAGAGCGCCTCGAGGGCCGGCAGGACCACGTGCAGCATGCCGCGGGCCACCTCGGGCAGGGTCGCGAGGCGCAGCGCCGCGTCGGTCGGGGCGCAGTCAACGATCACGAGGTCGTACTCGCCGGACTCGACGAACTGCTCGACGGCGAGCAGGGTGACGATCTCCTCGGCGCCCGGAAGCAGCGCCAGCTCCTCCGCCACCACGGCCTCGATGCCCTGATAGAGGAACATCGAGACCAGGTAGTCCTGGATCCGGCCCCAGTGGCGCGCCGTCTCCGAACGGGCGTCGATCTCGACGGCGTGCAGCCGGGGCGCGATCGCCGACGGCTCCGCGCCGAGGCGATGCTCGAGCACGTCGCCCAGGCTGTGGGCGGAGTCCGCCGACGCCACCAGCGTGCGTCGGCCCCGCTCGGCGGCACAGACCGCCGCCGCGGCCGCGGTGGTCGTCTTGCCGACGCCTCCCTTTCCCGTGTACAGGACGAGCCTCACGGCTCGACGGTATCACGCCGCGCTGGCGCTCTCCTGCAGCGCGCGCCGCACCGGACGCACCGACGGGACGGGGCGGGGCGCCTGCGCTTCGGTCCAGCGGTGATCGCAGCGGGGGCACTCGGCCAGAAGGAGCGGGCCGCGCCGGGCATCCTCCACGGCGTCGACCTGCAGCTCCCGACAGCCACACACGCGGCACCCGTGACGAGCCTGGGAGGGGTTGGAAAGGGTTTCGGGGATGCGCAGTGCTGCGGCCATGGTCTCTCCTTCGCGGCTCCGGAACGGCTTCCAGCCGCCCTCGAGGCCTCCAGTTCACCGGACCCGAGTGACGAATCCGGTCACGCGAGGGAGACGCCGTTCGTCCCCGCCGGGCACCGCGGCCGGGCCCGTGCGGGGAGCGCTACGTTTCGCGCTGGGAGGACCCCCCCTTGCGAATCGGACTGATCCTCACATCCGGAACCGCTCGCGGCGACGTCGAGCAGGCCGTGGCGGCCGAGGCCGCCGGCTTCGACGGTGTCTACTCGATCGAGTTCTTCAACCGTCACGGCTACGTCCCGCTCGGTGCGATCGCCCACGCCACACGCCGCGTTCGCATCGGCACCGCGATCGCGAACGCCTTCACCCGCGCCCCGCTGCTCCACGCCAGCGCTGCCATGGATCTCGACGAGCTCTCCGGCGGGCGGATGGTGCTGGGTCTCGGCAGCGCCACCCGCCGCATGAACGAGGACTGGTACGGCGTGCCCTTCTCGGCGCCCGCCGCCCGCATGCGCGAGCTCGTGGAGCTGCTGCGCGCCGCATTCCAGGCGCAGAAGGGCGGAGGCTTTCGCTGGGAGGGCGAGCACTGGAACCTGAACGTGCCGATCTACGGCCGGCCCGGCGCACCGCGGGTCGACATCCCCATCTGGATCGCCGCCGTGAATCGCCGCATGATCGCCGCCGCGGGCAGCGTCGCAGATGGCCTGGTGGGGCATCCGATCGCCACGCGGCGCTGGCACCGGGAGGTGACGCTGCCCGGACTGCGCCAGGCCGAGCAGGAGGCCGGGCGGGAGAGCGGCGCGTGTGCCCTCGCCCCCTACGTCTTGACGTCGATCCAGGACGACCGCGAGACGGCGGTGCGAGACGCGAAGAACCAGATCGGCTTCTACTTCACGACAGCGCTCTACCACTCGATCCTGGAGCTGCATGGTCTCTCGGAGGTGGGAGAGGCCTGCCGCGCCGCGCTGCGGAAGTTCGACGTACGCGCCATGTCCGAGGCCGTGCCGGATGCGCTGGTCGAGGAGATCGCGATCGCCTGTACGCCCGACGAGGCCCGGGACCGCCTCACCCAGTGGAAGGACCTCACCGACCAGCCGATCCTCTACGCGCCCACCGTGGGCGTGCCCCCGGAGCGCGCGCGGGCGAACGTCGATGCGATGCTCGAGATCTTCGGGGGCGCCGCGTGACGAAGCCCGTCGACATGGTCTGGGACACGAGCAAGGCGGAGCCCCGGAAGTGGGAGCAGAAGCGACGGCTCGCCTCGGCCATGCGCCTCGTGATCGAGCGGCTGGTCGAGAGCGACGCGCCGGAGGAGGAGCTGCGCCGTGCCGCCGATGGCCTGGAGCGCTACGCCGAGGCCCTGACGGCCCATCCTCGGCTCAAGTACGCCCACGGCTACGCGGAGTCCGCCAACGCCGGGGACGTCGGAGCCTTCTTCGATCAGAGCCCGATGATCGGGCTCGCGAACCCGCTGGCGCCGCCCGTCACCATCTCGAAGACCGGAGAGCGCAGCGCCCGCGGACGCGTCCGCTTCGGGTCGGCCTACGAGGGGCCGCCCGGCTCGGTGCACGGCGGCTACGTCGCCGCGGCCTTCGACGAGGTGCTGGGCTTCGTCCAGTCCCTCGGCGGGCGGCCCGGGATGACCGGCACCCTGACGGTCCGCTACCGCAGCCCAACGCCGCTGCACACGGAGCTCCACTTCGACGTCGAGCTCACCCACAGCGAGGGCCGCAAGATCTTCACGACCGGTCGGCTGACCGCCGACGGCACCCTCTGTGCCGAGGCCGAGGGCATCTTCGTCTCGTTCGATCCGTCGGGCTTTTCCGCGATGGAGGCCCGCCGCACCGCCCAGCGGCGCTAGCCGGCCGTCGAAGCCGGGGGGGAGTCGTCCCCACCCCGGATCCACCCGTTCTTCCGCAGCCTGCTAGCGCAGCTCGCGCTTCAGGATCTTGCCCGTAGGCCCCTTCGGCAGGCTCTCGGAGAACTCGATCACGCGGGGATACTTGTAGGCCGCCAGGCGCTCCTTCGACCAGGCGATCAGCTCGTCCGCGCCGAGCTTCGGATCGTTCGAGACGACGACGGCCTTGACCTCCTCGCCGTGGCTCTCGTGGGGAATGCCGAGCACCGCCGCCTCCACGATCGCGTCGTGGGCGTAGAGCACCTCCTCCACCTCGCGCGGATAGACGTTGAAGCCGCCGCGGATGATCATATCCTTCACGCGGTCGACGATCTCGTAGGAGCCGTCCGGGTAGCGCACACCGATGTCGCCCGAGTGGAACCAGCCACTCCGCAGGGCCTCCTTCGTGGCCTCCGGGCGCTTCAGGTAGCCCTTCATGATGTTGTGACCGCGGATGCAGATCTCGCCGCGCTCCCCGTCCGCCACGGGGCGATCGTTCTCGTCGAGGATCGCCATCTCCACGCCCCAGACCGGGTAGCCGATCGAGCCGGGGCGACGCGAGCGGTTCGGCATGTTGAAGCTCGCGACCGGCGACGTCTCCGACAGCCCGTAGCCCTCGAGGATCATCACCCCGAACTTCTCCTCGAAGGCCTTCATCACCTCCACCGGCATCGGAGCACCGCCCGCCATGCACCAGCGCAGCGAGGTGATGTCGTAGGAGCGCTCGTCCTCGTGGTGGAGCAGGGCGAAGTACATGGTCGGCACCCCGGCGAAGAGGGTCACGCGGTCGCGCTCCATGCACTCGAAGGCCTCGGCCGGCCCGAAACGGGGTAGGAGCGTGAAGGTGCCCCCCGCAGCCAGGGTCGCGTTCTGGATGCAGGTCTGGCCAAAGGAGTGGAAGAGCGGCAGCGTCGCCAGCGCCACGTCGTCGGGGCCGAGCGGCAGCAGCTTCGGCACGACCACCGCGCAGTTCACGAAGAGATTCGAGTGGGTGAGCTCTGCGCCCTTCGGCTTGCCCGTGGTGCCCGAGGTGTAGAGGATCACCGCGGTGTCGGTGGGAAGGGTCGGGTGGAGTTCGGGAAGCGGCTCCGACGCGGCCAAAGACTCCACCGTGTCGCCCTCTCCCTCTCCCGCCCACACGATGTCGACGCCCGCCGCCTCGGCCCCCTTCTGCGCGGGCCCGGCGAAGAGGGGATGGGAGATGAGCAGCGTCGCCTCCGAGTCCTCCAGGTGGTACTGCACCTCGGGTCCGGAGAGCAGGACGTTGAGCGGCACGACGGTACAGCCGGCATAGAGGATGCCGAAGTAGGCCATCGTGAACTCGGGCAGGTTCGGCACCATGATCGCGACCCGGGCGCCGGGCTCGATGCCGCGCGCGCGCAACCCGGCGGCGATACCCCGCGCGGCGCGGTCGAGCTGGGCGTAGGTCAGCTCCCGCTCGTCGAGCTTCACGGCGACGTGGGAGGCGCGCAGATCCGCGCTGCCCTGGAGGATGCTTCCGAGATTCAGGTGCATGACGACTCCTCGTTTGGCCCGGGCTCGGGAGCAATCTACACGAAGAGCCCCCGTCCCGATCAATCCACGTAGCCGAGCTCCTGCAGGCGGCGCAGCGTCTCCGCGTCCAGCTCGCCGGGCCGCGCCAGCGGATCCGAGGGCAGCGCGGGATCACTCGGCAGCTCACTATCCAGCAGCGCCAGCAGCCGGCTGCGGACCTCAGGGCGCGCGGCGGCCAGATCGTTTCGCTCGTCGGGGTCCGCCTCGAGGTCGTAGAGCTCGACGCGGCCGCTGCGCAGGCTCCGGATCAGCTTGAAGCCGTCCAGGCTGACGGACTGCTGGTTGCGGCCGAAGGGGTAGCCCTCGGACAAGAGCGGCCTCGGCTCGTGGGCCCGCCCGGGCTCGAGCAGCAGAGGTAGCAGCGAGTGTCCGCGCAGACCCGGGGGCGCCGGGACGTGGAGCAGCTCGAGCAGCGTGGGCAGCAGGTCGATCATCGACACCGGCGTCGCGATGCGCGCCCCGCGATCGCGCCACCCCGGAACGCGCAGGATCAGCGGCACGTGGAGCAGCTCCTGATAGAGCGTGTGGGAGTGCAGCACCGAGCCGTGCTCCCAGAACTCCTCGCCGTGGTCCGAGAGCAGCACGATCAGGGTGTCTCCGACGAGGTCGGGCGCGTCGAGACGGTCGAGGAGGCTCGCCAGCAGCGCGTCGGTCTTCGCGATCTCCCCGTCGTAGAGGGCGCTCACGCGCTCCCGGTCGGCCGGGTCCAGGACGATCGGCCCGTCCAGATGGCTCTGCTCGAAGATGCGGCGTACACCCCGCAGCAGCGGAAGCGTTCGGGCCCCGGTGACCGGCCCGTCGTAGTCGGCGCCGAAGCGCTCGTCGTAGGGCGGGGGCGGGTCGTAGGGGAGGTGGGCGTCGAAGCTGTGGACGAAGAGGTAGAAGGGGGCCCTTCCGCCGGCGACCTCGTCGAGCCAGGCCAGCGCCTTGGGCAGGCTCTCGGACAGGCCCCGGTTTCCGTCGTCGAAGCGCTGGAAGCCGCGGGCGAAGCCCATCGCCCGGGACATGGTTCCGCCGTCGGTGAACCCTGCGGTCCGCCAGCCGGCGCCGTGCAGGATCCCCGCGAGCGTCGGAGCCTTGCCGCTGCTCCCGATGGCGCGCGACGCGGGGCGCGACTGGAAGAGCGCGTGGTGGGCGCCGGCGGTGGCGTTCGCCGCGCTCTGGGCGCGCTCGAAGACGAAGGCCTCCCCCGCAAACGCGTCGATCCGCGGGGACGTGTCGCGCCCATAGCCGTAGAGCCCGAGGCGATCGGCGCGCAGCGTGTCGAGGGAGAGGAGGACCAGGTTGCGCGCCCCGGGCTCGGGCGGCGCGCAGGCCGCCGTCAGCACCAGGGCCGCGAACAGGCCGATGCGAAGCCTGCGCGCCCTCGAGAGGCCGTGGCCGAAGCCTCGGCCGCAGCCAACCATGCCCAGCAAGCTCGAGTACACCCGTCGAACTCCGCTCCGGCGCTGCGCGGCTAGGAGGCCCGCGCGAACATTCCCGCCAGCACCGCGAAGGCGGTCACGAAGGCGAGCGCTGCGCCCAGGCCGGCCACGCGACCTGCGCGTCGATGGGCGGACCCGCCGGGCAGCGGCTCGGCGGGCAGCTCGAGCGCCGGACCCAGGTGGGAGCGGAAGCGTCGCGCACGCAGCACGGCCAGCGCGCCCCCCACCAGCATGGTGGCGATGCACAGCTCGTGGACGTAGAGCACGGCGAAGTCGAGCGCCGTCCAAAGGCTGCGATCCTCCTTTCCCAGCAGCGCGACCTTGAACCCGTAGGACACGAAGAAGAGCACCACCAGCGCCGCAGCCCCGAGCATCATCCGCCGGTGCCCGGCGACGTCGCCGCGCCGCACGCGGGCCACACCCACTCCGGCGCCGGCCAGCATCAGGCCGAGATTCACGAGCGCACCACACCAGTAGAGGAGCTTCGGATCCATCCGGGTCAGACCGGAAGATCGCTGCGCCCGAACAGTGCCTCCAGCTCGTAGCCCCGGGCGGCGAAGGCCTCGCGGCCGCCTTCACCCCGGTCCACCAGACACAGCACGCGCCCCACCTTTCCGCCGGCGCCCTCGACGATCTCGATCGCCTGGAGCGTGGAGCCACCGGTGGTCACCGTGTCCTCCAGCAGCGCGACGGTCTGACCGGCCGCGAAGCCGCCCTCGATCTGCCGGGCGAGGCCGTGGCCCTTCGCCTCCTTGCGCACGAAGAACCCGACGAGCGCCGTGCCGGGATCGCGCGCCGCCGCCGCTGCCAGCACCGCGGACACGAAGGGAACGGCGCCCACCGCCATGCCCCCCACCGCGTCCACCGGCGGTCCGCTGCCGAGCCGCTCCAGGGCCAGCGCTCCGGCGAGCGCCACGCCTCGGGGACGCATCAGCGTCTGGCGAAGGTCGAGGTAGAAGTCGCTCTCGCGACCGCTGGCCAGCCGGACCTTCTCGCGGCGGAACGAGACGTCGAGGATCAGGTCGAGCAGCTGCTGTCGGTCTCCCGGTGCTCCAGCGCTCACTGTCGACGGATCCCGAGGGCGTGCTCGGCGATCAGCTTGCGATGCAGCTCGCTCGTCCCCTCCCCGAACTCGAGGGCCTTCGCCTCCAGCAGCAGTCTGCCGACCTCGTACTCGGCCGTCACGCCGTAGCCACCGTGGATCTGGATCGCGTCCAGGGCGTTCTGGGTCGCGGCCTCGCTCGCCATGAGTTTGGCCAGCGAGGACTCCATGCTGGCCCGGGCGACGCCCGCATCCTTCATGCGCCCCAGGCGATAGACCACGCCGCGGGCGCCCTCGGTTCGACAGATCATGTCCGCCACCTTCTGCTGGATCATCTGGAACTCGCCGATCCGCTGGCCGAAGGCCTCGCGCTCCATCGCATAGGCCACCGCCAGGTCGATACAGCGCTGGGACTGACCCAGGCAGCGCGCCGCCACCGAGAAGCGTCCCATGTCCAGCGCCGACCCGAGTACCGGGAACCCGCCGCCGGCCTCGCCCAGCAGGTTCGCGTCCGGGACGAAGACGTCGTCGAAGTGGACCTCCGCCAGGTTGTCGCGCTTGAGCGTCCGCATCGGGAACTCGCCGATCGAGATGCCCTCGCTCCGGGGCTCGACGAGGAACGCCGTGACGCCCTTGTGCTTCTTCGCAAGGTCGACCGAGGCAACGACGAAGAAGAGCCCGGCGTGCGCGGCGTGGGAGATGAACACCTTGGTCCCGCGCAGGCGATAGCCGCCGTTCACCCGCTCCGCGGTGGTCCGGAGATTGCCCAGGTCCGTGCCGCCGCCGGGCTCGGTCAGGCAGGCGGAGGTCAGCACCTCGCCCGAGGCGAGGCGCGGCAGCCAGGCCTCCTTCTGCGCCTCGCTGCCGTGGCGCAGGATGGAGCCGCCGACCAGGGAGTTGGTGACGGACACCACCGAGGCCACGACCCAATCCACGCGCGCCAGCTCCTCGCAGATGAGTCCGTAGGTCGTGACGTCGGTGAACGAGCCGCCATAGGCCTCGGGAATCATGGGGGCGATGTACCCGAGGGGTATGAGCTTCTCGATCAGCTCGGTGGGGTAGCGCTCCTCGCGCTCGTAGTCCTCGACGAAGGGGGCGATCTCCTTCTCCGCGAACTCGCGCACGGCGCTCCGCACCAGCCGCTGCTCCTCGGTGAGATCGAAGTCGGCGATGCGTTCCTGGGGGTCGATCATCGGAGCCTCCGGAGCCCGTAGCATAGCGGGCCGCGCCCGGGTCCTGCGGGGCCCGAAGCGGCCGCTTGGACGCAGCAGCCGGTCCCGCTACCCTCTTGCGCCCTGACCCTGTACCCGGAGGGAGAGGACCGTGAAGAAGGCCAAGCCGCTGCCCCACCGCAATCGCGGAAAGAGCTCCCGTCACCGGGCCAAGCTCAAGGCGAAGCACCGCCGCGTCCGCCAGCGACGCAGCTCGGGAGAGCGCAAGACCTACCGCTAGACGCGGAAGGCCCGCCGCCGGACGCGGAGAACCCCATGCCCGCGTCGCCGTTTCGCTTCCGGCTCGATGCCAGGGCCGGTGCAGCTCGCGCCGGCGCCCTCTCCACGCCCCATGGCACGATCCACACGCCGGCGTTCATGCCGGTGGGAACCCACGGCGCCATCAAGGCCATGACGCCGGACCAGGTCCGCGAGACCGGCGCCGAGATCGTCCTGGCCAACACCTACCATCTCGCCCTGCGACCCGGCGAGGGCACGGTGGCGAAGCTCGGTGGACTCCACGGCTTCATGCGCTGGGACGGCCCCATCCTCACCGACAGCGGTGGCTTCCAGGTCTTCTCCCTTCCCGGCGCCGAGATCAGCGATCGGGGCGTTCGCTTCCGCAACGAGCTCGACGGCAGTGCCATCGAGCTCACCCCCGAGCGCTCGATCGAGATCCAGAACGAGCTCGGCGCCGACATCATCATGGCCTTCGACGAGTGCACGCCCTATCCAGCGACCGAAGCACTCGCGCGGACCGGCGTGCGGCGCACGCTCTCTTGGATCGAGCGCTGCATGCGCGCCCATCGGCGCAGCGACGATCAGGCGCTCTTCGGCATCGTGCAGGGAAGCGTCTATCCGCACCTGCGCGAGAGCTGTGCCCAGGCGCTCGTCTCCCTCGACCTGCCGGGCTACGCCATCGGCGGCGTGTCGGTGGGGGAGGGTCACGAGCTTCTCTGCCGTGTGACCGAGCACTGTGCGCCGCTGCTCCCGGCGGAGAAGCCGCGCTACCTGATGGGCGTGGGTCTCCCCGAGGACCTGCTGGCGGCGATCGGCTACGGCATGGATCTCTTCGACTGCGTCATCCCCACGCGCTATGCGCGCAGCGCGACGGTGTTCACCTCGCGTGGGCGCATCCGCCTGACCAATCGGCGCTATCGACGCGACGCCTATCCCATCGATCGCTCGTGCGGGTGCGCCACCTGCCGCGGGGGCTTCAGCCGCGCCTATCTCCATCACCTCTTCGCCGCCAACGAGGTGCTCTCGGCGATCCTGGCCTCGGTGCACAACGTCCACTTCTACCAGCAGCTCGTCCGATCGGCGCGGGAGGCGATCCTGGCAGGCGACTTCGAGGGCTTCCGGGCGCGCGTGCTGGCGGAATCGGCAGCCGGTGCGCGGCCGACCGGCAGCCCGCGCGCAGATCGTCCGCAGCGGGGCGGGTGACGGACGATCACACATTCCGGCGTCGGGGGTGCCGATGAAGACCTCGACGACCACCTCGTCCGGAGCCCTCCCGCTTGCGCCTGACCCCCCTCCTTGGCGCTCTGCTGCTGGCCCTCTCCCTGCCCGCCTGGGCCGGCGACAGCGCTGCGCACGACGAGCTCGCCGCCACGGCGAGCTTGCAGACGGGCGCGCTCGCCATGCTGCGAAGCCTACACACCCGTTCGGTCCGACACGGTGAGGGGCCGCGGCCCACGCCGCTGCACCCCTACCAGGGCCTCTCCGCCACCGCCTATCCCCTGGCGCGGCTGGGCTTCTGGGCTCAGGGCGAGGGCTACTCGCTGAGCCGGCGCACCTCGCTCTACGACATCGAGGGCGGTGCGGTGCTGCGGCTCGACGGAGGGGTCCGCGTCACCGCCTCCTATCGCCTGCTGGGTGCCGACTTCGGCTTCGACTCCGACATCGAGCGCGCCGACGTCGAGCCCGGAATCGCCGCACCCTTCCTCGGCGTGGCCTTCGACTTCTGATTCGCGCTGGAATTCCTCTCCAGGATCCACGACTCTCCGGCGCATGCCCTACAACGGAAGGCTGGTCCTCCGCCCCGAGGAGGTGCTCGAGCGCTACCACGACGGACCGAAGTCCGGCGTCTTCACCGACGGCTCCTGCGAGGGGAACCCCGGGCCGGGAGGCTGGGGCGTGGTGTGGGTCGAGGACGACGAGATCGTGGCCGAGCGCAGCGGTCGGTCGGACTCGACCACCAACAACCGGATGGAGCTCGCCGCACTGATCGCCGCCTACGAGCTGCTTCCCGAGGACGCGCGGGTCACCGTCCATTCGGACAGTCAGCTCTGCGTCCGCACCGTCAACGAGTGGGCGGCGGGCTGGGAGCGCCGAGGCTGGAAACGCAAGAGCGGACCGATCGCGAACCTCGAGCTGGTCAAGAGGCTCTACGCCCTGGCGGGCGCGCACCCCCACGTCGAGCTGCGCTGGATCAAGGCCCACGACGGCTCGCGCTGGAACGAGTACGCGGACGCCCTCGCTTCGGCCTACTCCCTCGAGTCCTGATCTTCCCCGCGCCCTTCGTCGAAGCGCTCCCAGAAGAGACAGTGATCCACGCTTCGGCGCGGCGGACGCCCGTAGCGACCGCGGGGCCAGCCGATGGGGATCAGCGCACAGCTGGGCCGGTCCGGCGGCAGGCCCAGGTAGGCGTCGATCTCGGCTGCGAAGGCCAGGTGGACCGTGGTGAGCGACGCACCGAGACCGACGGCGCGACACGCGAGCAGGACGTTCTGCACCGCCGGGAACAGGGCCTGGATCTGCGGCTGGCCCCGGCGCAGCCAGCCCGCCACGAAGAGCAGCACCGGCGCCTCGTGCAGGTGCTCGGAGAGGTGGAGGGCAGCGCGGACGTTGCGACGCTTCGCCGCCGGAAAGCCGGGTCGCTCCGCGGCCTCGAGGACCGGTCCGATGTAGCGCCCGAAGGCGCGGCGATAGCGCTCGGCCACGAAGGCCTTGCGCTCGGGCTCGCTGACCGCGATGAAGGTCCACGGCTGCCGGTTCCCCCCGCTGGGTGCGAAGGTGCCCGCCTCGCAGACCTTGCGAATCAGCGCCCGGGGAACCGGGTCCGGCCGAAGGCGGCGGATCGCGCGCGCGGTGCGGATGCCCTCGAGCAGCGGCACGTCCTCGCCGATGCGGTCGATGTCGAGATCCACGAGCGTTCCTCGGAGCGCGAAGAGCTTCGCGACGGGTCCCGTCAGCGAAGCCGGGTCCGACCGAAGGAGAGGATGCGGTTGAACGCGGGCATCTCGATCGGCATCACCGAGAGGCGCGAATGCGTGACGAGCGGAACCGACGCCAGACGCGGGTCGGCCTTGATCTCGCCCAGGGTGACCGGTCTCGACAGGGCCTTCACGGGCTCCAGGTCCACCACCACCCAGCGCTCGTCGTCGGTCGTGGGATCCGGATAGGCCTCGCGGGTGACACGAGCGACGCCCACCACCTCCTTGCCGACGTTCGAGTGGTAGTAGAGGACCAGGTCGCCCTTCTTCATGGCCTTCAGGTTGTTGCGCGCCTGCGCGTTGCGCACCCCATCCCAGTAGGTGGAGCCGTCACGAACCAGGTCGTCCCACGAGTACTTGTCGGGCTCGGACTTCACGAGCCAGTGGCTGCGCGCCATCGGGCCTCCTCGCTTCAGCGCATCTCGTCCGGCGTCTGGCGGGCGATCACGTCCCGTGCCACGTAGGCCACCAGGGAGCGGGGCGCCAGCCGCGAGGCCGCGTTCGCGCGCAGCCAGTCGAGCCAGCCCGGCACCACCGACGGCTGCCGGCCCAGGGCCGCGAGGGCCGCCTCGACCACCCGCTCCGGATCCTCGCCAGCGTGAGCGATCTCCCCGGCCACCGCCTGGAACTCCGTCGCCGTGCTGCCCGGCTCGAGGACGACCACGTCCACGCCCCGGTCTCGCAGCTCCACGTAGAGCGCCTCGCCGAAGAGCAGATCGAAGGCCTTCGTGGCGCTGTAGACGCCGTGCAGCGGAAGCGGCTGCCGACCCGCCACCGAGCCGGTGATCACCACCGCGCCGCGACGCCGCTCGATCATCGCCGGCAGCAGTCGCCGGGTGAGGGCCATCGGAGCGATGCAGTTCAGCTCGACCATCGACCGCAGGCGATCGGGATCCAGCTTCTCGAAGCGCCCCGCGTAGCCGAAGCCCGCGTTGTTCACCAGGATCGCGATGGGAAGGTCTGCGACCGCGTCGGCCAGACGCTCCACCCCGCCGGGCTCGCCGAGGTCCTCCCCCACGACACGGGTCTGGACCTGATAGGTCTTCTCGAGCTCACCGGCGAGTCGCTCGAGCCGGTCGGTGCGGCGCGCGGTCAGCACGACCGACAGGCCGCCTCGGGCCAGGGCCCGCGCGAACTCGGCACCGATGCCGGCCGATGCCCCCGTCACCAGCGCCCAGTCGCCGTAGCGCTCCCGCAGGCTCTCATCCGACGCGCCGAAGAGGGGCTCGGCGCGCCAGAGCGCCAGGGTCAGACCCGCGAAGGGGAGGAAGGCCACGGTGCCGAAGATCGGACCGCTCACGCCGTCGACGTAGAGCACGCCCCAGACCAGCATGCCGATGGCCACCTGGGCGACGTAGACCGCCGCCCACGGAAACATCCACGACTTCATGCGCGCGAATCCATAGGCGCCGGCCGCGTAGATCGCAGCGTGCAGCGGCTCGGTGAGCTTCGCGAGCGGGCCGTGGAGCATGATCCCGAACCACACCTCCTGGTCCTGGGCGACGGGCTTCACGAGGAAGTCCCACGGCACGTACACGAAGGCCATGAACGCGCAGAAGATCATCAGCGCGTTCATCCAGGCCGGCCGTCCGGCCAGCACGTCGCGCAGCCAGTCATGCATGGGGGGCCCTCCCGGCGACCCGCCGCGTGGCGCTCGCGAGCGGTGGCGCCATCTTACTCGGATTCGCTGCGCATGGGGACGAAGCGCACGGGCATCAGCAGCCTCCTTTCGATGCCCTCGGGTCTCTTGCGAAGCAGCACGAGATCCTGGGAGTAGGTCCCGACGGGAATGGCCATGCGGCCTCCCATCGCGAGCTGCTCGACCAGCGCGGGCGGTACCTCCTCGGGCGCTGCCGTGACGATGATGGCGTCGAAGGGGGCGTGCTCGGGCCAGCCCCGATAGCCATCGCCCTGGCGGACCTCGACGCCTTCGTAGCCGAGCCGCGTGAGGTCCCGACGCGCGCGCTCCGCGAGCTCGGGCACGAGCTCGATCGAGTAGACGCGAACGCCCATCTCGGCGAGCACCGCCGCCTGGTAGCCGGAGCCGGTCCCGATCTCGAGCACTCGCTCGTCTCCCGACAGGGCCAGGGCCTCGCTCATGGCCGCAACGATGTAGGGCTGGGAGATCGTCTGTCCCGCGCCGATGGGCAGGGGCCGGTCGTCGTAGGCGGCGTCCCGCAGCGACTCGGGCACCAGCTCGTGACGCGGCACCGTCTCCATCGCGCGCAGCACCTTCGGGTCCGCGATCCCGCGGGCGCGCAGCTGGGTCTCCACCATCCGCAGACGTGCGGCCTCGTAGGAGTCGGAGCCATTGCTTCGAGAGCCCATTCCGCACCCCGTGAGCAACGCGAGGACGACCGCCACGATCGCACCCACCGCGCCACGGCGCACCCCGCTGCCTCGTGCCTTCCCGTCGCCGCGCACCGCGCCGTCTCGTTCCGTCCCCATGATTACTCCTCGAGCGCGACCTGACGCAGACCCCAGCGGATCTCGGGTCCGTGCGCGCCGCAGAGCGCAGCGAGCCCGGCTTCGAGATCGGCGAGGTCGGCGGCGGCGATGTGATCCCGCATCGCGTCATTCTGACGCAGCTCGGCCAGGTTCAGCGAGAACAGGGTCGCGGCGTCTCGAGCGTCCACCGGGTGGATCCGCACCCTGCTCGTCACCCGCCGCCTCCCGGTCGCCTCGACGGCGGGGTCGAGCCGCGGACCGACGTAGAGGCACTGGCCGCGATCCGACAGCAAGGCCTCGACCAGAGCCAGGTAGCGGCGGAAGATCTCGCCCTCGCTGCGGATCCACTCGACCTCGTCGAGCAGCAGACGTCCGCCGGGTCGCAGCGCGCGCGCCCAGACATCGATGGCGCCGGCCGGGTCCGGCAGATGCGAGACAAGCAGGCGCGCGTAGATCAGGTCCGCGGGGGCCGTGGGCAGCGGGCGGGTGACGTCGTGGACTGCGAAGTCCAGCGCCCGTGACGCGCTCCGCCTCGCCGCGGCCACGAAGGCCTCGGAGGCGTCGAGGCCCACGGTCCGCTCGCTGGCCAGGACCTCGGACACGAGGTGGGTCGTGAAACCCGGTCCGCAGCCCAGGTCCACCGCGAGCTCACGGCCGGGGAGACCGGCCTCCCGCGGGAATGCGCGGGAGGGCGCGTCGAACACGCGGGCCAGCAGCGCCAGACGACGCCCGGCCCGGGAGGAGTCTCCGAAGCTGTAGCCCGTGTCCATGGCCGGTCATCACCGCCGCGGCTCGCCACCCGACGCCCTGCCTCGACGAGCGTAACAGGGTCTGGGCTCGGCCCGTCAGGCCTCCAGCGCGCTCCGGTGGGCTTCGATCACCTCGGACGGAGCCTGCACCAGCTCGATGAGCACGCCCTCGCCGCCGATCGGCGAGGCCTCGTTGCCCTTCGGGTGGATGAAGCAGACATCGTGTCCCGACGCGCCGCGGCGGATGCCGCCGGGGGTGAAGCGCACCCCGCGGCCCTCGAGCCAGGCGACCGCCGCCGCCAGATCGTCCACCCACAGGCCCACGTGGTTGAGGGCCGGCTCGTGGACGCGGGGCCGGGCCTCGGGATCGAGCGGCTGCATCAGGTCTACCTCGACGCGGAAGGGGCCGGCTCCTGCCACGGCGATGTCTTCGTCCACGTTCTCGGACTCGCTGCGGAACTCGCCTTCCAGCGAGAGTCCGAGGGTCTCGATCCAGAGCCGGCGCAGCGCGTGCTTGTCGCGCGCTCCCACCGCGATCTGCTGGAGTCCGAGGATCTGGAAGGGACGGTCGGCCATGGGGTTCTCCACAAGGCTCGCGAGGGTAGACGAGCCGTTCCCGGCCGCCCACGCCCCAGGCGACGGGCCCGAGTCCTCAACCCCGGGAGGCTCCGCCCCCGGGATCGCCCCGGTAGCCGTGGGCCACCAGATATCGCTCCGAGCTGCCTCGCCGGCTCGCCTCGGGTCGCACGGTGCGCGCGCGCTCGAAGGCGCCGCGCAGCCTTCGATCGATGGCCTGGGCCTCCGGACCCTCGAGGATCTTGAGCAGCAGCGCTCCCCGCGGAGCCAGCAGCCGGGGCAGCGCCCTCTCGACGGCCTCCAGCAGCGCCTCCTCCCGGGCGCGATCGGTGGCCTTCACCCCGCTGAGCTTCGGCGCCGCGTCCGAGAGCACGACGTCCGCCCGGCCCCCCAGCGCCTCCAGAACCGCTTCGATGTCGGTGGGTTCCAAGACGCTCCCCACCAATGCGACCACGTTCTCATTGTCGAGAGGAGGGTCGATCGGGGCCGGGTCGAGGCCGACCACCCGGCCCTCGGACCCGACCGCCTCGCTCGCCACCTGGAGCCAGCCACCCGGCCAGCAGCCCAGATCCGCCACACGCTGACCGCGGCGCAGCAGCCGCTGGCTGCGCGCCAGCTCCAGCAGCTTGTATGCCGCGCGAGAGCGGTAGCCCTCGCGTTTCGCCCGCTGGTGGAAGTGGTCCTTGCGCTGGTAGCGGGCCACGGCCCGGCGCGGATCGGGTGCCGGGTCCCTAGGACCGGGCCTTGACCGACGGTCGGATGCGCAGGAAGGCATTGGGATGGCCCGGGACCCCGCCGCGGACGAAGAGCAGGCCCTTCTCCGCGTCGACGCGCACCACCTCGAGATTCGTCGCCGTGACCCGGGCGTTGCCGTGACGGCCCGCCATTCCGATGCCCTTGAACACCTTGCCGGGGTAGGCGCCGGCACCGATCGAGCCGCCGTGGCGGAAGAACTCGTGGGTACCGTGGGTCCGGCGCTTGATCGCGAAGCCGTGGCGCTTCACCACGCCGGTGGTGCCGCGGCCCTTGGAGGTCCCGATCACGTCGACCCGCTGGCCCTCGCTGAACACGTCGGCCTTGATCTCCTGGCCGACCTCGTACTGCTCCGCCTCTTCCGGAGCGAGCCGGCTCTCCCGCAGGATCTGCCGGGGAGCGACCCCGGACTTCGCGAAGTGGCCCTGGGCGGCCTTCGAGGTGCGGCTCGGGCGGCGCTCTCCATAGCCGAGCTGGACCGCCGTGTAGCCGTCTCGCTCCTCGCTCTTCTTCTGCACGACCCGATTGGGGCCCGCCTCGAGGACCGTGACGGGGATACACTCCCCGTTGTCCGCGAAGAGCTGAGTCATACCGATCTTGCGGCACAGGAATTCGATGGCCACCACACTCTCCCTTGGGCTCGGAGCCGATCGCAGCGACTGGCCGCGAATGCGGCGCGAGACCGCCTGCCGGAACGGGGGGTTCCGGAGAGGCGCGGAAATATAGGAAGGGCCGTGCCCCGTGTCGAGCCAGTTTCGGTGGCGGCCGAGGAGCCGGAGATGAGCGCCTGTCACTCCCGCGGGGCAGGGCTCCCATGAGCTCGACCCCCCCGGTGCTGGTCCTGGGTCTCGACGGCGCCACTTTCGACGTGATCGATCCCATGATTGCGGCGGGACGGCTGCCGAATCTGGCCGCCTGGCGGGCCCGAGGCAGCGCTGCGCGCCTTCCCAGCACGATTCCGCCGATGAGCTTCCCGGCCTGGAGCAGCTTCCTGACCGGCCTGGGACCGGGCCAGCACGGGGTGTTCGACTTCACCCAGAAGCTGCCCGGGGCCTACCGGCTCCGCTTCGTGAACGCCTCCCATCGCCGGGGCGCCTCCCTGCTGGCCCAGGCCTCCGCCGCCGGGCGTCGGGTGCTGGCTCTCGGCATTCCGGCCACGTTTCCGCCGGAACCGCTCCAGGGTCTCTGCGTGGCCGGCTTCGACGCCCCGGTCTCGTCGGCCACCGACCCCCGCTCCGCCAGCGACGCGGACCTCTATCGGGCGATCGCCGCGCGAGTGGGACCGTGGAAGCGCCCGGATCTGGACGAGCAGGCCCGGGGCGAGGCCTGGCACGAGCGCGCCGCGGAGACGCTTCTCCGGCGGATCGAGACCAAGACCGACTTCGCCCTCGAGGCGCTCCGGGTGCTCGGGCGCGGCGGGTCCGTCGACCTGGCCGTCGTCGTGTTCGCGGAGAGTGACACCGTGGCCCATCACTACTGGCGAGATCACGACCCGGACTCACCTCGCCACGACCCCAGCGCGAGCGCGGCACGCCGCAACGCGGTGACCACGGTGTACGAGCGACTCGATGCCGCCTGCGGCGAGCTGCGGCGAGCCTTCGGAGAGGACGCGCTCTGCGTCGTGCTCTCGGACCACGGCAGCGGCGGCGCGGCGCGGCGCGTCGTGCACCTGAATCGTCGCCTGGCCGATGCGGGGCTGCTCGTGCGCAGGCGCAGGCCGTGGGACCGGGGCGCCCGGACCGCCCGCGATCTCGCGTTGCGAGCCCTCCCCCCCGGAGTCACCCAGCGCCTGTTCCGGCGCGTCGGCGACGCCGCCGCGCGCATCGAGAGCACCGCGCGCTTCGGCGGCTTCGACTGGTCGCGCAGCGCCGCCTTCTCGGAGGAGGCCAATACGCAGCCCGGTGTCTGGATCAATCTGCGCGGGCGGGAGGCCGCGGGCAGCGTGGCCCCCGGCGACTACGAGCGCGTGCGGGGCGAGGTGATCGAGACGCTGCTCGACTGGAAGCTTCCGTCGGGCGATCCCGTGATCGCCCGGGCCCGACGCCGCGAGGAGGTCTACGCGGGACCTCTGCGCGACCGCGCCCCCGACGTCGTCGTCGAGCTGGGCCTCGATGCGGGCTACGGTCTGAGCCTCGTGCAGACCCCGTGGACGTCCTCCGGCTCCGCACTTCGCGAGCTCGCCGACGACGAGCTCGCCGGCGGTCGGGGCCGGGGCATGAACGGGACCCATCGACCCGACGGCATCTGGCTCGCCGACGGACCCGCCGTCGCCGATGCCCCCTCGCACCTCGAGCGGGTGGCGCCCGCGCTGCTGAGCGCGCTCGGCGTGGCGTGGCAGCCGCCGGACGGGGACACGGGCCCGGAGCCGCCGTCGGCCGAGTACACGCCGGCCGAGGAGGCGCGCGTCGCATCGAGGCTACGCGCACTGGGGTACCTCGAGTGACGCGCAGCGACGACGGCGTCCGACCCGAGCTCTCCCTGGTGTTCCCCGCCTTCGACGAGGCGCGCAACCTCGATGCGCTCCTCGACAACGCCCTCGCCATCGGGGCGTCGCTGACGCGCGACTTCGAGATCGTCGTC
>Ga0209536_100005298_pt1 | contig 20101 bp, 21 predicted proteins | sample DeeMarSeWOR28_12_FD_187461 | JGI IMG/M metagenome (GOLD analysis project Ga0209536, IMG submission 187461) | Marine sediment microbial communities from White Oak River estuary, North Carolina - WOR-2-8_12 (SPAdes) (version 2) | ecosystem: Environmental > Aquatic > Marine > Intertidal zone >...
GACCTCGCCGGGCGCGAGCCCGGAAGCCGGCCGGTCACCCATTGAACGAGGTCAGGAGGTAGATCATGAACGCCAAGAGACACGTACTTGTCATCGACGATGACGCAGTGGTCGGCCGCAGTTTCGACCGCGTCCTCTCTGGCAAGGGCTACGAAGTCGACACCGCCCTGAACGGAGAGGAAGGCCTGCGAGACATGGACATGCAGGACTACGACGTCGTCTTCACCGACATCAAGATGCCCGGCATGGACGGACTGGAAGTCGCGGAACGGATCAGGGCCAAGTGCCCCTGGACTCCGGTCGTCGTGATTACCGGCTACGGCACCGAAGAGAATGAAGCCAGGGCGTCGATACTCGGCGTCAGCGGATTCGTGCGGAAGCCACTCACGCCGGAGATGATCGAGAGCGTCACGCTGAAGGCTCTGGAGAAGCCGGAAGCCGCACTGGAAGCGGCGAACGAACCCGAGGCCCCGGCCGCGGCGGCAGAAGCGCCGATGACGGGCTGGAGAAAGGTGAGCCGCATCGCCCGCAACATCGGGCTGTTCCTGGCGGCGCCCTTCATCGCCCTGGGGTACATCATCGCGCTGCCGGCGGTGGGCTTCTACATGTTCGCCAAGCTCGGTTACGAGGCGTACCAGAAGAAACGCGCAGCCAGGTAAGCGGCTGCGCGTCTCCGGGCAATTCGAAACGGTATTCGATCATGAAAATCTTGACCACGTTAGGAAGTCTGCTGCTGGCCCTCGCCGTTCTGGCCGCCATGCCGGGTACGGCGATGGCCCAGCAGGCAGAAACCGATCCCGATGCCAAGTGCCTCAAGTGCCACAGCAAGAAGCTCAAGAAGAAACTCGAGGATGGAGAAACGATGTTTCTGCAAATCTCGGGTGAGGACTTCGGCCAGTCGGTGCACCAGGTTATCGGGTGCACGGGCTGCCACCGCGACGTGGCCAAGGGCAAACACCCTTCCAGGGAGCCGATTGCGAGCCGGCGGGACTATTCGCTTAAGCACAACGAGACCTGCAGCCAATGCCATGCGGCCAAGTCCACGGCCTATGAGGGCAGCGTTCACGCCAGCATGGTGGCCGAGGGAAACGGCGACGCGCCGGTGTGCTCCGACTGCCACAGCAGCCACTCGATCCAGCAGCGATCGGTGTATGAACCGGTCAGCGGCGAACCCTGCTCGGGTTGCCACGAACCCATTTACGAAGCATATGCGGCCAGTGTGCACGGGCAGGCCCGCGAGCACGGCAACGTGATCCGAGAGGCCCACGTGCAGGCGCCGATTTGCGCCGACTGCCACAGGGCGCACGATGTCTCCGCGGTCGCGGCCACCAACTACCTCCGCGACACCTGTCTGGACTGCCACGATGGCGCCGCCGTCGCCCACGAAGAGTGGCTGCCAAACGCCGGCATGCACCTCAGCTCGGTCGCCTGCGCGGCCTGCCACTCACCGATGGCCGAGCGCCGGGTCGACCTGCAGCTTTACGACAAGCTGACGCAGGTCCCGGTAGGCCAGGCAGCAGGGGATGACACCTTCGCGACCCGCGTGGGCGAAGTCGACCGCACCGGCGACGGTCTGGATCCGGTCGAACTGTGGAAACTGGTACGCACCACCAGCCGCGACGGCAACGGCGCGGATGTCACACTGCGGGGGCGCATGGAGGTCACCACGGGCATCGAGGCGCACCGGCTAGCTCCCCGCGCCGAGGCTGTGCGGTCGTGCGAGAGCTGCCACCAGGGTGGCGCGGACGCTTTCCAGAACGTGACGGTCTCGATCAGTGCGCCGGACGGCCGCAAGCAGCGCTTCGCTGCGGACAAAAAGGTGCTGAACTCGGTTGTGTCCGTAGACTCGGTGGGCGATTTCTACGCCCCCGGCGGCACACGCATCCGCATGCTGGACGGACTGCTGGTCCTGGCCCTGGTGGGCGGGATGGCGGTACCGGTCGGCCACATTGCACTTGGAAAATATCTCAGGAAAAAGAGCAGGAAGGACTAACATGATCACTGCAGCCATCAATCATTCACACGACCGGCGTCAGCACGAAAAGGTCTACCTCCACCCCCTGCCGGTGCGCCTCTGGCACTGGCTCAACGCGCTGGGGTTCGTCCTGCTGATCGTGACCGGCTTCCAGATCCGTTACGTCGATCTGCTCGGCCTGATGTCCTTCGAATCGGCCGTCACCCTGCACAACTGGGTCGGGTTCGCGGTGATCGCGAACTGGTTCCTGTGGTTCGTTTACTACCTGTTCTCCGAGCAGGTGACGAACTATCACCCGGACCTGGACCCGAAGGCCTTTTTCCAGCGCTATTTCCGCCAGGCGGGCTATTACAGCTGGGGTTACTTCCAGGGCGAGGAACGGCCGCACAAGGTTCAGCCGAAAGACAAGTTCAACCCGATGCAGAAGCTGACCTACCAGTTCGTGATGTTCATCTCGGCGCCGGTTACCTTCCTCACCGGCCTGATGATGTGGGACGTCCAGCGTTTTGCCGGCCTGATCGACATGGTCGGCGGCATCCGCGTGGTCAACACGGTCCACGTGCTGATGTTCATCCTCTTCGTGATGTTCATCTTCGTACACGCCTACATGGGATTTCTCGGGGCGAAGCCATCGTCCCACTTCAAGGAAATGTTCACCGGCTACGAAGAAGAGCACGACTGACCCTGAACATATTTGGGGTCAGAGTAAAAACCGGGCAGATCTGCCCGGTTTTTACTCTGACCCCAAATATGTTGCGCGGTCTCAGCCGGCATCGCCGTCATCGGGCTCGGTGCCGCGGATGCGGATATCGTACTTCGCCATCAGGGCCTGGAAATTGCTCCGCTGCATGCCGGTTTCCTCGGCGGCGCGGGTGACGTTCCAGCGATTGCGCTTCAAGGCCCCGAGCACGAAGTGCTTTTCGACGTTCTCGACCGACTTTTGCCGGGCGATTTTCTTGATCTGCTTGAGTTCTTCGCTGGTGCGCGGAACATCGAGGTCGATGTGCGGCAGCATGTCGATGATGTTGACCAGGTGGCCCTGCCGGATCACGTCCCCGCTGGCCAGGATCACGGCGCGCTCGACGACGTTCTCGAGTTCCCGCACGTTGCCCGGCCAATCGTGGTTCATCAGCAGGTTCATAGCGCCCGGCGAAAACTCCCGGGTCGGCTGTTTCATTTCCGCGCTGAACTGCTGCAGGAAATAGTGGGCCAGGGCCGGTATGTCCTCGCGGCGCTCCCGCAGCGGCGGTATCTCGATCGGGAAAATGTTGATCCGGTAATACAGATCGTCGCGGAAATCTCCGTCGGCGACCATGTTTTCGAGGTCCTTGTTGGTGGCGGTGACCAGGCGGATGTCGACCGATTGCGTGCGCGTGTCGCCGACCGCCTTGAACTCGCGCTCCTCGATAAAACGCAACAGCTTGGCCTGCGTGGACAGGGGAATGTTACCGATTTCGTCCAGGAACAGGGTGCCGCCGTCGGCCATTTCGAACAGCCCCTTCTTGTTGGAAACGGCGCCGGTGAAGGATCCCTTCACGTGCCCGAAAAGCTCGCTTTCGAGCAGATTTTCGCTGAGCGATGTGCAGTCCACGGGCACGAAGGGGTGATCCTTCCTCAGGCTGTTGTAGTGGATCGCGCGGGCGATCAGTTCCTTGCCGGTGCCGCTCTCCCCGCGCAGCATCACCGTGCTGTTGGTCGGCGCGCAGCGCGCGACCAGGCGAAAAACCGCCTGCATCGCCGGGCTGGCGCCGATGATGTTCTCGAAACGATAGCTGGAACTGTCATCGCCGCCGGCATCGGGGGCGCCTACCTGCGCCGCCCGGCGGTCGAAGACGCGGGCAACCGCCAGTTCCAGCTCGTCGGGTTCGAACGGTTTCGGGAGATAGTCATGGGCGCCCAGTTTCATGGCTTTTACCGCGGTGCCGATCTCGTGCAGCCCGGTGACCATGATGACGTCGATATCGGGGCGCGCTTCCTTGACCCGCCTCAGCACCTCGAGTCCGTCCATCTTCGGCATCTTGATGTCGAGGACCACCAGGTCGTATTGATTCTCGTTGACCTTTCCGAGTGCTTCCAACCCGTCGCGGGCGGTATCGATGTCGTAGGCGCCGCCCAGTATGCGCTGGCAGCTGCGCAGAACGATTTCCTCGTCGTCAACGAGCAGGATCCGCCCTTTCATTTGCTGGAGACCATCTGAACTGTTTTCCTACGTTATGCCGTTCCCGGAGCCATCGCCCAGCGGGAGATAAACCCGGAACTCGCTGCCCTGGCCCACCGTGCTCTCGACCTCGATCGTCCCACCGTGGGCCTCTATGGTACCGTGACTGACCGACAAGCCCAGCCCGGTCCCCCTGCCGACTCCCTTGGTCGTGAAAAACGGGTCGAAAATCTTCTGCAGATCATCCTCCGGGATGCCGCAGCCCGTGTCGCGAATGGTGATCTCGGCCATCGGGACCGGCGGCCCTGCAGACGCCTTGTGCGCATGGTCCTGGCGAAGGCGCGTACGAACCGTGATGCGGCCGTCGGACTCGATCGCGTGCTGCGCATTGACGAGCATGTTCATGACGACCTGCTTGATCAGGTCCTCGTCCGCCCACACGGCGGGCAGGGACGAATCCAGGTCCATGACGAGTTCGATGCCGGCCGCATGGAGGGACTGGCTTATCAATTCGGAGGTATCCTCGACCAGCCGGTTGAGGTCCACGTAACTTTTCTCGGGCGCCCTCTCCCTCGCGAAGTCCAGCAGCCGGCGGATGATGGCGGCGCATCGCTTGGTCTCCTGGATCACCAGGTCGAGATCCTCCGCCTCGGGGCTTTCCGCGGGCAGTTGCTTGCGGACCAGAGTCGAGAAGGTCAGAACCCCCGTCAGGGGATTATTCAGCTCATGCGCGATGCCCGCGGCCAACAGCCCGACGGAGGCCAGCTTTTCGCCACGGGCAGCCTCGGCCTGAGCCTTGTGCAGTTCGAGCGTCGCCGCCTCCACTTTCTGCTCCAGCGTTCGCCCCCAGTCCTCGAGTTCCACCCGCGAGGAGCGCAGCGCCTGCATCATGTTGTTGAACGATTCGGCCAGTTGCCCCAGTTCGTCGCGGCTGCGCACCGGAATGGGATGGTCGAGGTCGCCCCTGGCGAGCCGAGCCTCCCCTTCCTCGAGGTCGGCCAGCGGCCGGTAAACCACCCGCTGCACCAGCACGCTGACCAGGATTGCGGCGAGCAACACGAAACCCAAGGACAGGCCGGCGATGGTGGCCGTGTTCCGGCGGATGGTCTGGTCGATCTGGTCGAGAGGGTAGACGATGTCCAGCACGCCCAGAACCGTCTGGCTTTGCTTGTGGACATGGCAACCGCTGTCCGAACAGTTGGGTTCGTTGAGAATGACGGCTGTGCTGCCGAGCATGCGCCGGCCGGATTCGTCGGTGAATATGCGCGGACGGCCGACCATCGGGCTCGTTGCGCGGCGCTGTTCGTCCAGGTGGCAGGCGAGGCAGGCCTCCGCCTCCTGGTCCACCATCCGGCCGATCTCATCCGCCTGTGAAGAGTGGATCACGGTGCCGTTTTTGCTGAGTATCCTGACCCGGTCGATGTCCTGTTGCGCCCCTACGTCCGCGATGATCCGGCCCACGTGCGAAGGCTGGTTCTGCAACATCGCGAAACGGGTGCTCTTGATGACCACTTCGGACAACTGGGCGGCGTGACTGACTGCCTGGTGCAGGAGCTCCTCGCGGTTGTTGCGGATCACCATGATCGTGAACAGCAACACCGCGATGCTCAAAGCCAGGACCAGGTAAAACGCGACCTTGAATCTGAGGCTGGTGGGCTTCACGGCTGCCGCCCCTCTGACTTGGTCTGTTCCGGCACCAGTCGCTCGGCCGTCTTCAGCGCATTCAGCACGCAGTCGTTCAGGCTGACGCCCCGGAAAGCGTTCCCGGTGAGCACGAGACCCGGGAAATTCTCCAACTCCTTCTCGATCACGGCCAACCGTTCGGCGTGCCCGACCAGGTACTGGGGAATGGCCCTCCGATGACGGTAGATGCTGACGAATTCCGGCTCGGCCGCGATGCCCATGATGTCCCGCAGGTCGCCGAGCGCCCGCGGCAAAAGCTTATCGTCCGGCAGTTCGGCCAGTTCCGGCGACCGCGCCCCGCCCACGAGCGTGCGCAGCAGAACCTTGCCCTCAGGCGCGCGGTTGGGGAATACGTTGGAATCGACCACGGTCCCCAGGATACCGCGCCTTTCCCTGGACGGGACCAGGAAGCCGAACCCGTCGAGGCCGGCCCCCATCCGCGCGCGGTCGTAACCGAGGCAGATCACCGCCACCGGCGGGTACGGTATGGCTTCCAGCTGGCCGCCGATCGTTGGGGACAAATTCTGCAACATCCGCGCCTGTGCGTAGGCAGGCGCGGCGGCGATGACGGCTTCGAATTCCTCGTGGCCGCCGTTCGCCAGGTGCACGGCGTACCGCCCGCCCTCGAACGCGATCGCCTCCACGGCGGTCGCGGTGCGAATGCGGTCGGCCAATTGCCTGGCCAGCGTGTCGGTCAGTACCGACATGCCTCCCGAAAACGAGGTCAGCATGCCGCCTGGCGCGGGCCCGGGCGTGTCCTTGCTGCCGGCGCGGCGCGCGTCTCTCTGCAGGCGGATCAGCGCGCGGATCAGGCTGCCGTGCAGGTCTTCGAGTTCGCGCATTCGGGGAAAGCAGCTTTTCAGGCTCAAGTGCGTGGCGTCGCCGGCAAACACCCCGGACGCCATCGGGTCGATCAGCTTTTCGAACGCTTCACGGCCGAGGTGCCGGGTGCCGAATTGCTCCAGCGTCTCGTCACCGCCGTCCCCGGGACCGGTGAAGACCTCGCCGATTACGCGCAAGCGGCCCGGCCAGCTGAGCAGCCGCGAGGCCAGAAACTCGGGCGGCTTCTCCGGCAACTTGTGCAACTCCCCTTCACTGAAGACGTACCTCTTCTTGGCGGAGTCGTCCCCCCGCAGGGGCGAAAGCCCCAGCTCAGCGCATAATTCCAGGGTCCGGGGGCTCTTGTCGAGAAACGCATTGACGCCCCATTCGCACAGGTAACCACTGGGCGTAATCTCGGTCTCGACCTTGCCGCCGACGCGAACGGATCCCTCGAAGAGGGTAATCTCCGACCGTGGTTCGCGCGCAAGAATGGCCTGGGCGGTGGCCAGGCCTGATATGCCGGCGCCAACAATGGCTACTTTCACTTCAACCTGCCGCCTTGTTAGTATTGATTCTGGATTTTACCTTTTTCGCGGAGCGGGCCTTTTCAGATTTTCGTTTAATTGACATGCGTCATGCCTGCTCCAAGACCTCGGGCGTAATTTGATGACCAATCAGACTTGGGAGATCCTGACAATGAAGCAAACCGGAATCACCGGAGCACTGCTGATCGGCGGCACTTTGCTGGCCGGATTGGCGGGCTGCATGGGCGAGGGCGCGGTCAGCTACTCCCGGGACGTGCGGCCGATTCTCGCCGCAAACTGCCTCTCTTGCCATCAGGCGGGCGGCGCCGGATACGAAGCCAGCGGCTTCAGCATGAGCAGCTACGACGAACTGATGAAGGGCACCTCCTTCGGACCGATGATCGTCCCCGGTGACGCCGAGGGCAGTAACCTGGTCGTGCTGATGGAAGGCCGCGCCGATCCGTCGATCAGCATGCCGCACGGCAGCGCCAAGCCCATCAGCGGCGCGGATATCGACACGATTCGGCGCTGGATCGATCAGGGCGCCAGGAAAAATTGACGATCAAGGGCTTCGCCCGCGACCTGCCCGGGATTCCCGCCGGCCGAGGGCGGGCCGGCTGTCAGCCTGTCCAATTCACCAAATAGTTTAAGTGATGACATGAATCATGTTTAAAATACCGTGCGGCACGTAGATTTGTCTCGGTCGCACGACGTAATTCCGATAAAAATCGCAGGACACGGCGGCTTATGCGTGGGGCAAGCTGGAATATGAAACGAAACCCTGATTACGTTCACACTTTCAACGGAGCCGCGACAGCCTTGATGCTGCTCCTCGGGCTTGCGCTGGCCGGGCCGGTCGCCGGCGCCGGTGACGATGAAGCCGAGGAGGCGCCCAAGTACTCGAAAGGCGTCAAGCAATGCATGGCCTGCCATCGAGAAGGCCGGGAAAAGCCGGCGCACGAAGTATTCTTCACCACGATGGGTATCACGGGCGACCCGAATTCGCCGTTTGCCGAGGGCAACCACGATTGCGAGGCCTGCCACGGGCCCAGCGCGCATCACATCAGGAAGCAGGCTGACGGCAGCCGCCTGCCACCCACCGTGACCTTCCGCAAGGACGAGCCGGCAGAGAAGCAGAACCAAGCCTGCCTGTCCTGCCACAATGACAGCCACCTGTTCCACTGGCCGGGCAGCACCCATGAACTGGAGGGCAACTCCTGCGTGGATTGCCACGACGTGCACGAGGCGAACGATCCGGTGCTGACGCTGGAAACCCAGCCCGAGGTCTGCTACCAGTGCCACCAGGAGCAGCGGGCCCAGTTTCTGCGCCAGTCCAGGCACCCCGTCCAGGGCGCAACGGCTTCCCTGTCCCACGTGGGCCTGTTGGCCTGCACGGACTGCCACCAACCGCACGGCGGACCGGGCCCGGCCAACCTGATCCGCAACACGCTCAACGAGCAGTGCTTCGACTGCCACGCCGAGAAACGCGGCCCCTTCCTGTGGGAACACGCGCCGGTCCAGGAAGACTGCAGCAACTGCCACGTGCCGCACGGCTCCAATTACGAAAACCTGCTGATCGCGCGGCAGCCTTACCTCTGCCAACAGTGCCATCTCGGGGATTTCCACGTCAGCAGCGTGTATAGCGGTACCGGGCTGCCTCCGGACGGGCGGGACCAGCGGATGCTGGGCAAGCAGTGCATGAACTGCCACGTCCAGGTTCACGGTTCCAACCACCCCGGCGGAATCACCCAGACCCGTTGAGGAATACAGCGATGCCAAGCAGATTCAAGCCCAGTTCCAGATTATCGCTCAGCGTCCTGGCATTCGCTCTCGTCACGCTGAACGCGCCCGCTCAGGCCCAGGACACCGAATCCGACGACGAGAAACAGGACAAGAAAAAAGAGACGCCGGCGGCCATCGCCAGTGAGGTGAGGCTGGGCGGCTACTACGTTGGCGAGGATTCCTATCGCTATGGCAAATACAGCGGGCTGACCGACAAGGGTTTCGAGCCGCTGGTCGACTTCATCTGGCAAAAGCGGCCCGAATGGGACAGCGGCGACACCGTGCGCTGGCGCCTGCAGGGCTGGCGTCTCGGGCTCGATTCGAGACGGCTGGCGTTCGACTACAACGACCAAGGTAAGCAGAAGCTTCATTTCGACTATCGTTCGATACCGAATAACCGTTTCGACGACGGCATGACCCCGTACAGGGCCCAGCAACCGGGCGCATGGAACCTCGCGCCCGACTGGGCGGTCGCCCCGGGCAGCAGCAACACCCTCGGTTTCACGAACCTGCAGGAGACCCTGGTCAACCTGAAGGTCGATACCAAGCGGCAGTGGTTCGACCTGGGCATCGAGCGGAAGCTCGGTCCGGCCTGGATGCTGGACGTGGACTGGAAACACGAGACAAAGGAAGGCGTGCGCACCTTCGGCAGCATTTTCGGCCATGCGGCGAGCAACCCCCGGTCCGTGATCCTTCCGGCCCCGGTGGATTGGACCACCGACATCTTGGAAGCGATGTTCAAATACTCCACCAGCCGGGTGCAGTTCGGGGCCGGCGTTTACGCCTCGTTTTTCTCGAACGATGAGACCACCCTTACGTTCCAGAACGCCTACGGCTACCGGAACGGCTGGGCGCCCGGGGTCGAGTACCCGGATTCCTACGGCCGCGCCGCGCTGGAGCCGGACAACAGCTACGTGCAGCTGAAAGCTTACGGCGGCATGAATTTCACGAACTCGACGCGCCTGACGGCCGATCTTTCCTACGGCAAGATGCAGCAGGACGAGGCGCTGCTTCCGTACACGGTCAATCCGGACCTCGACGTGCACACCCCGGTTCCGCTGGCATCGCTGGACGCCGAAGTCAACACGGCCATGCTCAACCTGCGCCTGACCAGCCAACTGGCCCGGCGCCTGGCGCTCGCGGTGAACTATCACTACGACGACCGGGACAACAAGACGCCCCGGGCAGTCTATCCCTACATCGGCGGCGACTCCCAGGATCAGCGCCGTTTCGACCAGGGAAGGATCAACCGGCCCTACAGCTACACCCGGCAGCGCGCCGACGCGGACCTGACCTGGCGTTTCGCCCGCTCCTCGCGGGTCAAGGTCGGGCTGGACTACTCCGACTACAGCCGTGACTTCCAGGAGGTGCGTGATTCGGACGAATTCGGCTGGCTGGCCGGAGTCTCCCTGCGCGGCTGGAGCCAGGGATCGCTGAATTTCAACTACCGCAGATCGAAGCGGGACGTGTCCGAATACGTCGGCAATGTGCCGTTGATCACCTCTTACCTGCCGGGCGAGATCGAGGGGGACGAGTACGACAACCACCCCTTGTTGCGCAAGTATTTCCTGACCGACCGCGACCGGGACGAGTACCGGCTGCGCGCGGACTTCGCGCCCGCCGCGACAGTCAATCTCGGCATCGCCGCCGGCTACGCCGAGGACGACTACGACGACAACTACTTTGGCCTGAACGGCGCCAAGGTGAGGAGCATGTCGGTGGACGCCGGCTGGTACCCGCAGGAGCACATTTCCATGACGGGCTTCTACACCCGCGAAAAGTATGACGCCGCCCAGTCGGCCCGAGCCTTTTTCAACGACGCCAGCGCCGCCGATCCCGCCAACGACTGGTTCGTCGACACCCATGACAAGGTGGATACCTGGCACCTGGCCCTGACCTTCACGGACCTGGGCGAAGAGCGCGGCTGGAAGGGGCTGGATTTCGGCCTCGACTACACGTTTTCAGACACCCGCAACGACATCGACGTGACGGCGGTGTCCGCGCTCACCGCGCCGCTGCCGGCCCTGCAGGCCGAGCTGCGTACCTTCACGCTCTGGGGCAGCGCGCAGGTGAGCCCGAATTCCAGCCTCCGCCTGGCTGCCGAGAGTTCCGATCTGACGACCAGCGACTGGGCGCTCGACGGCGTCGCTCCCGATACCCTGGCCAATGTGCTGTTGCTGGGCGAAGACGCGGCCAATTACGACCTGTGGCTGATATCCGCCTCCTGGAGATACCAATTTTGAGCGAGAAGTGATGGAAACCATCCATGCCGATGTGATCATCGTAGGCGCCGGCGGCGGCGGTCTCCGGGCCGCTATCGCGATCGCGCAGTCCGACCCGGAACTGGAGGTCGCCCTGATCTCCAAGGTCTACCCGATGCGCAGCCACACCTGCGCTGCCGAAGGTGGCGCCGCCGGTGTCAAGGGCGCCGACGATTCCCTGGAAATGCACTTCAACGACACCGTCAGCGGCGGTGACTGGCTGTGCGACCAGGACGTGGTGGAGTATTTCGTCCGGCAGGCGCCGCTGGAACTGGTTCAGCTCGAGCACTGGGGCTGTCCCTGGAGCCGCGACGACGACGGATCGGTCGCCGTGCGGCCGTTCGGCGGCATGAAGAAGAAGCGTACCTGGTACGCCGCCGACAAGAGTGGCTTCCACATCCTGCACACCTTGTTCCAGACGTCCATGCAGTACGAGACGATCAAGCGCTTCGACGAGTTTTTCGCCCTCGAATTGCTGCACAAGGACGGCACCTGCCGCGGCGTCGTGGCCATGGAAATGCGCAGCGGGCGTTTCTTCAGCTTCCAGGCGCCGTCCGTCATCCTGGCCACCGGCGGCGCCGGACAGGTTTTCCCGTTCACCACCAACGGGGCCATCAAGACCGGTGACGGCATGGCCATGGCCTACCGGGCCGGCGTGCCCCTTAAGGACATGGAGTTCGTGCAATACCACCCGACCGGGCTGCCGGGCACCGGCATCCTGCTTACCGAGGGCTGCCGCGGGGAAGGCGGCATCCTGGTCAACAAGAACGGCTACCGCTACCTGCAGGACTACGGCATGGGGCCCGAAACGCCCATCGGCGAGCCCGTCCTCAAAACCATGGAACTCGGGCCACGGGACCGCCTGAGCCAGGCCTTCTGGCACGAACAGAAGAAAGGCAACACCGTGGAAACGCCGTGGGGCGACTGCGTGCTGCTGGACATGCGGCACCTCGGCGAGAAAAAGATCAACGATCGCCTGCCGCTGGTGCGCGAACTGGCCACCTATTACGTCGGCCACGATCCCGTCACCGACCCGGTCCCGGTGCGCCCCGTCGTGCATTTCATGATGGGCGGCATCGACACCAACATCAACGGCGAGACGCCCATGCCCGGCCTGTACGCCATCGGCGAGACCTCCTGCTCGGGATTGCACGGCGCCAACCGGCTGGGTTCGAACTCACTGACCGAACTGCTGGTGGCCGGCAAGCGCTCGGCTGAGCGGGCGGCCGAGCACGCCAGGCAGGCCGGGCGCGAAAACGGGAGTGCGGCAGTGAGCAGCCAGGCCGAGGACGTCGTCAAGGGCGTCCGCGAACTGTTGCTGCAGAAAGGTGACGAGTCCCTCGCCGGCGTGCGCCGGGAGATGCGGAATTCCCTGGAAGAGGGGGCCGGAATCTACCGCGAGGAAGCCAGCACCAGCGCCACCTGCGACAAGCTCGCCGAGCTCAACGAGCGCTATGCCGCCATCGAGGTGCACGACAAGAGCAACGTTTTCAACACCGACCTGCAGCAGGCGCTGGAATTGCGCAATCTGCTGGACATCGCAGAGACTATTGCGGAATGCTCCCTGCTGCGGCGCGAGTCCCGCGGGGCGCACCAGCGCCTGGACCATACCGAGCGCGATGACGAGGAGTTCCTCAAGCATTCACTGGCGTTTCACCGCGACGGCAACCGGCCGCGGGTCGAGTGGCTGGACGTGACCATCACACGCTCCAAGCCGGGGGTTCGCGATTATTCGGGGGGCAAGAAGGGATGAGCACGCGCCGAATGGAACTGGAGGTACTGCGGTACGACCCCGAACAGGACACGGAGCCCCATTTCCAGTCCTACTCGGTACCCTGCGAGGACGACTGGGCCATCCTGGACGCGCTGAACCACGTCAAGGAAAACATCGACACCACGCTGAGCTACCGCTGGTCCTGCCACATGATGGTATGCGGCAGTTGCGGCATGATGGTCAATGGCGAACCCAGCCTCACCTGCAAGACCTTTATCCGCGACCTGCCCGACCACGTGCGCATCGAGCCGCTGGCGAACCTGCCGATCGAGCGCGACCTGGTCGTGGTGCTCGACGACCCGATGGAAAAAATGCACCGCGCCCGACCGTGGATCATCCGCCAGGACGACCCGCCGCCGCCCGACCAGGAATACACGCAGTCACGCGCGGCGCTGTACAAGTTCAAGCAGTACACGATGTGCGTGAACTGCATGTGCTGTTACGCGGCCTGCCCGCAATACGGGCTGGACCAGAGCTTCATCGGCCCGGCCGCGCTGGCCCTGGCGCACCGCTACAACCTGGACTCGCGCGACCAGGGCAAGTCGCTGCGCCTCGACATCCTGGCGGATCACGACGGCGTGTGGGACTGCTCCTTCGTGGGCGCCTGCTCGGAAGTCTGTCCGAAGAGCGTCGATCCGGCGGCGGCGATCCAGCAGATGAAAGTCGACGGCGCCATCGAATGGTGGAAACAGAAGCTATCGGGGAGCAAGTCATGAGCCGGCGTCCCTACATTCGACCGATGTCGAACACCACCTGGTACCTGAGCAATGGCCGCTACCGCCGCTATATGCTCAGGGAGGTCACCTGCCTGCTGGTGGGTTTTTATTGCTTCCTGGCCGTCTGGGCCCTCGCCGTGCTGGCGACCGGGTCGCCGGAGCGCTGGGAAGGTTTCCTGCGCTCGCAACAGAACGCCGCAATGATCGCGGTTCATGCCGTTGCGCTGATCTACTACCTGATCTACATGACGTTCGACTGGTTCAAGCTGGCGCCCAAGGCCATGCCGGTGCAACTCGGCGAGAGGAAGGTGTCCGACCGCAGCATCATTCTCGCGCACTATGTGGCGTGGGCGGCTCTGACCGCATTCGTGGCCTGGCTGGCGGGGGTGATTCCATGAGCATTGCGAGGAAAGCCGTGGTCTGGGGCCTGTTCGCGGCAGGCGGCACGATCAGCGCATTCCTGTTTCCCGCCCTGATCGGCCTGTTTCTCCTGGTCGCCATTGGCGCGGTCCCTCCGGGCCTCGAATACGACAGCATTTTCGCCTTCGCGTCGAACTGGGCTGGTAAATTCGCGCTGTTTCTCGTAATCTCGCTTTCTTTGTGGCATGCTGCGCACCGCCTGCGGGTCGTGTTTCACGATTTCGGGGTGAGGAAAGACAAGGCAGTTGCCAACGCCGTCTACCTGGTTGCCGCTGTCGGCACCCTTTTGACGGCTTTTTATTTGTATCGGATCTGATACAACAAGAAGCCAACACAAAGATATGAACGACGACTCGAGAGCAGTAGCGGAAAACTTTGGGTACACGGTGGGCGAATATTCCACGCCGGAAACCCGGCCCGTGGCACTGAAGGCGGCCCCGCCGATCCCCGACTACCTGCAGGACACCTACTGGTGGGCTTACCTCCACCCGAAGGCCCTGCATTTCTTCGAACGTGAGTGGGTAGTCAACCTCATTCTGTGGGGCAACATGCGCCGGCTGACGAAGGCGGTGCTCGACGAACTGACGGTGCAGCCATCTAGCCGGGTCCTGCAGGTCGCCTGCGTCTACGGCGAGTTCTCCAACCTGCTGGCCAGCCATCTCGGTGCCAATGAATCGTCCCTCGACCTGGTCGACGTGGCGCCGATCCAGCTCAAGAATGCCCGCGAGAAACTCGCAGGGCAGAACAACGTCTCCTACCACCACCAGGATTCCAGCGCCCTGACCTTTCCCGCCGGGCAATTCGATCAGACGGTGGTGTTCTTCCTGCTGCACGAGCAGCCCGAGGAAGTCCGGCGCAAGACCATCGCGGAAGCCATCCGCGTTACCCGGCCGGGCGGCAAGGTGATATTCGTCGACTACCATGGCCCGAAGCGCAGCAACCCTTTCCGTTACGTCATGAAACTCGTCCTGACCTGGCTGGAGCCCTTCGCGATGGATCTCTGGCGCGAGCCCCTGCCCGCCTTCATGCCTGAAACGGTGCGCCCGGAGCAGCTTGCTTCCGAATTCTACTTCGGCGGCCTGTACCAGAAAGTCGTTCTCACGGTCTGATTTCCGCCTTTAAGCCGGACAAACGGAGTCCAGACGACTGGATCCGGCCAGACCATGAAAATCTGGCTCCCATTGTGACGTGTCGTGGGAGGTGCGCTCCCTGCCATTCAGAGGCTAGTTCCCGATGGCACTCTCGACAGCCGCCACCAGTTCCTCGTTATCGGGCTTGGTCCTGGGGCTGAACTGCTGAATCAGCTTGCCGTCACGCCCGATCAGGTACTTGTGAAAGTTCCAGGTGGGGTAAGTGCCCGCTGAGTCCGCCAGGGCCACATAGAACGGGTGGGCATCGCCTTCCTTGACCGAAGTTTTTTCGAACATGGGAAACTCGACGCCGTAAGTCAGCCGGCAGAATTCCTCGATCTGCTCCTCTGAACCGGGTTCCTGGCCCATGAAATCATTGGAAGGAAAGCCGAGTACGACAAAGCCCTGGTCCCGGTATCTGTCGTACATATCTTCGAGACCGTCATATTGGGGGGTATTGCCACACTTGGAAGCCGTGTTCACTACCAGGATAACCTGGCCTGCATAGGCTTCGCACAGGTTGACTTCATCCTCGGAGGCGAGTTTTCGGAAATCCTGGTCCAGCAGGGCGCTGTCGCAGGCGAACGCGGGCAGGCAGGACAGGGTGGTGATCAGGGCGACCAAAATTTTCATAGAATTCTCCTTTCCGGGCTAAGCGGCCAGCCGCTCCAGCTCCTTGATCAAGTGCATACGTTGATGTTCGTTTCCGGCCGTGCCGGGAAAAATGGCGGAGAGATGCGGCTCCCGGTCCAGCCAGAACTTTCCGGAATGCCGGGCAGCCTCGGGTGCGGCGGCCAGCCAGACGATGGTGTCGGCACCCTGCTCCGGAGTCCTCAGCACAGGGCGCGTCAGCTTGTGAAAGCCCGGCAGTGACTGACGCACGCCTGGTGTATCGGCCCAGCCCGGATGCATGGCATTGACGGTCACTCCCGCATCCGCCAACTGGTCTGCCCAATACTCCGTCAGGATCATCAGACCACGTTTGGCGCGTGCATAGGCGCGACTGCCATCATAGCTGCCTTTCAGGTTTTCCAGGTCGTCGACGTCGATGCCAGTGAGATACATGCCACCGGAAAGCACATTGACAATCCGGGCGGGCGCCGAGCTGCGCAGTTGGGGCATCAGCAACTCGGTCAACATGAACGGCGAGAGCAAGTCCGTCGCGAAAGCAGTCTCGAGGCCCTCCGCTGTCAGTTCCCGCTCCGCGGGAAGGACGGCCGCGTTGTTCACCAGGATGTGTATCGCCTCCCCGCGCCGCAGCAAGCGGTTGGCCAGGTCCCGAACCTCGGCTTTCAGACTGAGGTCGGCTACTTCCGTTTCCAGCGCGGCGCTACCCGTGGATCGCGCGATCTCCCCGACCGCCGCATCGAGCTTTTCCCGACTCCGCCCCACCAGGATGACCCGAGCGCCCAATGCAGCCAGTCGCTCGGCGACCACCCGCCCGAGCCCGGACGTGGCCCCGGTCACGACGGCCACGCGTTCCTCCTGAAACTCCGGCACGGCTGACCAGGACCGCTTCCTGACCTGGTAGCCGAACCGGGTAAAGCCCAGCGCGCCGGGCAAGACCAGCCTGTCCATCAGGTCGCGGGTCAGGGGGCGTTCCAGCCCGCATGAGCCGGGAGCACTCGAGTTGTTCCGAAGTTGCATGATTGACGTGATTCCTCAAAATATGTTGTGCCTGACGTATAAGTATTGTACAGTTATTTCCGTAGACATTAAACAGATTTTTGGCGTTTGTACATTTTTTGGAGATTTATCCATGGCACAGAAGTGGAACCCGGCGGAACCGGCCCGATTGTTCGACCGGGCCACCATCAACATCAGGAACCTGCGCCTGCGAACCTTTATCGGGTTCAATGACGAGGAAAGAGCGAAGAAACAGGACGTCGTGCTGAACCTCGAGATCAGCTATCTGACCCATCCCGCTGTCTTCAATGACGAAGTCGAAGACGCGCTGAATTACAAGACCATCGCCAAGGCAGTCATACGTCAGGTAGAGGAAGGCCGCTTCCTGCTGCTCGAGAAACTCGTCGCAGACGTCCTGGCCACCTGCAGCAGTCACCCCGAGGTCACCCATGCCCGCGTGACCATCGATAAACCCCATGCGCTGAGATTTGCCGATTCGGTGTCACTGACTCTCGAATATGACAAGAACTCAGAAAAAACCATGACTTTATTGGAGAAAGCCTCATGAGCCCCAATCCCGTATACCTGAGAAAAGACACCGCCCTCGAAACGGCGGAATTGAGCCCCGAGGCAATCCTGGTCCGGAACACGCTGATTGAACATGGCCTGGAAACTCCCATGATTGACACCGGGCTGACCCCTGAACAGAAGTATCAACGGATTCGGGGCCTTATGGCCGACGTCGTCGAGACATTGGGGCTGGACCTGCGCGACGACAGCCTGGCGGAGACGCCTCACCGCATCGCCAAGATGTACGTTCACGAAATCTTTTCCGGTCTCGACTACGCTCACTTTCCCAAGCTCTCCCTGATCGACAACAAAATGGGGGCCGATGAGATGGTAAAGATCCGGGAGATCGACCTGACCAGCACCTGCGAACATCATTTCGTCACCATCGACGGCGTGGCCAAGGTCGCGTACATTCCGAAAGACCGGATCATCGGCCTGTCGAAGATCAACCGGATCGTTCGCTTTTTCGGACAGCGGCCGCAGGTGCAGGAGCGCCTGACCCGTCAGATCCTCGTCGCCTTGCAGGCGTTACTCGGCACCGAAGACGTAGCGGTCAGCATTGATGCGACCCACTATTGCGTCAAATCCCGCGGCGTGATGGACACGAACTCCCAGACCAGCACCACCGCACTGGGCGGATGCTTCCGGGAGAACATTCACACCCGGGCCGAGTTTCTCAATCCGTGAACGCCGACCCCATCCTCATTACGGGGGTCGGAAAACGCGTTGGCCTGCACCTTGCACGAACCTTCCTGGGCAGGGGCGTTCCCGTGATTGGGACCTTCCTCACGGAAAGAGAAAGCCTCGCGGACCTGCAGGCGCAGGGTGCGGACCTTTATCCATGTGATTTCCTCGATGAACCGCAGATCGATTTGCTGATCCGGACCATCAAGCAACGTTATCCTGGCTTGCGGGCCATCATTCACAATGCGTCGGACTGGATGCCCGACTCGGCCGGTTCAGCCGCTGATCCGGCGCCCGGTGACATCATGCACCGCATGATGCAGGTCCACGTAACCGCACCCTACCTGATCAACCTGGGTCTGGCTTCCCTGCTCGATGCCGCTTCAGGGGAGCAGGCCGACATTATCCATGTCGGTGACTATGTGAGCAGCCGAGGCAGCACGAAACACATCGCTTACGCGGCCAGCAAGGCGGCACAGGACAACCTGACCCTGTCATTCGCCGCCAGGCTGGCCCCGAGAATAAAGGTCAACAGCATTGCGCCGGCGCTGATGCTTTTTAACGAGCACGACGACGCGGCGTACCGGGAAAGCGCCCTGCAGAAAAGCCTGCTGTTGCGCGAGGGAGGCCTTGATGAATTTCAGCGGGCCGTCGATTACCTGCTCGCGAGCCAATACATCACCGGCCGGATTCAGCACCTGGACGGCGGCCGCCATTTGAAGCACTGACGGCCCGACTGGGCAATAGCGGTACAGACTTTCATTAAAATCTATACGTTTTCTACATATTTTTCTAATTACCCCAATTTTTCAACACATCCTACTTGATTTATCTATACACTTTCTATACATTATGGTCTCATCCACGGAGGATATGATCATGCTCTTGAAACGGAAAATGAACATTTCGGTCTTTACGGCCCTCGCGGCTGCCCTCCTTCTTCTGGCCGCCGACATCTTCGCCGGCCAGCATGGTGAAAAGCAGGCCGGTATCGCTGACACCTCGGTGTCCACAGGCTCTTTCAACACCCTGGAAACGGTAACGGCCGCAAGGGGTTCCGATGTCGCCGTCCGGGTCTTGGACGAGGCGTTGTTCATCAACGATTCAAGGGCTGTCGCCACGGACATTGGCGCCAGCAAAGGCGTGATCCACGTAGTAGATGCCGTGATACTGCCCAACTGAACCCTCCTGCCTGTCAGGCAGACCCCGCGCACTTCCTCGTGCGTAACCTTGACCCGGATCAGGCAGGCCTTTGCGATACGCCTTCCTGATGCGGGTTTTCTTTATGCGGAACCGGTTCCATGAACATATTCGTCCTCGACACCGACCCGACGCTTTGCGCCCGTTACCACTGTGACAGGCACGTCAACAAGATGATCCTGGAAAGCGTACAGATCCTCTGTACGGCTCTCAATGAGCGCGGCTTCGAAACACCGTACAAGCCGACTCACCGCAAGCATCCCTGTGTTCGATGGGTGGGGCGCTCTTACGACAACTTCCTGTGGCTGGCTGAATTGGCCGACGCATTGAATCGCGAGTATCGCTATCGCTATGACAAGGATCGCGATCATGCTTCGATCCGCGTGCTGGGAAATATCCTGCGCCATCGATATGAAGCAAACGGCCTGACGGAGTTTGCCCAGGCCATGCCCGACCAGTACAAGGTCAGCGGAAACGCGGTGGCCGCCTACCGGGCATTCTACCTGGGCGAAAAATACGGTTTTGCCAAGTGGACGCGCCGTCCTGCTCCCGGTTGGTGGATTGCCGATGCCGCGTAGCAACGGAATGAATGGCCATCCCCGCAGCCTGCGCCTGGTGATCGGTGGCAATCGCGGCATCGGCCTGGCCTTGGTCAAGGCGCAACTGGAGCGACCGGAGGTTTCCACGGTTATCGCAACACACCGCCCGGCAGCTGACCTGTCAGAACTCTCCAGCCTCGGCCGGCACTGCCCCGGGAAACTCCGGTTGCAGCCGCT
>Ga0209536_100005299_pt1 | contig 20098 bp, 14 predicted proteins | sample DeeMarSeWOR28_12_FD_187461 | JGI IMG/M metagenome (GOLD analysis project Ga0209536, IMG submission 187461) | Marine sediment microbial communities from White Oak River estuary, North Carolina - WOR-2-8_12 (SPAdes) (version 2) | ecosystem: Environmental > Aquatic > Marine > Intertidal zone >...
TTAGACGTTTTGGAATTTGAAAGGACAAATTATGACTGGTACAGCGGTTGATATTCAGTCAAGCAAGCGATTGTTGGAGCTTACAATAGGTGGCTGGTTTACACAGGCCATTTACGTTGCGGCGGAACTTGGCATTGCTGATTTACTGATCCAAGGTCCCCGAACGGCGGAAGAATTGGCAGAAGATGCCGATGCTCACAGCGGTGCGCTCTATCGGGTATTGCGCGCACTGGCCAGCGTCGGCATATTTAGCGAAGATGAGGACAGCCGGTTCTCGCTGACGCCGATTGCCGAGAACCTACGAAGCGATGTCCCAAACTCGCTGCGGTCGTTTGCTATTATGACCGGCGCGGAATTCTATCAATCGTGGGGCAATTTGTTGTATTCCGCAAAAACCGGTAAAGAGGGATATGACAAGACCTTCGGTAAGCCGTTTTTTCAGCATATGACCGAGCATCCGGACCGGCACGCTATTTATGATAAAGCCATGATGATTCATGGCATAGCTGAAACCGAGCCTATGCTTGACGCTTATGATTTCTCGGCCTTTGAGACTGTGATGGATGTCGGCGGCGGTAACGGTATGATGCTGGCGGCAATTCTCAATCGGCATCCGACAGTTAGTGGCATCCTGTTCGATTTGCCTGCTGTTGCGGACCGCGCTAAAGCAACGTTCTCGGATCCGGATTTATCCGATCGCTGCCGGATTGTCGGAGGTGATTTCTTTATTTCTGTCCCGAGCGCTGATGTCTATGTCCTGCGGCACATTATTCACGATTGGAACGATAACAATGCAATCTCTATCCTGAGCAACTGCCGCAAAGCAATGAATCGTGATGGCAGGATACTTTTAGTCGAGACTGTGATCCCGCCTTTTAACGAACCGTGCTTCGGCAAATGGCTTGATCTGATGATGCTGATTGTCGGTGGACAAGAGCGTACCGAAGATCAGTACCGACAATTGTTTCTACGGGCAGGACTTAAACTGAACCGCATTATTCCGACCGCCCATGAGATTAGTATTATTGAGGCTGTTCCTGCTGTATAGAAGCTCTGAAGTTCACGAAGTCCGGAGACACATTACCACGGCCTAAAAAGCGGAACAAATTTAAAACCGATGAGCGTCACACTTTACCTAACACATAAAATTAAAGGATAAAACTCATGCCGCTCTATAGAAATGAGCTTCCGCAACTGTCGGGTGATTTATTCCTGACTGATGGAGGACTCGAAACCACTCTAATCTTTCACGAAGGTATCGATCTGCCTGAGTTTGCCGCATTTGTCCTGCTCGAGAATGAAGACGGATGCGAAACGCTACGAAAGTATTATCGCAGATACGCGGATATTGCCCGAGATAACAACGTGGGTTTTATTCTCGAAAGTATGACATGGCGGGCAAGTCAGGATTGGGGCATGAAACTCGGCTATTCTTCCGAGCAGATCGCGGACTTTAATCGCAAGGGCATTGAGTTACTGCAGGATATTCGTCATGAATATGAAGGTGCTATACCTCACATGGTAATTAGCGGCTGCATCGGTCCCCGCGGTGATGGCTACAGTTCAGATATTTCCATGACGGCAACCGAGGCAGAGGCTTATCACCATACACAAATCGCGACCTTCAGAGAAACCGAAGCGGATATAGTAGCTGCTTTTACGATACCGTACATTGCCGAAGGAATCGGCATTGCACTCGCTGCCAAGTCTGAGCAGATGCCAGTAGTGATCTCCTTCACATTAGAGACTGATGGAAGGCTGCCGTCGGGGGAAAGATTAAAGAATGCCATTGAACAGATTGATGCTGCCACCGATAACATACCTACCTATTATATGATCAACTGCGCACATCCGACACATTTTATCAATGTCCTGCAAGCAGGCACGTGGGCAAAAAGAATCAGGGCAGTCAGAACCAATGCATCAACTAAAAGCCACGCCGAGCTAAACGAGGCAAATGAACTAGATGAAGGCAATCCACAAGAACTCAGTTTGCAGTATCTTGATTTACTGAGGAGCCTTGAGAGCTTAAATGTTATCGGTGGTTGCTGTGGAACTGATCATCGACACGTTGCGGAAATTTGTAAGGTGTTTGTCAATAAGAAAGGGCAGAATTTAAGGTAAAGCTCTCAACTTATTTTCTTTTTGATAGAACTTTTTAGTTCCTGCTGTCTTGCCCTCTCTTTTTTGCATAAGCCCTTTTATAATAATTACTTAATTGATAATCTTGCGTATTCCGAGCCTCTTGTCAGTGTCTTATATTTAACATTAGCTCCATTTGGATTTGCACGATTTATGATTTATACTTTATTTTGGGGAGATCTAATCATGTCAAAGCAAAAAAGCAAAGTCTTAAACTATTTGGATACAAATGCGGCATATTGGCAATATCGCTACGATCCAGCACAAAACAAGATAAACCAACCGCATGAGCAAGCAAACCAGCACGCTGACGACACATGGATCTTATTGCTCGGGGTTCTTGGCACAATAGCCTTTTTAACCCTGCTTGCTTGGAAGACAATTTAGGATATTTAGCAGTTTAAAGCATTGCTGCTCATCTTGTCCGCTTTATGACACAAAGATCGACTTCAATTTAGCTGTGTCGGAGCAGAAAAGTCTTTCCGTGGGATTTAATTTTAATCTTCGCCGTGGTATTTGAAAGAAATCTTTACCTTGGCGCGATAGGTCTTTACCTTCCCGTCTTCCAGATGCATATCCAACTGGGCCACCTCCGCAATTCGCAGGTCTCGGAGGCTTTTTGACGCTGTCTCAACGGCAGCCTCAGCAGCCTTTTCCCACGACTTATCGCTGGTACCGACCAGCTCAATTACCTTGTAAACACTTGATGCCATCTTGTTCTCCTTATTAAACAATCTGACTATGACTATACGGTTTTATAAATATTCCCTGAGGCATCCTCATTACAACCCATCCAACAATTTTCACAATTTAGCCGATAAGAGCACGTATACTCATCGCTTAGCAGTTGCCTATTGCATCCCTTATGGATTCGGGAAGAAGGGAAACAGTTTTCGAATCTCCTGCTTCGATGGACGTCGGCCGTATTCACAGATCTCAAACACCTCGGCATACTTGATCTTCCCGGCTTGATCCTGTCCGTACCATTCAGCAAGCTCTTTACGAAACCGGTCGGCTGTGCTTGCGAAGCGACCATCAAATCGCTGACGGACTTCCTTCTCACGAGCCTTCCGCCTGGCTGGGTCGTCTTCCGGATACAAACTTTCGTCTCCGTTACAACCACCTTCCAGTGTCTGAGATGCAAGAGCAATGGCCGCATCCAGCTTCTTTTCAACCACCGTATCGATACCTACGGCAATGTCCGCAGCAAACGGATTCGGTTTCTGGAAGCGGTCCTCATAGAACAGAAACACAGGATTGCGTTTGAGGTAAGGTACATCTGGACAAAAGTATGGCACTGTGACCATGTAACCGGCATCCTGGACCAGTATCGCCGTATAACGATGGTCCGGATGGTAATCATTCGGACGATGACACATAACAATGTCCGCATGCCACTCACGAATCAGACGAACAATGGTTCTGCGGTTTTCGAGGGTTGGCATAATTTCGCCATCGTGAATGTCAAGGACCTCAGTTTCGATTCCGAAGATCTCCGCACAACGCTCCACCTCGGCAGTGCGGCGCTGGGCCAGAGGGCCGCCGGCCGTGCCCCAATGGCCGATATCCCCGTTCGTGGTGGAGACAAACATGACGTGATGCCCCTGGGCCGCCCACATGGCCGCTACGCCCCCGGCACGAAATTCATTGTCATCTGGATGTGCGCCAAAGCATATAATCCGCACTTTACCATCAGTGGAATCGGGGGCGGGTGCAGGTTTTGACATAGCAGCATACAATGTACCGGTAAGCAATAATAGAACGATGCCAATAAGTACGCTTCCATTAAACAATCTTTTCCTTAGCAATCTTTGATTCATTATCTAATTCTCCTTTCAAAAGTCCCTTTTTGGTGGGACTGTTCATTAGAAAACACAGCACATGCTGGTGTTATATATCAATGTCTTTGAGAATCCACTTAGTCTTGGCGTCTTTGTTACCATAATAAAGGATTCAGGTCAAGCAGAAGATTCATTGATATGTGATAATCCCTATTACCACACTAAAATATTCTATAAGGCATCCATGTCACGACTTTTCGGTCACAGTCACTCTCTTTTGGCAACAGCCGGTGATAACGTTGCTTTAATTTTCAACGTACGGCCCACACCCATTTGCACAAAGTCAGATCCATACACCTGCCTGAACATTTGGATTGCTCGATCCCCCGTGCAGTGAGTGGGGCCGGCTTTTCTGACATCGAGTATTCTGCACTCATCGATGATCTGCTTTAGCTCAACTTCTGATTTACTTGGCAGATGAAATCCACCCAAAACCATATAAATGTCCTTAGGAAGAATCTCTTTTGACTTGCGTACGATATCCACGATTCCGGGATGTGCACAACCGGTAATGACAACAATTCCCTCCGCCGTATCCACAATCATGGATTGCTCGATGATCTGTGCGCCCATGGGCCCTGTTATATGAATACCTTTACAAATTTCCATGGGAGCATCGGGTATGACAACCTTGGCTCCCGTTCCTTTCACATCCTGAACAAAACTGCTTGAGCATGAGGGAGGCAGGTAAACTGGAACGTTACTATTTTTCCCTAAAAAAGCAAACAAACCTCCCATATGATCCCCATGATTGTGCGAGATGACCACGACATCAACCTCTTTGGGATAAATTTTCAGCTTTTCGATGTTTTCAAGAAGCGGCTCAGCTTTTGTTCCAGTATCAAAAAGTACGGTTTTTTCTGTGCCTATTAAGATACAAGAGAAGCCCCAATCTGATTTAAGACCTTCGGTGAAAACATAGTTGTCATACAAAATCGTAATGCTTATGTCATGCTGCTGCTTGTTCGACGACTTTTCAGTCGCTGCTGTAAAACACGCTGGAGCCAGCAGGACCAAGTAAATGATAATCAGAATTCGCTTATTCATAATATTGGTTGGCCTTCGGTTTGTGGGAAGATGGCGGTGGGGAGACAACCGTTGACAATGCTGAGGTTCCAACACAAAGCCCCAGGACTTTTACAAATTGTCGATGGGTCAACACTTCCATTGTTTTGTCCTTTCACAGAGCAAGATAATATACAATCCTTAAGTCGTCAAGAAATTGACAATACTCCTTATTTAAAAGAGAATAACACGATGCAGGTATTTCCGGCAACGTTAGCCGGGAAAACTGCCCGTTCGTCTTGATTGTAAAGGTGCTTTCATTTAGACTTCAATAAAACCAAATAATATTTTAACCTATTATTTTAAGGAAACATGCCATGAAGAGACGTGAATTTCTGAGTTCCTATGTAACAGGAGCAACAGTTAGCGCTGCTTCTTTATCCCTTCTACCTATTGCAAATGCCGGTAATAACGAGCCGAAGCGAAACATTGATCCCGACAAGATCTCCCAAACAGCATACCAGCAGTTCATCCCTGGCAAGCTGACATGTTGTGAGTCGATCCTAATTGCCGGCTGTGAGGCGCTTGACATCAAAAGCGACCTTGTTCCCGACATCGCATTAGGTTTGGCCGGCGGGATTGGCTTGCAGGGTAAAACGTGTGGTGTTATCACAGGATGCGCTATGGTGCTTTCCCTCGCAATAGCACAAAAAGAAAAAGAATATCCAAAGAAGAAAATGGCAACTCTCCAAGCCGTTGGGCGAGTCTATAATGCGTTTAAAGAACAAGCAGGGAGTACTGAATGTCGGGCTCTTTGTGGGCTGGATTTGACTACGCCGGAAGGTAGAAAAAATTTACAAGAGAGTGTTAAAGAGCAAACCTGTACTAAATTTGTGCAAGTTGGATCTGAACTGCTTGCAAAAGAATTAGAGAAGGTGTAATAAGTCCCTGTTATCTCTAAATCCAACATTTAGTACATCAGAGAAATTAATTGCCGACTGCCTCCTGGCCCAATACTATATGCCTCAAGTTACCGCCCAGCACCTGAAGGTGTGATTTTTTCGGTGCCGGAAATCACAACGCACGTAAATGTAAAATATAAATAAGGAGATTATTAATGAATCGACGCAGTTTTCTCCAAACCAGCATAGGAACTCTTGTTGCCGGTAATGCTATTCTTCAAGGATGCCGGACAGGATTGGACACAGCGTCGCGCCCAATCCAGGCTGCTGCTTTGACAACATCGAACCAGTCGCTCGCGAGCCAGACTCGGATTAATATAAAACCAGTGATGACTAATATGATTCACACCGGCGTGTGGGAAGGGCCATGTCGATTTAATGTGCTGTCTCCCAACGAAGAGATGGCCGCAGCACAAAAGTCGTTCAACGATTGGACCGCCGACATCAAAACCAACGGTTTCGGTCTTGATGCCGAAGACGTGAGAATCCTCGAACCGGTGCACATTACTTTCTCAGAAGATTTCATACTGAAACCACAGGAGTTGAACAAACTAAGGAAAGACAGCTCTCAGACAGACGTGTTTTTTATTGCACCACACGGCTCGTCGATTGCCAGCTTCGACATCGGTAAAGAATATCGCAAACCCATCATCCTGAGAGAACTCAACTGCCGGACCGTGGATATTTGCGCCTACTCTCGGAGCAACGGCGTAGAAGTCTTTGTGCCACACAATACAGAAGAACTGCGTAAGCTAATCTCATTGCTGTGCGCCCGCAAGGCTTTTGCACAAACACGAGTTCTATTCCCTACCGACTGGGGCCTGCCTGCAGTTGCATCTCTGACCGGCATCAATGAACCGAAAAAGCTCCAAAAGCGATTTGGTGTTGAGGTCAAAAGGGTCTCTTATCGTGAACTTGCCGATGAAATGGAATGCGTGATGGGCAGCCCAGACGAGACGGACAAGGCACAACAACTGGCCCGGCCGTTAATTGAAGGTGCGGATAAGACTTACCTTCACGACAAATACGTGGTCAGGAGCATGGAATTTTACGGTACAGTCAGGAACCTTATGCAGAGGCATCGCTGCAATGCGTTCACCATTGAGTGCTTCGAGTTTTGCTCCAGCAAACTTCCTGACAAGTGGAACATCACTCCATGTATTATTCACACCTTGTTCAAAGACCAGAATATCGCCTCAGCGTGCGAGGCTGACCTCGGAGCTTTGCTTTCTATGCGTTTGCTAATGTCCATCGCCAAGAAGTCAATCCACTTGGGTAACATGTTCCACCGGGAACCGAACATACTGGTAATCAACCACAGTGCTGCAGGCATCAAGATGAACGGCTTTAGCGAACCTAGCTTGCCCTATCAACTCGGCCGCTTCGTCCATTCGGGGTGGGGAACCAAAGCTGTAGTGGATTTCATGAACAATGCGGAGAAACGGGTGACAGTCGTGCGAATGAATCCTACCGCCACAAAGGTGTTGCTGTTGAAGGGCATACTCGTAGGCTCCAGCGGCTGGGGCCAGGACAAGCTGGGTTGTTCAGTCGAAGCACATATTAAACCAGTTGACACCGGTGACTCTATGGCCTTCGTCCGTAAACAGAAAGACTATGGAAACCATCTCATATGGACCTACGGCGACTATGTGGATGACATGGTACAGTTGTGCGATATGCTCTGTCTGCAGACAGAAGTAATAAGCTGAATGATAAGACCGAAAGGAGGACATAATGTTTTACAAATATCTTATAATCGTCGGATGTCTTATCCAAATTCTTTTGTTGCCACAGGGAGGAATAGCCGCAGAATTGCTTATTGGAACAGCAGAAGTTGATATTACCCCCGCAGAGCCTGTTGCGGTTTCCGGCCAATTTCATTTGCGAATCGCTAAAACTGTCGAAACACCAATCACCGCAAATGTGATTGCGTTGGAATCACGTGAGAAGGATTTGTCTCGTGATGTGGCAATAATGGTCTCGTGCGACCTGCTGTACATCCCCTCGGAAGTTCTGGAACATGTTCGTAAAGCCGTACACGTGCGTTTGCCGGATTTAGATACCAGCAAGATTTTTCTCAACGGTACGCACACGCACACGGCTCCTGTGTTATTGCTCGATAGATACCTCATTCCAACAGAGGGAGTGATACAGGTCGAACAGTACCGATCCTTCCTCGCCAAGCGAGTCGCGGAAGCGATAGTTCAGGCGTGGAAAAGGCGAAGTGCCGGAAGTGTCACGTGGGGACTTAGTCATGCCGTAGTCGCATATAACCGCCGTGCAGTTTACGCTGACGGCACAGCACAAATGTACGGCACGACGGATATAGCTGAGTTTCGAAATCTCGAAGGATATGAGGATCACGATGTCAACACGTTGTTTTTCTGGAATAATTCAGGGAAGCTCCATGGTGCTATTGTCAACGTCTCTTGCCCCTCGCAGGAAGTCGAGTCGAGGTCTGCCGTCAACGCCGATTTCTGGCATCCAGTGCGAGAAGCCTTGAAGGAGCGATATGGTGAACAGTTATGCGTATTGGCCTGGACGGGTGCTTCCGGCGACCAATCGCCTCACTTGATGTACAGGAAAGAAGCCGATGAGCGAATGCGCAGACTTCGCGGCTTGGATCGTTTGGATGAGATCGCCCGCCGCATCGTGAGGGCCGTGGACGATGCCCACGAAGCTGTCAAGAACGACCGGTACACCGATGTTCCTCTGATCCATAAAGTAGAAACGATTCGACTGCCGATGCGATTAGTCACTAAAGCGGAATACACCGAAGCAAAAGAAGCAGTCGAAAAGGCTGCTGTCCAGATAAGGCAGAATTCCGAAGCTGCCAAGCGCGAGTATCGGCAGATGAAATGGTATGAGGTGACTGTTAATCGGTTTGAGCGGCAAAAGATAGAGCCAAAACCAATGTATGAGACGGAATTACATGTTTTGCGGATCGGAGATGTTGCCATATGCACAAATTCATTCGAGCTATTCACAGACTATGGTATTCGAATGAAAGCCCGCAGCAGAGCAGTTCAGACATTTGTCGTGCAATTAGTGGGGCCGGGAACATATTTGCCCACCGAGAAGGCAATTTGTGGAGGTCACTACAGCGCCGTTGTTCACAGCAGCTTGGTCGGTCCGGAAGGCGGGAATGTCCTTGTAGAGAAGACCGTGAATATCATAAACTCACTCTGGGCAGAATCCAACTAATTTCTGTGAGAGACAATAATAAGCAGAAGTGAGGGAAGGACAGATTTATTTTGCAGATCCTTACATATCTTAGCGAGGATTCAAGCGGAATACCCACGCTGTCTTCTTTGCTTCATAATATATACCTTCAGAGCTGCAAAGCCTTTTAAGACCTTTACGGCCATCAGGATTGGCTTCTAATCCTACAAACTGCAAGCCCAGGCAAGTATTCATGCCATCTGCTGTCGGTAATATTTCTTTAATCTGGACATCGAATGCCAATAACGGTTCCGTGGGATTAGGTTTGAATTCCATTCCTAATAGCCGGCCTTTGCAAAGAGTTGTCTCCTCTACATCTACAGCGTCAATGGCTACTTGAGCCCCCCCTTCTGAAATGTCCACAAGCCTTCCTTTCCAATAATGCCCAGGAAGCGTTTTATGGTAATCATCTTTACGGCCGCTGTGCCAAAGAAGCACATTAATTTCAAGGGATGAAGGGACATGCAAACGGATGTATTTCCTTCTCTCGAACGGCTCAGATTTGTTTGAACTGTGGAGCTCCAAGGTTCCTGTGCTTAGCTGCTCAACTGATGGCCCCAGTACAACTTCGGACGTCCCGGCTATTTCGAAAAAACTATCAACGCCATACCGATTGAAGACTCGCTTTGTTGTTTCATTCACATTGTAGAACACACAAAAACACCCACAGACACTCAAAAGGCTGCGCAACTCCGTCAGTTTGCATAGTGTCTGATAGGTAGGCTTTTCAACAGCCCCAATATCTACAAGCAGGTCGGACTTGGGTCTATCAAGAACCAGCCTGGTCACGGCATCGAGTTCATCGCTGGTACGCGGCTCCGTGGGTAATTTAACTATAAGAATATTGTCAGACCAGTCGTGACCCATCAGAATATCTCTTTCCAACAATTGAATAAGCGAAATACAATGTTAATATGTACGGCTCCGGCCTTAAATTCTTGTTCACTATATGGACTATAACAATTAAAACATAACAAACGAGCTAGGAAATGCAAAACCAGGATGGATTCAATGCCGAAGATTCAAGATCTTATCAGACGTCTGCATCCAGATAGAGTATTCGTTAAGTCGTATGTTTCATATACATATCAGCAATGGGCGGCCAAAAAAATGTTGTAATCTCAACAATATTCTAATATTATGGGATTTAAAGCGTAAATGAGTGTTTTTTCGGGAAGTGCATATGGGAAATCCCGGATATATACAAAACAGCTTAAATCCTTTTGTACGTGCCAGGAAACGACACTACGATAGTCTTAAGCGATGGGAGAGAAACAATGAAGAACATTTCAAAAAGTCCAAATACAGCAAGCACCAGGGCGTCTTTCTTTAGTAAGATGCCGATGTCTAACTGTGCCGTTATTAGTCTGATGCTTCTTTTGATGCAACAACTATTTGTAATACGGTCTGCCTCTGCAGAACAACAAGTATCTGAATCGACCAAATTTACTCTAAGTGTTATAGACAAAAAAACAGGTAAACCTATCCCAAATGTTGAAGTCAAAGTTTCTCTGTCCGGTAAAGGGATTTCAGATGAACAAAAGAAACAGGAACTGAGCACAGATGCAAAAGGACTCTGTACGATTAAGCTGCCAGTCCCGTCGCCGGAATACTTTAAGGTCAATGTTAAATCCGCTGGATATGTTCCTGTTTACACATCCTGGTACAATAGAGAAAATGCACGAGAGCCTGATCCAATTCCGCAATCATTCGTCTTTCCTCTGGAAAAAGGAACATCAATAGGGGGCGTTGTTAAAAATGAAGAAGGCACCCCAGTAGAAGGCGTAAAAGTCTTTCTCATGTTAGCTGAGCAGGAAAGTAAAATTAGATATTCCATTGGCGATTCCTTCCCCACCACGGATGCACAGGGAAAATGGAGAAGCGACATTGTTCCGGAAAAAATTGATGGTCTCTGGATGAACTTGAAACACAACGATTATGTTACAACTGATGTCTGGAATACCATTCCAGTACCTCCTGAGCAAGCCCTGCGCGATTTCACCTCCATCATGGTTTTGAAGAGCGGCGTGACGCTTTCCGGCGTCGTACGTGACCACGTGGGCAATCCTATTCACGGAGTTCTGGTCCAGTTGGGGTCGAGCGGATACTCCAGCAAAAAGACTCGAACCGACGAACAAGGCCATTTCATATTCAGGAATTGCGATGAAGGGGAACTCCATATCAGTGTTCAGGCAAAAGGCAAATCTCCACAGGCCCGACGGTTCTTACTCAAAGAAATCGGTGCACCTTTAGAGTTCACCCTTGAGCCGGGAAACTCCATACGTATACGAGTTGTCGATTCGAATGGAACTGCCATTCCCGGTGTGTACGTCACTCCCGAAACCTATCAAGGGTATCGATACATCTTGAAATTCGATCCAAATAATCCGCAACAAATGGGAGTAACAACGGATGAAAAAGGCTTGCTGGTATGGGATTCTGCTCCACCCGATACAGTAGAATACGCCTTTTCTAAAGAAGGATATGCCAGACTCAGTGATCTGCAACTCATAGCTGACGGGAAAGAGCACACCGTCACACTACCCCGACCGCTCCACGTCGTCGGAACTGTAATTGATAAGGAAATCCGTGAGCCGATACCAACATTCCGTGTGGTTCCGGCTTTGGACTGGTTGACGGGTAGCCCCCCATTTATCCAACGCTCACGTGCCTTCGAAGCAAAAGCTGGTCGATACGAATGGGAGACTCGTCGAACCGACACCGGTCATTATGTGCGTATTGAAGCGGATGGCTATCTACCCGCCATGTCGAAGATGATGCGTGTGGGGGATAGCGAACAGGTGACCATCAATTTTGAGCTTGAGAAAGGCCACAACATTGAAGGCGTGGTCCTCGGAATTGAGGGAAAACCGTTGGCAGATGCGGACGTCATGATGTGTACGGCAATGCAAAGCCTTGATTTGTCCAATGGGAGACTTTCCCGACCAAGCGACGCTCTCATTGCCAGGACTACTGCACAGGGGCGTTTTTCCTTTCCACCGGAGACGGATCCATTCCTGCTTGTTGTTGTAAACGATACGGGGTACGCCGAGGTGACACAAAAAGAATTAGCCAGTTCCGGCCAAATACAACTCCAGCCCTGGGCACGAATAGAAGGAAAGCTTCTTCGAGATGGAGAACCAGTCGCCGGCTACAGGATACGGTTGTCTCCTGTACGCGTTGGTAATTCCACGGCACCGCACTTCTTTTCACGGTATAATTCGACCACCAACGGGAAAGGGGAATTTATCTTTGAACGTGTAGCTCCGGGATATGTCTCACTCTCGCCCGATCTTGGGCCATGGGAGCAATCGAAACTGACATCCGTCGAAACAGTCCCGCTTATTGCTAAACCCGGAGATACCATTAAACTCTCGCTTGGAACTGGTGGTAAGTCTTTAAAGGGAAAGATTGTGTTGCCTGAAGGAATCCAGCGTACTATGACCTGGGATTATGGGATCAATTATCTTGTGACGTTAAAGGATGGCATACCGGTTCCCAATGAGATCAAGAACATGGATTTTGATTGGCGACGAGGATATAACGATATATGGACCGCGTCACGAGAGGGCAGAGCGTATTTCGAGACCTTACATAAGTATATTGTCAAACTCAATCCTGATGGAACATTCCGCATTGATGGTGTCAAACCCGGCAAATACCAATTTGTCCTTCGAATTTATCAGCCACCCCGGGGCCTGGGGTGACTCGGTGCCCCTGTGGCCGTGGCGGTCCACACAATTAACGTTCCTGAAAGTACCGATGAAGATGAAAGGCAAATCCTGGACATTGGCGAATTAGTGGTTAAACCGAACACTCAACTCTGTAAAGGTCAAGCCGCTCCAATGTTTGACATCAAAACACTCGATGGAAAAAGGATTAGCCTACAAGACTTGCATGGTAAAATCGTTCTGTTGACATTCTGGGCCTCGTGGTGTGGTGAATGCACTAACGAGGTTCCGAGATTAAAAGAACTATATAAAGCGTTCGGTAACGATAAGCGGTTCGTCATGATCGGTCTTAGCCTCGACCGCTCAATTCAAACATTACAGAATTTTATTAAAAGTCACGAAATGAACTGGACTCAGGGAATTCTCGGTGATTGGTCCGAGTCAAAAATACCCTCTCTGTATGCGGTTTCCTTCATTCCGACTGAGTATTTGATCGATCAGAATGGAATCATAGTTGACGTTTTACGGGGATTTGATATGCATGACGCGATAGCCAAAGCCTTAGCTGATCTGAAATAATCGTCTAAAGAGTTACTGAAAAACAGGGCGACAAAACAGACTTCACTTATCTTATCAAAATAGGCTATGGCTGAGGCAAGGGCAGATGCCAGCAGAGTAATATCTGGGGAACAGGGATTCGAACCCCGACTAACTGATCCAGAGTCAGTCGTGCTACCGTTACACTATTCCCCAAATTCTTATAACTTTTACGTACTTTACATTCAATCAACCGGCAAAGCAAGAAAATTCTTACACGGTAATTGGTGAATGATAAATAATGAATGGTAATCGGTAAAAGATAAATAGTAACCAGTACCTAATGACCAATTACCAGCGGAAGAAGCGGTAGGGATAATCCCATTCTTCTGGCTCATCCAGATAGAAGCCCTGAAGCCATCGGCCGGATTTATTATCTTCAACAGGCCTTGAAAGTCGGCTCAGCAATGGTGTCTCGCTGCTGACTCCCAGATTGCCCAGCAGACGTGTCACGAGAAAGCTGGTGCGGCGAAAAGTGCGCTTAAGCCCGTAATTGCTTTGGTATTCGAACTTCCAAGGCACAAGTTGGCAGAAGACTACGTTAGCTTGCCGTGAAACAGCAAGAACACCATTGCCTATGATTGTTGCCCCTCCGGATACAAGCGGGATTGTTCGCGGATCACGATTGTGCACATCCACCGGTCCTACGCCCGTCAGCAAAGAATTCATTCCCGGTGGATCGAAGAATGCGTTGATGTGCTCTGCCTGATCAATCGACACCCTGAATGGCAGTAAAGCATCAATGTCTTCCTGGTTCAGGCCGATAGCCAGCAGGTGTCCGCCAGCCTTTAGCGCTGCTCGAACCGAGTCTTTGTGTGCTGTATTATTCTCGCTACCCGGTCCGGCAATTAATACCTGGTCAGACTTTAGTTCACCGCCGTTGTATGAGCTGGGTCTAAATCCCGTTGCTTTGAGGTGTGCCATGCCTTTTGGCTCGCCGGCGTAAAGTGCCTGTCGCCGCGGCGATGGCTTCCATTTGCTGACATACTCAATGATATTTGATATCAGAATTTCTGCCGCCGGCTCGGTCTCGGTGCGTTCAGTCACGTCCATCTGGCAAAACAACACCATCCCTCTGCCTTCGCGGTATTCCATCATCGGGCTGTATTGTAGGCTGAACCCACCATCAATGATCGGCATAAAATCGCCACACGCAGGCTTTTCGATTAGAACCGAGGCAACATTACCCCGGCAGCCGCAGCGCCATAGCCGGGTAACCGGTATGCCGCACCAGGTAACTGACGGCGCATAGTTGAATTTGGGATTTAGCTCGTAATTCAATTTTGGTGGAAGGATTGTTGCTTCTCCACGCCAGTCTCTCAGGTGCTCTGTATGGAGTCCCTTCAGAATCGGATGATCCGGCACTCGTTGAAAAACATTTCGCAGGCCATATTCCGCCACCCTGAAACCAAGGCGTTCTTCCAGCACTTCCGGCGTCTGTTCGAATACGATAACCTTTAGCCCGTCGCGCACGCGGCTTACATCCGGCGCCGGATCGTCTATAGTCAAAGCTGCCTTGCCGATGATCAACACTTCATAGGCATGAATGTCTGCCCTTGCATTTACAGTGTCAAAGATGATTCCATTGTTACTTAGAAGTTTTGCTGTCTGTCCATTTGGATCGAACACAGCTATCTTTAACTTGGTATGTGGAATCTCTCGGCGAGTAAGGACATTAATCAGGAATTCATCTTTCTGTATATCTCCAGAATTGAATTGCACCTCTGCGCTCAACTTGTACTCGCCCGGCGTAAGTTGCGGCGGCAGAGTGAAACGTATTGGTATTCGCTCCTGCTGTCCGGTTTCAACGGTAATCTTGCTGTCACCAATTATAGGTTTAGGAAGGGCCAGCGACCACGAGCACTCACAATTCACCGGCAAGCGAGAGTTGTTAATTACGATGATTTGCTTTTCGAATTTCTCGCCGACAAAGAAATTGTGGTCCTTGCTCGTGAAGCTGCCGGGCTTGCCGCCGATATAGGCTAAAAGTGGCTGGTTGTTTCGAATCAATGCCGTTGCTCCGGCCGTAGGAACCCAGTCGGAACTTTCGTAGGCCAAATCCATCCGTTCGTAACGCTGCTCTATATAATCGGGGCTGAATCTGGGCCGCTGGAGATTTTCCCAATCAATTTTCAATTCCTCCCTGCGATTTCTGTCCATACCCGGGCGCAGCTTGAAAAGGATGTGATGTTCCCAGGGAGAATTCCCCGACACCCCCCAGGTTCGGAATGCGCGCCAGTTGTCTTTGTAATACATCTCAAAAACCGGCTCGCGCTCGATAAAATCGGTCGAGCCTAGCCGGTAAGGATAATCCCAGCGGTGCCACGTCTTTCCATCGCGGAACTGTTTTGCCTCCCAGCGCAGGTTTCTTTTTTCCATTTCGCTAATTTGAAAGGCCCGGTCGCCAAAGAACTGCGCGTTCCACTCGGCAAGACAGAATTCCCATGGCACGACCGCGCTGCCGAATTCCCTTTTGCTCTTATACCAGCCGCGGTACATCGTCCAATCCCAGGTGAACGGAGCACCATACTCGCACATAAAGACCGGTTTTACGCCCTCGGTCGCCCAAAGCTCGAACCAGTCGGACATTTCCTGGATCGGGACGAAGTTCGGGTAAAAATTACTCGAATGAATCGAGCTGAGGTTCCCCGATGCGTGATGATAAACGATACGGACCGGATCCAATCTCGTGATTATGGACTCGGCCCGGAGCGCCTTTTTCATATTGTTCATTGCCCAGCGGTCGCGCTTGTCCTGAATGCCATCCATCATGTAAGGATTCATGTCCTCGTTATAGCCGGTGGCGTTATGGCTGGTAGAATACATTACGACAGATGGATGGTTCTGTGCTACATGAGCGTAGAATTCGGCCAGATGCGCGTAGCCGTTATTCTTTTCGGCATTCGGATCGTTCCAGTCGTAATGGCTGAAATGCGGCATCGAAAGAGCAATCAGCATTCCAAAATCATCCGCGGCACGCAGTATCTCCGCAAAGCTCAGGTGTGCCCCAGGCTCGCAGCCGTAGTTGTGAGTGTACATGAAGTTTATGCCGAGGGTACTGAGACGTTTGAAGCTTTCCCGTGCAGCCTCGTAGGTAGCCGCCGCGGCACCTACCTGGGCGTTATCGAGCGGAAGAGCTGACAGAAAGATGCGGCTGCCGTTAAGATAAAAATCTTTGCCGTCAATCCAGAACTCACGGAATCCGAAACGGACCGGATAGAATTCATCCAGCACGTTGCCTTCGGCATCCAGCAGCGATAAACTCAGCTCGTACATGTTCTGAGGTGTGTGGATGTCCCAAAGCTTGTCCGGCCTCCATTTTTCGGTGAACGAAAACTGCTGTTGTCCTTTGAATGCTGAACTTTTGAATTCTCTAACACTATCGCCCTGCTGCGTGATTCGGGCAATCAATGAGTAAGATTCACTCGCCTTGGTATTCTTCAACGAAGCGCTAAAGGTGATCTGCCAATCACGTACCGAGGTATCGACTTTTACTTCGGTCAGTCGCGGCCCCGCGGATTCGCCAAGAAGGAACACATCACCGCAAAGACCCCGCCGTGCTACGGAGCCTTTTACTTCTTTAGCTGAAGCCGTATCGCTGTATGAGAGCAAAACAGCCTTTAGCGGAAGTGACACAACATGCATTGAAAGAACATAAGTGCCGCCGGATTGGCACATATTTGTGATGTCAACCTCTCCGGCGGGGAAAAGAATCTCACCGGCCTTATTTCCATCAATATATACCGCGGCGTATGAATTTACATATTCAGCGGAAATTGTGATACGCCTGCCAGCCCATTCGGTGGGAATAGTTATCCGTCGCTGATACCAGGCTGCCGTGACGTCACGCAACCTTACGTTGTTCCATTTCGGATGAGAGTGAACCTTCTGGAAATCCTTCTGCATATAGTTGGCGACTCCGGGCCAGCAGCCCGGCACCTTAAAGTAACCCCATTCTCCGTCTGGAACATGGTCCGCGATATTGGAGGCGGGCTGCCAGCGCCAAATACTGTTAATACAAATGCGCTCGCGTGTCGAAGTATTTTCCCTGTATGCTTTAGATATGTCCCATGCGGCGTCACTCCGGTCATCCAAAAGTGTTGCTATCCCGGCAAAAGAAGAAGCTGCTAAGGAAACAAAAAGCAGAACTGCAATGACTGTTACTATAAAATGTCGCATGATTACCTTTCGAAAAATCTTCTGAATTTTTCCTTATACTTGTCAAAAGATTAACACTAAATCCTAATAATTCAAGGATTTATAAGATGGCGACAAATCCACTACCAATAATCGGCAATAATCTCAAATTATTATTTTCAGTAAAATTTTGCAATAATTCAATTGGGCCAGACGTCTGAAAGCTTAAAGGCAGTACCCACGGTAGCTTTCTAAGCTCTTCCCGGCACAGATTTAACTTTCTGTCCGAACTAAAGCCTTGGAGATTTTGTTGAATAAGGAAATCTAATACTATATAGTAAATCCCAGTGAAGCGAAGGAGTATTATGAAGAGATTAGTTTTATTTCAAATGATCGCAGTTCTTGTTTTGGTCAACAGCAATGTTTTTGGAGATTCGGCCGATGATTACTGGCCGACATGGCGAGGGCCTAATCGTAATGGAGTTTCTCCAAAAGGTAATCCACCATCAACCTGGAGCGAGACAGAAAACGTCAAATGGAAGATTAAACTCTCCGGAGATGCCTCGAATTCATCGCCAATAGTCTGGGAAGACAAGATATTCTTCCAGACAGCGATTAAAACCGATAAGCAAGGCAAACCTGAAACGCCAAGCGCAAACGAGGGAGGCGGAAACAGAAGAGGTCCCGGAGGGTCGCCCCCGACCAACATCTATAAATTTAACCTTGTCTGCCTGGACAGAAATTCCGGCAAAGAACTTTGGCAGAAAACAGTACGCGAAGTTTTGCCCCACCAGGGACACCATAACGACCACGGTTTTACCTCTTTCTCGCCGGTAACGGACGGCAGGCTTATATGGACAAACTTTGGCTCTCGTGGGGTACATTGCTTCGACACAGACGGCAATCTAAAGTGGAGCAAAGATCTCAGCCGAATGAATACGATTATGGGCTTTGGCGAGGGCGGCTCGCTGGCTGTGGCAGGCAATGCTGTAATTGTCGTAAGAGATCACGAAGGAGATTCGTTTATCGTAGCACTAAACAAAGAAACAGGTGAGATTCTCTGGAAAAAGGACCGCGATGAAGCCACATCCTGGGCAACACCGCTGCCGGTCGAAGTGGACGGGAAAATTCAGGTTGTCACCAGCGCGACAAACTTTATTCGCAGCTACGACCTCAAATCGGGAGACATCATCTGGCAGTGCGGCGGCCAGACCCGAAATGTTATTCCCTCACCGGTGACCGGTTTCGGGATGGTTTACTGTACGAGCGGCTTTCGGGGCAGTTCTCTACAGGCAATAGAATTAGGGAAGACAGGCGACCTGAGTGAAACTGATGCCGTTAAGTGGCATGTCAAAGAAGCAACGCCCTATGTGCCGTCGCCGCTTCTTTATGGCGACAAATTATATGTCTGTTCGGTCAACAATGGAATCATATCCTGCTATAATGCCAAAACCGGAGAGGCTTATTTCCTCAAGGAACGATTGGAGAAGATTAAAGGCATATATGCATCTCCCGCCGGAGCCGCAGGCCGAGTTTATTTTGTCGGTCGAAATGGAGTAACATATGTATTGAAACATTCGGAGAAATTCGAGGTTCTTGCAATTAACAGTCTCGATGATAAAATAGATTGTTCGCCTGCTTTCGTCGGCGATGAAATATATCTCAAGGGAAAGCTGAATCTTTATTGCATTGCAGCTACAAAATAATGGGGGGGGCAGTTAAAACTATATTTAAAGGAGGCAAGAATTATGGAACGCAGAGTAATTTTAAAAGTCGTACTTCTCGGTTTGCTGGTTGTGTCGATCGTCCTGCACGCGGGAGCGTCGGCTCAGTCGAGGTCCGGCAGAGGCGGGCTTTACGGTGACTGGCAAATCAAAATGAAATTCGGCGAGCGGGAGTTCGAGTCGATCCTGTCGCTTTCCAGGAACCAAGAAGGCCAATACACCGGCCAATGGATCAGCCTCTGGGGGGGAATGAATTATCTGCAGAATGTGAAGTTCGAGGACAATAAGCTCAGCTTTGTGCAGGTCTTCCGATCCAGCAACAATGAAATCACCCAGAACTTCACGGGAACGGTCGAGGACGGCAAAATAACCGGAGTTATGTCCGGTGACAGAGGCGAGTACAAGATCGAAGGCCAGCGTAGCCCGCGTATGTCCAGGGCAGTCGGAAACTGGGAAATCAAATTCAAGATTGGTGATCGAGAAATAACAACAACGCTAGCTGTTAAAACCAGCAAAGAAGGCGAATTGAGTGCTGAATGGCAGAGCGAATGGGGTGAACATAAGATTACGGATTTGCAATACGAACGCGGCAAGCTGACCTTCAAACGAGAAAGTAAGTTCCAGGATCGTCAAATGGAATCTACTTTCGAGGGAACGATTGCAAGAGATAATACGCTTACTGGTGTAATAAAATCTGAGATGGGAGAAGTACAGGTTGAAGGTAAACTTATTGGTGCCGCTCTTATTGGTACGTGGAATCTTGATATGGAATTCGATTGGGGGGGCACTGGTAAGCA